>WSSedL1CaDRAFT_10001175_pt1 | contig 16135 bp, 19 predicted proteins | sample WetSurSL1Cattail_FD_9464 | JGI IMG/M metagenome (IMG submission 9464)
CAAGCCACGACAACCGCGGTTTCTACGGTACGCTGACCGCCCGGTTGTGGCAGGATGGCGAGCACGGACCGGCGGTCGACGGCTGGGTTCGCGGCGGCACTGCGAAGGATTCGATCAATCCGGTTTCCGCCTATTTCGGTGGCGGCATCGTCTACACCGGTCCGTTCGCCGGAAGGCCAAACGATCAGCTCGGTTTCGCCGTCGCCAACGCGTATCTCGGCGGTCCGGCGCGCGATGCCGCGCAAAATGCCGGCTCCTCGCTGCCGTCTCGCGAGACGACGTTCGAATTGACCTATGCCGCGCCGGTGGCCGAATGGCTGGTGGTGCAGCCGGACGTGCAATATGTGGTCAATCCCGCAGGCGGCGGCCGTATCAAGGATGCCTTCGTCGTCGGCCTTAGGCTGTCGATCAGTCTGTCGGAGACGATAGGGTAGGGGCGTTTTCAGCCGGTACAGGCTTCGCTCAACGGTTGCTTGTCCGCCGTCAGCAGGCGGACGCAGATATTCGTCGAAGCCGTCTTGGCCTTTGCCTTCACCGCATAATAGCCGCAGGAAATCCCGCGCGCCGCTAAGGTTCCTCCGACGATGGGGCCGGCCTTCTGTTCCAGCACGTGTCCGTCGGCGTCACGCCACATGGCGACGGCCGTCGCCGGCGCCGGCGCCACCAGATTGTTGGCACGGCAGACGAACCCGGTCACCGTTCCGTCCGGCAGTACCGCCGGAACGGACGAACGAAAGACCATCGGATCCGCATTGGCTATCGTCGCGCCAAGGGACAGCGTCGCGACGGCGGCGAGTAAAACTGTGCCAAATCTGAACATAGCGATACCTTCTCATGCGGCATTCGCTTGGTTCGGTGCAAGAAACGGCCCAATTTACGCGCCAATCCGCCTTTACCGATCCGGCATCCTTTCGTCCCGTCCGTTCGGGCGATCAGTACCGGTAGGTTTCCGCCTTGAACGGGCCTTCGACCTTGACGCCAATGTAGTCGGCCTGCTTCTGCGTCAGCGTGGAGAGCGAGGCGCCGACTTTCTTCAAATGCAGCGTCGCTACCTTCTCGTCGAGGTGCTTGGGCAGAGTGTAGACGCCGACCGGGTATTGCGCGGTCTTGGTGAACAGCTCGATCTGGGCCAACGACTGGTTGGTGAAGGAGGCGCTCATCACGAAGCTGGGATGGCCGGTGGCGCAGCCCAGGTTCACCAAGCGGCCCTCGGCCAGCAGAATGATGCGATGGCCGTCGGTGAAGGTGATCTCGTCGACCTGCGGTTTGATGTTGTCCCATTTGAGGTTGCGCAAGGAGGCGACCTGGATTTCGGAATCGAAGTGGCCGATGTTGCAGACAATGGCGCGGTCCTTCATCGCCCGCATGTGTTCGAGGGTGATGATGTCGACGTTGCCGGTACAGGTGACGAAAATGTCGCCGCGCGGCGCCGCTTGTTCCATCGTCACCACTTCGTAGCCTTCCATTGCCGCCTGCAGGGCGCAAATCGGATCGACTTCGGTTACCAGCACGCGACAGCCGGAATTGCGCAAAGACGCCGCCGAGCCTTTACCGACGTCGCCGAAGCCCGCGACCACAGCTACCTTGCCCGACATCATCACGTCGGTGGCGCGGCGGATGCCGTCGACCAGACTTTCGCGACAGCCGTAGAGGTTGTCGAATTTCGACTTGGTGACGCTGTCGTTGACGTTGACGGCGGGGAACAGCAACTTGCCGTCTTTTTCCATTTGATAGAGACGATGCACGCCGGTGGTGGTCTCCTCGGTAACGCCCTTGATGTTTTTGGCGATGGCGGAATAGAAGCCGGGCTTGGAAGCGAGGCGCTTCTTGATCGCCGCAAACAGGACTTCTTCTTCTTCGCAGGTCGGGTGATCGAGGAAGCCGGTATCGCCGCCTTCCGCCCGTACGCCGAGATGGACCAGCAAGGTGGCATCGCCGCCGTCGTCGAGGATCATGTTGGGCGTTCCCCCATTGCCATTATCATTTGGCCATTCGAAGATCTTATGGGTGTATTCCCAATAGTCGGGCAGGCTTTCGCCCTTGACCGCAAACACCGGCGTGCCGTTCGCAGCGATCGCGGCGGCGGCATGGTCCTGAGTCGAGAATATATTGCATGACGCCCAACGAATGTCGGCGCCCAGGGCTTTCAAGGTTTCGATCAGCACCGCGGTCTGGATCGTCATATGCAGAGAACCGGCGATGCGGGCGCCTTTGAGCGGTTGGCTCGGTCCGTACTCTTCGCGGGTGGCCATCAGTCCGGGCATTTCGGTCTCGGCGATGGCGATTTCCTTTAGGCCCCAATCGGCCAAGGCGATGTCTTTGACGATGTATTCGGACGCGGGCATGGGTGTCTCCTGAATCTGGCTGCCTGCTTCATAGCAGCGGCTTGACGATCTGGCAATAAACATATAAAGAAATATACATATGTTTATCTCCGCTTGTCGGCGCGGAGGCTGGGGCCGACGATACTATCGTGCTGCCGTTTATTCTTTGACCTATGGGGGGGCATGATTCGGATAACGCGGGGCCGTTTGGTGTCCGGCGTGTGGCAGTTGGGGGCTTGCCGTTATATTTGTTGGCGTTTTTTTCGGCAGATAATCGGGCTGCGGCAATTTTCCCCGCCTATGGTTAGCCGATCGTTATGGGCAGAAAACGCTGGCCGGTTTGCCGTTTTATGTCACGAGGCATTTGAATATTGCTGGGAAAACTCGGACAAGGAAACTTCCATCCGGTGGATTGCCTGTTTTTTGCGCGGCTGAGCTGAGATACGGAAAGTGTTGGCGAAAATGCGGCAAAAAAATGTAGATATCGCGACCGGCGAACCACCCCGAAGTAGGGTAAGGGAAAATGACGCATTTAAAATACTTCTATTATTGAGACGAAGGGTGATAGAAATACCCCTGCGCCTGTTCGGAAGGCGGAACGTATAGCAATGGAGAAGTTCATCGTGGATCGTGCCGGTGAGGTATTTGCCGAAAAGGATAAGGTCCTGGCGCCCGAAGTCGCCGCGTATATTCCCGCCGGGAAGGCATTTTCGGGGTCGATTTGGAAACACGAGATCAACGTTCGCGATTTTATCCAAAACAACGTGACGCCGTATTTGGGCGACGATTCGTTTCTTGCCGGACCGACCGAGCGCACCAATAAGCTTTGGGAGAAAGTTTCCGCTTTGATGGCGGCGGAGCGTGCCAAAAACGGCACGCTCGACATGGACACCAAGATCGTCTCCACCATCGTTTCGCACGAACCCGGCTATATCGATTCCGAATTGGAACAGATCGTCGGTCTGCAGACCGACAAGCCGCTGAAGCGCGCATTCATGCCGTTCGGCGGCATCCGCGTTGCCGAAAAGGCCTGCGAGGCTTTCGGCTACAAGGCCGACGAGGGCGTCCACGATTTCTTCGTCAAGAACCGCAAGACCCATAACGACGGCGTATTCGACGTTTACAACGATGCCATCCGCAAGGCCCGCAAGTCGCACATCATCACCGGCTTGCCCGACGGTTACGGCCGCGGCCGTATCATCGGCGACTATCGCCGCGTCGCCCTTTACGGCATCGATGCGCTGATCAAGGAGCGCAAGGAGCAGTTCACTCAGCTCGACCATGCGATCACCGAAGAGAATATCCGTCTGCGCGAGGAACTGGCCGAACAGGTCCGCGCCCTGAAGGAACTTCAGGCGATGGCCAAGAGCTACGGCTACGACATTTCCAAGCCGGCCCAAAACGCCCGCGAAGCCATCCAGTGGACCTATTTCGGCTATCTCGGGGCGGTGAAGGAGCAGAACGGCGCGGCCATGTCGATCGGCCGTATCTCGACGTTCCTCGACATCTTCATCGAACGCGATCTTGCCGCCGGCGTCATCACCGAATCGGAAGTGCAGGAACTGATCGACCATCTGGTCATGAAGCTGCGCATGGTACGCTTCGCCCGTACCCCGGAATACAATTCGCTGTTTTCGGGCGATCCGGTATGGGTGACCGAGTCCCTCGGCGGCATCGATATCACCGGCCGTCCGCTGGTGACCAAGACGTCGTTCCGCTTCCTGCACACTCTCAGCAACATCGGTCCGGCGCCGGAGCCGAATCTGACCGTGCTGTGGTCGAAGCATCTGCCGGAAGGCTTCAAGAAGTTCGCCGCCAAGGTTTCGATCGAGACCTCGTCGATCCAGTACGAAAACGACGATCTGATGCGCCAGTACTGGGGCGACGATTACGGCATTGCCTGCTGCGTTTCCGCCATGCGGATCGGCAAGCAGATGCAGTTCTTCGGCGCGCGCGCCAACCTCGCCAAGACGCTGCTTTATGCGATCAACGGCGGCCGCGACGAGGTTTCCGGCGACCAAGCCGGCCCCGCGATGGCACCGATTACCGGCGACGTGCTGGTCTACGACGAGGTGATGGCGAAGCTCGACGCGATGATGGATTACTTGGCGCAGACCTATATGGATGCGCTCAACATCATCCATTATATGCACGACAAGTACTGCTACGAGCGCATCGAAATGGCGCTGCACGACCGCGACATCCTTCGCACCATGGCCTGCGGCATCGCCGGCCTGTCGATTGTTGCGGACTCGCTGTCGGCTATCAAGTTCGCCAAGGTCAAGGTCATCCGCGACGAGCGCGGTCTCGCCGTCGACTTCAAGACCGAGGGCGAATATCCCTGTTACGGCAACAACGACGACCGGGTCGACTCGATCGCCGTCGAATTGGTCGAACGCTTCATGAAGAAGCTGAAGTCGCTGCCGACCTACCGCCATGCGGTGCCGACTCAGTCGGTGCTGACCATCACCTCCAACGTGGTCTACGGCAAGAACACCGGCAATACCCCGGACGGCCGCCGTCACGGCGAACCGTTTGCGCCTGGCGCCAACCCGATGCACGGTCGCGACAAGAAGGGCGCCCTGGCTTCGTTATCGTCGGTCGCCAAGCTACCTTACGAATACGCGCAGGACGGCATTTCCAACACCTTCTCGATCGTCCCCGGTGCGCTGGGCAAGACCGAAGGCGAGCGGATCGATAATCTGGCGACCATGCTCGACGGCTATTTCGCCAAGAACGCGTTCCACATGAACGTCAACGTGTTCAATCGCGAAACGTTGCTGGATGCGATGGATCATCCTGAGAAGTATCCGCAGCTTACCGTGCGGGTATCGGGGTACGCCGTCAACTTCATCAAATTGACCAAGGAACAGCAGAAGGATGTTGTCAACCGCACCTTCCACAATTGCATGTAATTTTCCCTGAACTTGGCGAGCATGACCCGGCGATGAGCCGGGTCATGCTTTTTTTTTACCGTATTCGAACGGGAGACGGAATTGGACGTGGAAGGATATATCCATTCGGTGGTTACCGGCGGTGGCGTCGACGGGCCCGGCTTAAGGTTCGTGGTGTTTTTGTCGGGATGCCGTTTGCGCTGCCAGTACTGCCACAATCCCGATTCGTGGATCATGCAAGACGGCAAGAAAACGCCGGTGTCCGAACTGTTGCACGAAATTTCCGATTACAAGGAATTTCTCGCCGGAAAGGGCGGGGTGACCGCGTCGGGCGGAGAACCGCTGGCCCAGCCGGATTTCATTAAGGCGCTGTTCCAGGGGTGCAAAGCGATGGGGTTGCATACGGCGCTCGATACGTCCGGGTTCCTCGGAGCCGATGCCGACGACGATCTGCTGAAAGCGACCGATCTGGTGCTGCTGGACATCAAGCACTTCGATCCGGCGCAATACGAAGTCGTCACCGGCGGCGAATTGGCGCCGACGCTGAAATTCGCCGAGCGGCTGGCGGAGATCAAGAAGCCGGTGTGGTTGCGCTATGTGCTGGTGCCGGGACTGACCGACGATACCGACACTATCGAGAAACTGGCTGCTTATGCCCGCGCCCTCGGCAACGTCGAACGGGTCGAGGTTCTGCCGTTTCATAAGATGGGCGAACCGAAATGGGAGGCCCTCGGCTACGGCTATAAACTCAAAGGGACCGAGCCGCCGTCGCCGGATCTGACTGCCAAGGTTCGGACGATCTTCTGGTCGCACGGCTTGCCTGCCGTGTAGGCAAATATGACGCGAGAGTCAACTCGGGGTATGTGTGTAATATTTATATTATCCTAAGGTTGTATTATACATGGTAAAAGTGTACCAATTTATCACGGAAAATTGAATCGCGATATTTTCTTTAACAACAATCTATTCTACCGCCGCGGGAGAAACAGATGAAGCCAGATACACCGGAATTCGAGCATCTCGTAACGCGGATGCGGGACATGATATCCGATCTGTCCGATGCCGGCCTCAAGGAGACGGCGGCATTAGTGCGGATGGCACATATCGATCTCATCTCACGCGTGCATGGCATCTCGCAGGAAGAGCTCGACACATTGCTGTTTGTGGCCCGAAGCGGGCAGCAAATGCATGAGCAAATCGCTGCCGGCGAGACCGTCGAGCATAAGCGCGCTGCCGGAGGGCACCGCTGAACCGAAATCAGGGGCCTTCGATCTTGAAGCCTTGGGCGCGCAAAAGCGCCGGAATGCCGTCTTTGCCGACCATATGCCCGGCGCCGACGACGACGACGAACTTTTTATCTTCCTTCAGCATGGCGGCGATCTTCGCCGCCATTGCCGTGTTGCGGTCGGTGAAGAAATAATCCCGGAATTGCGGCATGCCTTCGGAATTCTGCATGATCAGCTTTTCGAGCGCGGCCGCATCGCCGTTGATCCAGGCGGTCGACATTTCCTTCAGGTCGCTGTCGGCGGTTTTGGCGTCGTCGATCGTCGCCATGAACAATTGAAGTTCGACTTTGGAATCGGCGGGGGCGATGAGCGCGAGCTGGCTCTCGGCGGTTTCCAAATAGCGGATCTCCGTCTTGTCCCGCTTCGCCCGTTGCATCAGCGCAAGGTCCGGCCCCGCCACCGCGTTCTGCATTTGCCGTCTGATCAGTTCGCTGTCGAACATGAAAGCGGCCAGCCACGGGCGCTTGTCGCCGACCATCGTTTCCGGCCAATGTAGCATGGCCAGCGCCTGGTCGAGCTTCGGCCCGGCATCGGGCGGCAGCAGCGAACGCAAAGTTCGACCGGCGGGTAGCATGCCGCGTTCCGCCATCAGGGTTCGAAAAGCCGCGAAGGTATCGGCGTCGAGCGGCGCCTCGAACACCAGCACGTCCGCGGCAGCCAGCGCCTTTTCCAATTCCGGCGTCATCCAGTCGACGTTGGCCGGCAGGACGTGCTGCGATCCGAACAGCACGGCGCTGCCGTGCTGGGAGGCAACCTGCCACGTGGCCGGATGGGCCTGAACGCGCGCCAAGCCGTCGGCCGGGGCGGCGGCGAACAGCGCCAGGAAAGCAAGGGCCAATACGGCGGCGAGGCGCCATATCGGCCGTGTGTGCGCGGTTGCTTTTCGCATCGGCATTTCAATCCTCGCCGAATTTGGCATCGATCAACGCCATGATCGCGGTCAGGGCTTCTTTGGCATCTTCGCCGGCGGCGGAAATTTCCACCGTGCAGCCGATCCCGGCGGCCAGCAGCATCAGCCCCATGATCGAGCGGGCATCGACGCATTGTCCGTCTTTGCTGACCGAGATGTGCGAGGAGAATCTGGCCGCGGTTTCGACCAGTTTGGCCGATGCGCGCGCATGCAAGCCGCGCTGGTTGACGATCTTGGCGCTGGCTTGAACCCGGATGGCGCTCATGCGCCGCCCATCAAATCCGCCGACCCGGCGCGCATATATTTGCGGCCCGCGTCGATGGCATCCTGCACCGCGATGTCGAGCGGCATGGTGGTGCGGGTATCCATCAACTTGATCAGGCTGGGCAGGTTGAAGCCGGCCAACACTTCGACCTTGCCCTTCTCGAGCTGGGTCAGCGCCAGATTGCACGGGGTGCCGCCGAACATGTCGGTGCAGATCACCACGCCTTCGCCCAAATCGACCGCTTTCACCGCCGCGGCGATCTCGCGCTGGCGGCGTTCGATGTCGTCTTCGGGGCCGATGCACACCGCGCGCAAATGGGTTTGCGGGCCGACGACGTGTTCCATTGCAGTGATGAATTCGTGGGCCAAGCGGCCGTGGGTGACGAGAACGACGCCAATCATGTTTATGTCCGTTTCCGCGAAGGGGATTTATATGGGGTTGCGGTATCGCGGCGCAAGCCGTGCACCGATGCGGCGGCGGCAAGGGCTATTTTAGCCGCTGCCGAAGCCTCCAGGGGGACGATTTTTATCAATTCGGGCGCGGCATTTTGGGCCAGCCCAAGCGCCCGCGGCAGATGGAACCGGCGGATTTCCGGCATTCGTTCGGGTTTGCCCGGTTCGACCGCTAGCACGATCTTCGCCTCACGGGCGAACGGCAACGCTATGACGCCGATTCCGCGCGCTTCGATCAGTCCGGCGATGGCATCCGGCGCACGGGCGTACAGCGTGCCGCGGCGGACGAACAGCTCGGTGTAATCGTCGGCCACCAGCTTGGCGCCCATTGCGATCAGCCGCAGCGTCAGATCGGATTTTCCCGCACCGCTTTTGCCCATAAGCAGCACGCCCGCGCTTCGCGGTGCGCCGAAGGCATCGCCGGCGCGGTCGAGCCGCACGCAAGACGCATGAATGACGGCAACGCCGGTCATCTCAGCCTTCGTGCGAGGTCGGGTTGCCGATCACGCTGAGGAATTCGCGCCGGGTGATCGGGTTGGTGCGGAACAGGCCGGACATGGTCGAGGTCACCATCGTCACCCCCGGCTTGTGTACGCCGCGGGTGGTCATGCATTGGTGCGTCGCCTCGATCACCACCGCCACGCCGCGCGGCTGCAAGGTGCGCTGGATGCAGGCGGCGATCTGGGCGTTCATCTTTTCCTGCACCTGCAGGCGTTTGGCGAAGGTCTCGACCACGCGGGCGAGCTTGGAGATGCCGACCACCTTCTTCAGCGGCAGATAACCGACATGCGCCTTGCCGATGATCGGCGCCAGATGATGCTCGCAATGGGATTCGAAGCGGATGTCCTTCAGCACGATCAGGTCGTCGTAGCCGGCGACTTCCTCGAAAGTGCGGGAAAGATATTCCTCGGGATCTTCAGTATAGCCGGAGAACCATTCCTCGTAGGCCGAGGCGACCCGTTTTGGCGTGTCGATCAGGCCCTCGCGGGTGGGATCGTCGCCCGCCCAACGGAGCAGGGTGCGCACGGCTTCTTCGGCTTCCTTGCGGCTGGGGCGGACGGGTTTGGGCATGGGGTTTCCTTTCCCGCTCAGCATGCCGCGGGATGCCGGCGGGTTCAACTTTTTAATGATTCAATTTCGAGATCGGCGAGGGGAGTGGTGGACGGCCGGAGGCGCCATAGAGCACTTCACAGAAAAGTGGAATCCGGTTTTCCGGCTATATCGCCATGGCGGGCTCGGGTGTGCCATCGCGACGGATCAATGATATCGGGACATTTTGCCCGATTGCCCCATGCGGGCGTCGCGCCTTGTGGCGCGCTCTTCCCGAGGCCGCGCCATAGCCCGAGGGTTCAGATTAATGCAGCATCCGCTGCTCGTAGGGGCTTTCGAGGATGAAGGCGGGGATTTCCGCCTCGAACGCCTCGCCCGAGGCCGCCTTCATCTGATAGCGCCCCATCATGAAGCCCGAAGCGGTCGGTAAGGGGCAGCCGCTGGTATACTCGAACCGGTTGCCCGGCTCGATCACCGGCTGCGAGCCGACCACGCCCGGCCCACGCAATTCCTGCACCCGCCCGTCGCCGTCGGTGATGTGCCAGTAGCGCGACAATAGTTGCACCGGCTCCTGGCCGTTGTTCTCGATGGTCACGGTATAGGACCACAGATACTGACTGTCGTCGGGATCGGACAGATCGTCGAGATAGGCAGCCTTGACCGCCACGCGGATATTGCGGGTTGTGCGTTCGTACATGATGGGGCCGATTATCGGTTGTGCGTCCGCCTACGGCAATACGGCATATTGGGGTGGAGTTAACGGTTGCGCTTTTTGGTTAACCCCCGGGCGAAAGCCCGCTTGCCGCTGACCGGCGAGTTGCCTACTGTTCCGATCCCGTTTTGCCGGAGATTCCGCCCGCCCATGCAAACCATCAGCACCCATGCCGCCCTGATTTACATCATGGTTATCGTTTCGGCCGCCGACGGCGCGATGAACGATGAAGAATTGCACGCCATCGGCGAAATGACCCGCACTCTGCCGGTGTTCGACGGCTTCGATCCCGACAAACTGATCTCCACCGCCCGCGATTGCAGTGCGATCTTGCAGGAGGAGGACGGTCTCGATGCCGCGCTCGGCCTGGTCAAGGAGGCGGTGCCGGACAATCTGCGCGAAACCGCCTATTGGCTGGCGCTGGAAGTGGCGCTGACCGACCACGCGGTGCGGCTGGAAGAGGTACGCATCGTCGAAACCATCCGCCGGGCGCTGGAATTGGACAAGCTGACGGCGGCGGCGCTCGAACGCGGCGCCTTGGCGAGGTTCAAAGCCTCGTGAAACGCCTTTTTCTGCTGCGCCATGCCAAGGCGGCAAGCGACCGTTCGGTCGGCGAAGACGCTTTGCGGCCTTTGACGGCGCGCGGGCGCGAAGATGCCGCCGCGCTGGCGCGGCATTTGGCGGCAAAGAAATACCGGCCGGATTCGGTGCTGTGCTCTCCGGCGCTGCGTACCCGGCAGACATGCGAAATCGTGCAGCCGGGGGCGGCGGTCGCGTTTCCGTCCGAGCTGTATCTGGCATCGTGCGAGACCATCCTGGCGCATATCCGCAGCGCGGGCGGCGATGCGTTGATGATCGTCGGCCACAATCCGGGGCTGGAGCAATGCGCCGGGTTTTTGGCCAGGCGGCATCCCGACGGTCCGGCGCATAGGCATCTGCAGGCGATAGGCGAGAAATTCCCCACCTGCGCGCTGGCGGTGCTCGAATTCGATGTTGGGCAGTGGAGCGCTATCGATGAAGGCGAGGGCGAGCTTACGGCGTTCGTCTCGCCGAAAAGCCTTTGAGGCTTATTCGTTGCCTGTGAAAAAGTCCCTCGCTGCGCTTTGGCACTTTTTCACAATTGAAACGTAAGGACAAAACTCGCTTGGGGCGGCTTACGCTCGCCCCGAGGGCGGGGAAAAACGTCAACCCCGAGTGCAGAACCGCTTCAAACGAGGGGGGGCCTATAATATCGTGAAAAAGTACACTGAGGCCTTTAGGCCGAAGGACTTTTTCACGGACGACTTATTCGGCTTTGCTGCGCTCGGCCAGCATCAGCGTGCGCCAGCCGAAGGCCGCCTCGGTCAGCTTTTCGCCCATGACGACGGTGGTCCGCTCCGCCACCAGCTTGCCGCCCATCGCTTGGCAGAAGAAACGCGCTTGGCCGCGCCGATGCGCCCAGATCGCGCAGGAACTCAGCCCTGCGGCGGCCAAGGCCAAGAAGGATTCTTGCAACAACGCACTGCCGATGCCCAAGCCGTAAAGGGCGGGATCGACATAGAGCGCGTAAACTTCGCCGTCGAAACCGATGCCGGTATCGCGCGTTGGCCCCAAGCTGGCCATCCCGACGATCGCGCCGCCGGATTCCGCAACCAGCACTGTCTGCTTGCGCTCCGCAATCGCGCTGCGCCAACGGGCGGTCTGCCCCTTGAGGCTCATCGCTTGCAAGATCGTCAGCGGAAAAATGCCGGGATAGGCGTCCTGCCAGGATGCGATGTAGACCCGCGCGATTTCGGCGGCATCTTCGAGCCGCGCCTTTCTGATATCCAGCGCGAGTGCATTCCTCATGACTGTGAGCTTACGCGATCACGCAGCCGCCGCAAGGAGAACGGAAGACAAAACACCGCTTCCGTCGCAAAACGGTACGCGAAGTGCATTTACGGCAACAGGGTATGTGGCAACCCGTCGTTAGGTGAAGGCAAACAACACACACCATCCGGTAAATGCGCAAAGCAATTCACCGCTTGCGGGGGAAGCGATATGTATCCCTGCCGCCCGGAACGAAACTGCCCCGTCTTCGACAGTTTCGCTCCTGCCGCACCAACCGTCAGGCCGGCACGTTGAACAGGGCAAGATACATCAGGTAACCAATGCCACCGAGGAAGGCCAAGGTGAGAACGCCAACGCCGATCCGACTCATCAGGTTCGAAATCGTATCCATGTTTCTCTCCCTTATTTTGACTTGGATTGTGTTTTTGTCTCTCTCTTTAACCAGTCAACACGCACCATTATAAATTAGTCATATTTCAGCCACAATATTTATTGCTACGTTAATCATGTATGGGCGCTATGCAGCCTAAGCATGCATCGTGAAACTTATGTAATGTCAATACGCTGAAATATCAGGCGGTTTCGGTTTTTCGCCGGGCCAGCCATGTGCGCAGGGCCGCGTTGGCGGGCTGCTCGATCAGCTTGGTAAGGGCCGCGCCCCACAGGATGCAGACGCCCATCAGCAGAAACGGTTCCGCCCACCACATCAGGTCGGCAAATCTGATTCCGAGAATGAGCGTGTCGCTCGGCGGGTAGATCTGCTGTTCGATGGTGCGGATGGATTGCAGCCAGAAGGTTTGCCCGAGATAGATGCCGTACGACCATTCGCCGAGCTTGCGCAACGGCGCGGCGGCGAAGAACCGGGCCAAGAATCCGCGGTCGAAGGCGATGACGAAGATCAGCGCGAACATGGCGACGGCGGTGAAGATGTCGTTGGGCGTATGGGCCCAGCCGGTGCCGTAGATCGCCCAAGCGAAATAGGCGAGCGCCCCGATTTGGGCGGCGGTAAACGCCCATGTCGGCAACCGCCCGGCGGCATCGGCCGCATGCCGGTACAGCACGGCCAAGCCGACGCCGACGCCAAATCCGGCCATGCCGCGATAGATGCCGTTCTGATAGGTGAGATCGAGGCCGACGCCGTGGGCCGTGGGCCAATAGAGATGCGGATAGCCCTCCAGCGAGAAGGCAAAGCCGTATTTGGTGGAAAAGGCCAGGATCGCCAACGTGCCGACCCCGGCAGCGATCAGCCCGACGCCGCGCCACACGCCGCCGCGCGACAGCGCCAGATAGAGCGGAAACAGCAGGCAAAGCAGAAACTCGACGCTGACGAACCAGGAGGCGCCGTTCCAGGTCAGCCAGGGGAACAGGTTCCACGCCTGCACCATGAACAGGTTGGCGACGAATCCCTCCGCCGGGTTCATCGGCGGCCAAGGCTGATGATAGATCGAAACAAAGCCGAACTCGTTCGCCAGCCATTCGGTCGCCAGCATCAGGGCCAGCATCGAGAGCAGCGTGAACAGATGCAGCGGATAAAGCCGCGACAGCCGCGCCTGCAGGAACGGCACATAGGCCTTGCCGTGCAGCACGTCGTCGATCTTGCGGCCGTAGACGTGGATCAGAATGAAGCCGGAAAGGGCGAAGAAGAACTCCACCCACAGATAGCCCTTGCCGACCAACAGATCGAACAGCCTGGCGTCGCGATAGCCGTGTCCCTCGCAGAAATGATAGAGCACCAGGATCAGCGGCGGCAGCGCCCGCGCCCCGGACAGGGCCTTGATATCGATCGGACGGGCGGAAAAGGGCATGAAACGTCTCGCGGGGTGCGCTTCACCAAATGCGGTTGCCGGTTTTCGGATAGGACGCACGATAAAACAAGGGAGGGATGAATTCCGTCAAAGTCCCGCCCGCCGGAGTCACGGTATCGGCACGGGAAAAAGCCCCCCCCCGCGCGTATACAACTATAAGTATTTGCGCTTGCACATTCAATTAATGCCGGTTTGGCATACTGCGCGCAGCCGAGGGGGGGGCAGTGCATGTCGACACATGACACCATTTTGCAAGACATCAAGCACGACATGGAACGCCTTGCCGCGCAGGACAGGTTTCTTTCCGTCGACGAAATCGAGAGTTCGATTCTCAAGGATGGCGTTGCGTATTGGCAAAGCATTCGACAGGGACGCAAATTTCCTCCGCGCTCGGCGGTCACGCCGCGCGGGCTCGGCCATCTGTTGCGCAACACGATGCTGATCGGCGTCATTGGCGGCGGAACCGATTACAAGTTCCGCATCGTCGGTGATGCGCCGGTCGCCGCGCTCGGCCGCAATTTTCAGGGCGTGTGCCTCAGCGAGATGGACGAGACCGGCAACATGCGCGGCATCACCTGCCGCCAGCTATACAGCGGCGTGGTGAAAAGCGGCGAGCCCAAGGCAATCCGCGGCTGCATGGCCTCGAACATCAGGCTGCATTTTCCGATTCAGTGCGAAGGCGTATTTCTGCCGCTCGGCCCCAACGACGCGACGGTGGATTTTATCCTCGGCTTCAGCGTCTGCGTCTCGCATAAATTTTAGATAGATAAGCGCGGCCAGGAAAAGTGGGCACCGGTTTTCCGTCCGGCCGCGCGCGAACAATTCAATACGCCCGCTCGACGCAGAAATCGGCGATGCCGGACAGCGCCTCGCGAATTTCGCTGGTGCCTTCGGGCAGGGCGTTTTGCGCCGTATCGGCATAGGCGCGCGCGCGCGTCATGGTATCGGAGATCGCCCCGGTCTGTTCCACTAAGGTGATGGCGCGGTCGAGGTCGCGCTCGGATTTCGAGCCGGTCTGAATGACGCGCGTCCAGAATTTCTTCTCGTCCTTGTCGGCGCGCGCCACCGCCAGGATCACCGGCAGCGTCACCTTGCCCTCGCGGAAATCGTCGCCCACCGCCTTGCCCATCATCGCCTGACGGCCGGAATAATCGAGCGCATCGTCGACAAGTTGAAACGCCATGCCGAGATTGTCGCCGTAGACGCGCATCGCTTCTTCGTATGCGGGGGAGACGTTGGCCAGCATGGCGCCGGCTTCGGCGGCGGCGGCGAACAGCGCCGCGGTCTTGGCGTGAACCACCGACAGGTAATGGTCCTCGCTGGTGGCGACGTCGTTGACCGATTTAAGCTGCATCACCTCGCCTTCGGCGATGATGCCCGAGGCGGTGGCCAGCACGTCGAGCACGTCGACCCGTCCGGCCTCGACCATCAGGCGGAAGGCGCGGCTGAGCAGGAAATCGCCGACCAGGATGCTGGGCTTGTTGCCCCACACCAGATTGGCCGAAACCTTGCCCCGGCGTAAGCTGCTGCCGTCGACCACGTCGTCGTGCAGCAGGGTGGCGGTGTGGATGAACTCCACCGCCGCGGCGAGGTGGACGTGGTGCCCGCCAGCATAGCCGCCCATTCGGGCTGCCGCCAGGGTGAGCAGAGGGCGCAGCCGCTTGCCCCCGGAATCGACCAGATGCTTGGCCAGATCGGGGATCAGGGCGACGGCGCTGCCCAAGCGGGCGTGGATCAGGGCGTCGGCGGTGCGCATGTCCTCGCGCAGGAGCGCCACCAGCTTCTCGACCGGCGATACGTCCGCCGGTTTGGTCGTTTCGGTTTTGCGCAATTTTTGCGCGAACATCTTGAGACTTTCGAAGGTGCTTGTCGCATCGGCGCGATGCTGCAAGATTGGGTTTATGCCGCGTTCCGGTCAAGCGGCGGGTGAGATATTCGCGGTCACAGTGTGGCGAAAGGACACCATGCAGCCGATCCTGAAAACGAACGACCCGGTCCGCTTGCAGTACGCCCAAGCGCTGCTGCGCGACGCCGGTATCGCCGCTTTTGTCTTCGATGCCGAGGCCAGCGTCATGGACGGAAGCTCCGGCATGCTGCCGCGCCGGTTGATGACGGGGGATGCGGACGCTGCGGCCGCTATCGCACTTTTGCGTGACGGATTAGATGGNTATCTGCCGCCATGAAGATTCAGGGTGAGGATAACTTTCTCGGTGGCAAGCTGGTCATCCGTCAGCCGGCCGAAGGGTTCCGGGCGGGGCTGGATGCGGTGATGCTGGCTGCCGCCGTGCCGGCCGGGCCGGACGAGGAGGCTTTGGAGCTGGGCGCTGGTGTTGGCACTGTCTCTTTATGCCTGGCCAAACGCGTTGCGGGCCTTCGCATCGTCGGCACGGAACTTGATGCAGCTCTTGTGGATATTGCCGTAACCAACGCGGCGGCCAACGATTTATCGGATCGAATCGGCTTTCTGGCCGGCGATGTGTTCGATCCGCCGGCGGCGGTGAAACGCGACTTCGATCATGTGTTCGCCAATCCGCCGTTCCACGGCGACGAGGGCGAAGCCTCGCCCGAGCCGTTGCGCGCCCGCGCCAAGATGGACGGGGGCAGGCTAGGCGATTGGCTGGCGGCGGG
>WSSedL1CaDRAFT_10001176_pt1 | contig 16130 bp, 13 predicted proteins | sample WetSurSL1Cattail_FD_9464 | JGI IMG/M metagenome (IMG submission 9464)
AGCGGCTGTGTAAAAAGTCAATTTTTACGGCGGAATTGCAAATTCCGCCAAGCCAACACCTTGGTTTATAAGCTTTGGTGCTGAGCTGAATTTGTAATTCGGCTCAAATTTTGGACTTTTTACACAGCCTCTTTTTCCATTACTAACAGATAATTTTCAAACTCCGATACTGTTTGGTTAAGAGATACAAATAAATTTACTGCGTATAAAAAACAAACAATAACCTATAAGAATAAAGGTAAAATCGAATTAATTTTTAGCTTTGCGGTAATCAAAAATCAGGATATTATATTCGTCGACTTAGGATTTTATTACGATTTCGTTAATATCAGGATTCGATTTTAAAGGAAACCGATTAAAATTTTTTATATGCAATATTTTTCGCCTTTTAAACTGTTTAATACAGATATTCCTCAAGATGGCACCTTTGATATAAAGTTACTTAAGAAAAAAACTTTATCAGAATTTGAATTATCCGGTTCCGGTACATTAAAAATTCAAAACCAGGAATTTTCAAAAAACGACATACTGGTTATTTTCGATCAATTACAAGACGAAAAAATAATAGGTTACCACAAAGCTATTGCAGAAGATAAAAATCTAATCAACTTCTTAGAAAACAATTATTTTGAAGAATCATTTAAAAAAAACAGTATTTACAACGACGAAGAATTTTTGCTTTTTATATCCCCCTATTTTGCAAATTCATATTGTAGTTTAATCTTAAACATATTAAATATACCGGGTTTTACCTGTCCCAAAATTATGAAGCTTGATATTTTAATTCATCCAAGCTTAAAATATAAACTAATGGAACCCATCCGAAAAAAGATCAACAATTTGATTTCTGATGTTGAATCCTTAAAATTAAAGGTTAAAAATCAATTTTATTTTGTACCTGATAAATTTTGTGAACAGGTTTATAGTTTTAATGTATTAAGAACATTAAGTACAATAGAGTATTCGGTTTTCAAAAGTGAAATAGAACTTTTTGTCAAAACCTCATTAAGTGTTGTAAATTCATGTATTAACGATAAAAACACAGGATTTAACAATAAAGAATTTGTTGAATTTGTTCTTAATAGAATTAAGAATTTAAAAATGGATAATGAAAATAATGAAAAAATAAAGCATTATTTAAGAGCTATCAATCCATCCCCACAATATAGTTCGTCTAACACCAACACCAAAAGTGAACCTGGATATAAATTAATAATCAGAGTGGTTATACTTATCATTGTATTATTAAGATTGTTAGTTACTTGTAGTCATTAATCCCCAATAAGCCTTACGATGCAATATTCATCCCCCTTTAGCATTTTTGGAATAGATCTAAACAATACCGAAAGTTTAAACCCTGGTCTTTTAAAGAAAAAGATGATGGCCGAGTTTGAACTTTCCAATGCTGTTACCATTAATACTCCTGCGGGTGAATTTTCGAAACATGACATACTTGAGTTATTGGAGCAACTCAAAGATACACAAACATTAAACTACCATAAAGAGATTGCTCTGGATAAAAATTTGCTGCAATTTCTTGAAACCGAAAAAATTACAGGCATCTTTGCAAATAATCCAATTTACGATAATGATAATTTTCTGTCGTTTATTTCCCCCTATTTTGCTTATTCTTACTGCAATATTGTTTGTAACCACTTAGAATCCTTAAATAATTCTCAAATAAATATTTCAAAAATTCCTGTTTTAATACTTCAAAATCAAAAGAATGAATTACTTAGGCCAATTAACAGAAAAATAGCAAGTATTATCCAGGAAATTAAATTATTTTCAAAAGATGTAAAAAATAGAAATATTAACCTAAATGACAACCTTATAGAGCATTTATTCGGCTTTCATATAATAAAGGTATTTAACCAGCTAGACCCACAATTTTTCGAAGCTGATATTGAACAATATGCAAAATGTTGTTTAGACATTATAGATGAATGTGTTAATGAAAAACGAACCGGATTTATCAATGCAGAATTTGTAAATTACCTGTTATCCAGATTAAATGTTCTAAACACATCCTCCGAGATAAAAGAATTCATTAATAGATTTACTACATTTAACAAAAAGGTTACCCAAAATAATAACAGAAAAGAAAAATCCGGAGTACCGAGATTGATTTATATAATTGCTATTGTTGTATTTGCATTAATTCGAATCACTCATAATTGCGGCAGAAATCATGTTCATTATAAAATCGATACTCCCGATTTATCGAGCTTAAATACGGTTGAGTATAATGATTCTACGATATACCTGCGAATTTTCAATGATGTTGCATTTAGTTTTTGGTTAAACAACAGAATAAAAAAAGAATACTCTACGGAAAACGTTACCCTCAAAACCGGAGACAACCCTATACCTAATTTAACTCCTATTAATTCAGACACTTCCTCTAACCAATATAAATTAATCTTAAGGAATTATTCAGACTTAGAAGCTGTAGCTTTAATAAATACTAAGGAGGGTAACATTTACACCTTTATTGATAAAAAGAGTAATATAACTTTGGGTATTCCCTCCGAAAAAATAAACTTAGTAATAATGACAGGCAAAAACTGGGATATCAATTATTATGTTGAAAGGGCAAGAATATCAGGTAAGGAAGGAAATATAAAAACTTTTACCGGTGGATTTGAACAGTTACCTGAAGATAAAAGGACTCCCTGTAAATTTTATAAAGTTATAATGAATTCCATCCGGAATAAAAACTTCAATATCGTTATTCCGGAATTTAAAATAACTCAGAATAATGGGAAAATATCTATCGAAAATAATACTGAAACTGTGGCCAGAGAAACGGAGTTTAGTGGTAATAGAGACTCCGTTTCTAAAAGGCCTATGTTTCATTAATTAACCAATTCCGGTACCTTTAATATTGAAATCGTCTTTAGCATCCGGAGGCAATAAGGCATGCAGTTGGCAAACTACAGAAAGAACTTCTTCGTAGTTTTTCCGTTCCATAGCTCTTTCACCCAGTGCTACAAAATGTTTGGCTCTCTGTTCATCCGGATAAGGCAATTCCTTAATATTGGAATAATAATGAAAAAGAGCTATAACCGTGCTGGGTAACTTTTGGGATACGCTCCATCTCAAATTGCTAAATTTTTCAGACAACAAGGTAATTGCCCGTTTATTATCCGATGCTAAAACATCCTTTTCGGAAGCAACCAGCTTATCAAAATCACGTTTATCGGTATCTGTTCCATGATTATTAACCCAATTTTCGCAGGATGATTTAACTTGAAAAAACTCATCTTTTATCTGAACAATATGATTGTCAACGGTTAAGATATCATACAATTTAGACAATTTCCGAACCCTGTCTTCAATCTGATAACGGGAGTCGGTAACATCATCAGAAGAAATTGTACGTAATTTCTTCCTTATTTCGTCCAACTCCTCCATCATATTTTTCATTTTCCCGGCATCTTCATAATTTTCGCGCGACTGAAGATTGTTCAATTCTTGTCTGGCCCTCATTGATAACGTGTTGGCATCTTCTAAAAGTTTAGAAAGATTGACCTTGCGTTGCGAGGGGCTAAAAACATCAGTAAATTCCTGGCCGGTCATCAGTAAATAAACCGTAATTTTAAGATCCCTCGATTCACTGATTTCAAGGGTTACTTCAACATCTGAACCCTTTACCAGATCTCGGCTTATATCGGTTCCCTTAACTTCAATAGTACCAATGGTCTGATTAGATGAAGGTGTTGAAAAGCGATCGCCCTCAATAATATTGATAATAACAGAATCGTTACTTTGTTTGGGGATAGTTTTTGAGATTTCCCTGGTAATTGTTTTTTTAATAGGAAGAATCGCATTCTTTTCAAAAATAGCTTCCAAACGGGTAACATTATTTTCGAAATCGTCTATTTCGATACAGATATCATTGGGTAATGGCTGTCCGGAAATATTAAACTTGCCCTGGAGGATGCCAATTATGGGAATGTCAATATTTACCAAATTATTACTTGAATCATACAATTTTAAATTAAAACTGTTAAAAGAATTCTTAGATAAAGGCAGCATCTCAGAAATTCGTTTTTCGGTATTTTTGAGTCCCGAATCGTAACCACCATCCTCCCGGGTAATCCTGTAAAAAAGATTTTTCCAGTCGCCATCGAGTTCTGCAACAAAATATTCTTCCGGATCGTTAGTAGTTTTTTGAAATGCCATTTTTACGCTAACATTAGAAGACCCCGTCACTTTAGGCTGCTCAACGGGAGATGTTGTTCTTAATTTAGTTTTTGAACCGGCATAATAAGCCGCACCAACAGCAATGGCAGTGGTTGGGTCGATATTACAATTGACACTGATGCCCAACTTTTTTTCAATAGTCTGCCGAACATACGGTATATACGTACTTCCGCCTACCATTAAAATATGTTTTATATCGTCTGTTCCCAGTTCGTTTTTATTCAGAATATCCAGAATCATGTCAATGGTATATTCAATTCGCTCACTTATCAGATTTTCAAAATCGGTTCGTGTAAGGGTTATACACATTTCATGCTCATCGCCATTATCATCTTCAGTTTCAAACTCAATTTCAACCTGCGGATAAACTGACAATTGAACTTTAGCTTCCTCAGCCTTATGAAGCAAAATGTAATATAATTTGTTATACTTGCCTTTGCCGCTTTTTAACTCGTTTTCGAGGTTTTCAAAGGCACCCTTTTGTTTTAATTGAGGTGCTATAAAATTTTCAACAATCAGATTGTCAAAATCCATACCTCCCAGAAAATTATCCCCTTCGTGGTCTACAATGCGCATTTCTCCGTTTTCGGTTTTTACCAGGGCTACGTCAAAAGTTCCACCCCCTAAATCGTAAACCAACCATTGCTCTAATTTATCGGACTGTTCCTCAATACTATTGGCATAAGCAAGACTTGCCGCAATAGGCTCCTGAAGTAAAACGACTTCCTTAAACCCGGCTTCGTAACCGGCTTTTTTGGTTGCATTAGACTGTATCGTATCAAAAGACGCGGGTATCGTTATTACAACAGATTCGATAGGTTCGTTGGTATAAACAAATGTTTTAAGTTCCTTCAAAACCAAAGACGAAAGTTCTATAGGAGTTGTGGTACATCCACGGCTTTTAATATTAAAACTTTCACTGGTTCCCATTTTACGTTTAAAAGAGCCAAAAACATTTTCAGGATCCTTTTCTACATATTCCCTGGCTTTGTCTCCAATAATGATTCGCTCTTTACGAAAAGCAACTACCGAGGGTAATGTTTCTTTATGACCAATAGAATTTTTAAAAACTTCTATTTTGCCTGTTTCATATTTGGCAATCAACGAATTGGTGGTACCCAAATCAATTCCAAAATCAATAGTAACTGACATATAAATTATTTAACAGATTCAACAACAACAATAGCTCTTTGAACCAATGTTTTCCTAGTAGAAGATTCACTAAGATAAACAACCGGTTTAATTACTTCAGTAATTTTTAAATTTGAAATACTATCTCCGGCAATATTAGCTTCGCAGTCGGTGCGGGTTTCATTATAAGGTTCGCCGGTAGGGTCATAAACCTCAAGACCAGATTCGGCCCACAGTTCGGTTATTCTATCCAAATTTCGCTGTAAATACTGAGCTTCGGGCTTTCCTTTAACCTTTTTTTCCAATTCAAAAAACTGGTTAATAATTTTCACAAACGTTTTAACGTCATTTTCCATAATAGTGTGTTCATTAAAAAATTTAGCTAATTGCAAAAACTAATGGCAAGAATTCTTTATTTTGGTTGTTCAAAATAAATAAGAATTAAAACCGGGTATAAATATATGCGAAATATTGACAAACTCAACCAAGAGTATAAAATGAACCTAAAATCACGCACAGAAAAACACGTATTATATCCTGCACGATTTCCGGTTTCCGATGATAAAGTAAACTGGAATATTCCTTTTCCGGAATATAATCCTGTTGAATTTAACGCCCCTGTAGTATTGAACCCGGCAACTCCGTGGGCTGATCCTCAGGATATATCCAAAGTAACCCATGGATATAAAAGTTTTGAAGGTATTGTTGCTTTTAACGAAAACAGAAGACCTTTAAATCCTTTTGGCCGTACAGGGATCTCCGGAAGGGGTGTGGTTGGCAAATGGGGAGCCAATTTTGCTGCTGATGCTGTAATTACTACATATAATCCACAAGAGCAGTTGTTTTATGTACTTACAATTACCCGGCAGGATACCGGCGAGACGGCTTTCCCCGGAGGAATGATTGATAAAGGAGAAGATGCCATGCAAGCTCATTTCCGCGAATTAAATGAAGAAATATCATTACAGCCTGAAGATTTAAAACACGCTTTATATCAACAAATTATTTTCAGAGGATATATTAACGACCCGCGCAATACCGATAATGCATGGATGGAAACTACAGCCATCCATACACACCTTGACTTCGAGCTTGCTCAAAAAATTAAAATACAGGCAGGAGATGATGCTGCAGCCTGCCATTGGACAGAAATAAATTCGCTGAATATTCAAAATTTCTATGCCAACCACAGCCTCGTTCTGCTTATTGCTCTCGAAAAATTAGAGGAAGCCAACCTATTAGACCCCTTTTCTAAAAACATTATAAAAAACATACTTTAATACATGAAATATATCATCTGTGGACTGGAACATGTTGGATTAAGAGTTGCGGAAGCACTACTCAGGATGGGCGAAGAAATTAGTGTAATTACTATTAACAAAAATGAACCGGAACTTTTCTATATTCATGATAAAATAACCCGTTATGTTGAAGGGGATGCCCGGAATAAAGAAATTTTACACGCGGCAGGTATCGAAAATGCTGATTATATTTTAATTTTTACCAGTAAAGAGATAAAAAACATAGAAATCAGTTGCAAAGCCAAAGAAATAAAACCCGAGATAAAAACAGCATTATTAATTAACAATCTTAATTATGCCGGAATTATACGTAAAGGCTTTGAGACCAATCATGCCTTTCACATTCAAAGTATAGTTTCGTCACAAATTGTTTCGGCCTGCATCAATAAAAACTTACTCCAAACCTTAAAAGCCGGACATAAAAGTTTTCATTTCTGCATGGCAGATTGTAACGGCCACCCTTTTTTAATAAACAAAACGGTAAAAGAAGCTGAAAAAATATATAACATCAAAATAGCAGGACTATTTGACCATTCAACCAATCAACTTCAACTTATTAACGAAGAGTATCGAATTATTTCCGGATCGCTGATATACATTTCCAATAACGATTCGTGTTTCAGACAGGAATATTCAATTTCGGAGAAGAAAAATTTCGAAGAGTTTGTTTCTCCTGATAAAATTGAAAAACATTCGAAGTTGAAAAATTTCACTTTAACGCCCAGTTTGCGCAAAGTTCTTTTTATGTATTCCTTTTTGCTTTTAATATCCATCTTTATTTTTAAATCAGCTTTAAATCTATCCTTTATTAATGCCATCTATTTTGTAGCAGCTACCACTGCAACCGTGGGTTTTGGCGATTTTAACCTACAATTTGCACCCTCATGGGTTAAACTATACGGAGTTTTCTTTATGATGGGCGGTGCTGCATTACTAGCTGCAATATTCAGTTTGCTCACCAGTAACTTAATCAGCAAACGATTAGGTGAATATGCCGGAATAGATAACCGGAAAATGAAAAAACACATTATAGTTGCCGGCATAGGAACCATTGGCCTTGAAGTTGTAAATTCGTTGCTGAATAAAGGAATCAAAACCGTAGTTATCGAAAAAAATATCGATAATAAAAATATTATGCCGTTACGCAGCAAGCTCCCAATATTAATTGGAGATGCTTCGGAACAAAAAATACTTTTAAAGGCCGGTATTAAAAAAGCCAGAGCCATAGCTGCCCTCAGCGACAACGATCTGAACAACATCAATATTATTTTAAAAGGAGTTAACCTGAAAAATAACATACACACGGTGGCACGCGTGTTTAGCAAAGATTTAAATCACAAAGCAATGTCAACTTTTGAAATAGATAACGTGCTTTGTGCTTCGGATATTGCTGTACCTTATATAATTAGCAAATTAGCTTATAAAGATATTGCCTGGGCCGGATATCTGGGAAATACCATTTTTACACTTGTTACCATTCCTGTAACTTCTAAAAATCCGTTATTCAACTTGAAAAAACAAGAGATTTTTGAGCAATATCAAGCTCTTCCGGTAATTATTAAAAGGAATAACAAACTTTACAATTATACAGTCGAAAATGCGCTCTGCGAGAATGATGATTTATATCTGTTGGGAGATCTTGTTTCTATAAAAAAGTTAATAACTAACACATTTTCATATTAATAAGAATTAGTAAAATGGAAATTATACAAAATTTACCACTAACGGAGATAAATTGAAGTAGAAATTTGTCGTAAAAAATAGAAGAAACGCCCTCGTATTGGATTGCATTATTTTGAATGCGTTTGTCACGAGTATTTTTTTTTAGACAGAAAAATAATAATTTCGCGATTTTCAAATAAAAAATAGACCTTTTGAAACCTCAATCTGTTAAAATTACAATTTTGAACATAACGTTAATACCCGGGATTTTTGCTTTAATTTATTTTAGTCTTTTTCATTTTAAAAGTCCGAATACTGGCAAAAACATCATAAAAGGAATTGACATTTCTCATTACCAGGGGAATATAAACTGGACAAAATTAAAATCTGAAAATATTAGCTTTATTTATGTTAAAGCAACTGAAGGCGCCTATACCGTCGATGATAAATTCTACACCAACTGGACAAACTCACTGAAAAACAATTACAAAACAGGGGCATATCATTTCTATATACCCAACCGAAGTGGAAAAGACCAGGCAGATATGTTTATCAGTACAGTCCCTAAAAATGTTAAAACTTTGCCACCAGTTATCGATTTAGAATTTGACCAGATAAATAAATCCGGAAAAAGCAAAAAACAAATTGTTGAAGAAATCAATCATTTTTTAGTTAAAATTGAAAAGTATTACAACAAACGTCCATTAATTTATACCAATATGCGCTTTTATAATTATTACCTTAAAGATGATTTTGACAGGTATAAGATTTGGATTAGAGATACAAAAAAACCCACACTCGAAAGGAAGAGGTGGGTTATATGGCAATACACCGAACACGGTCGGGCTAGAGGTATTAAAGGTTATGTAGATATGAATATCATTTATGGCTCTATAAACGATTTATATAGCAATTAAAAATGATAAGCCGAATTGTCTGCAGAAAATGTATTTTCGGTTAAAGCCGGATTAATAATCACATTTGAAAAGGTATATTCTTCGTACAGCCCCTTTTGATCGTATATTTTCAAATACAAAGGATACAATTTTGTTTTATGAATATACAGCTCCATTTTTGAGGCATAATCGTTAGGGATAGTTATTACAGTACCTTGTTTTATAACTTCGGTTGCTTTTAATCCAGAATTATTTTCAATTATTGAAAAATAATTAAGGTTGAGTTTTTTTGCAATGGAAAAAGGAGTTTCGTTAACCCCAACAGTATAACGGATTAATCTGTAATTCGGGTTATTCAATGTAAAATAATAACAATCTAAACCTTGAATCTTAACAATTCCGTTGTTTACAATGAACTTGTCAATATCCTTATCGTATTTTTTTACAAGAAATTCAATCAAAGAGGTAGTATATCCAAAACCACCTTCCAAAACAGAATGGTGATGCTTATCGAGCATTAGAGAGCCTAACGGATCTAAATTTAAGGTTGTCCACGGAAAAGCATTGGGATTTACCTTGGCTTTTCCACCATTATTACCGGATATATACAAAACTTCAAGTCCTTTTGTTGGAGATTGCTGGTATACATAAGCTTTATAAGGCTGGGCATTAATTTTAAAATCGCTAACTTCGTGAACTGTTTTACCACTTACCCGTTCCTTGGAATCGAACGAAAACTGCAATGTTTTCATTGTTTTTACTGTAGAAAACATTTGATTCATTATAGATTTTGGTTCTTGTGCTTTAACTGAAAAAACTGCTAAAACAAAAAATAAATACAGAATTGCAAATTTTATAGATCTCATATTAAAAATATAAATTAAATACTTAAACCCGTTAATTCCTTCCTGTTAAAACAGATAGATAAAGCGTGAAAATTCTATAACGGAATGGAATTAGAAAAAATTTCTTTTACAAAAACAATACGAATATAAAGAAAAGACCTTTTAATTTGCGAAAAATTAATTAACATAAATTTCAACAGTTATGATTTCAGAATTAATTCAAAAATGCAGAAGTTACCGACGTTTTTACGAAGAAGTAACCATAACAACCGAAGACTTAAAGGAAATGGTAAATAATGCCAGACTTTCAGCTTCTGCCCGAAACGGACAAACTTTAAAATACTATATTTCAAACACATCAAAACTGAATGCTGAAATATTTCCATGTCTTGCCTGGGCTGGTTATTTAAAGGAATGGCCAGGCCCGGAAGAAGGCGAAAGACCATCGGCATATATAATAATGTTAAATGATGACAGTTTAGGAAACAATTATCCATGCGATAATGGAATAGCTGCACAAAGCATCCTGTTAACAGCAGTAGAAAAAGGTTTGGGAGGATGTATTATTGGAGCTGTAACCAGAGATAAATTAAAGCAAATATTAAATCTGCCTGAAAATCTACAGATAATACAAGTAATAGCTTTAGGTAAACCAAAAGAAACCGTAGTTATCGAAACTCTTGAAAACAACGGGGATATAAAATATTGGAGAGATGAAAATAATATACATCATGTACCCAAAAGAAAATTGGAAGATGTGATTGTGAAATGTTAGCTGTTAGCTATTGGCTATTAGCAGTTGGCTGTTGGCTGATAGAAATTAATTTTAACTTATAAATATTAAGCTATTTACAAGCAGTTGACTATGAATTGATTGTTAAAAGATTCGATTTGTAGTTATTCCGTTTAAATAAAATAAAAAACTTCAGGAATTTTTCTGACAACGAAAAAACCTGAAGTTTGTTTTTTATAAAAGCATATTTTTTACAAAAAATCAAAATAAAAAATCACTGCAAAATAATATAAATTAACTGCTTGAAATAATGCAACAGTTTAAGATATGTTACACAACATATCTTAAAAAATGTTAAATTCGGATTAAATTTACTTACTTTGACACTGTCAACAAAAAACGAATTTGTTGTCAGAATAATAAGGGAAAAAACCCGGATTTACATTGCAACTACTAACTAACTACACTTTTTTACAGATTGATCACAGCCTAACCAGAAACGCCGGGTTTTCCTTATTATTCAGCAGAAGCTTTCATCTCAGCAGAAGTCTTTCCTAAAGTAGCTAACATTCCACCATCCACGAATAATATATGACCATTTACAAAATTAGATCCTTTAGAGGCTAAGAATATTGCAGCGCCCTGTAAATCTTCAGGTTCTCCCCAACGACCAGCCGGAGTACGACTCATAACTAATTCATTAAAAGGATGACCGTTTTCGCGGATAGGACCGGTTTGTGCAGTTGCAAAATAACCCGGAGCAATTCCGTTAACCTGAATATTGTATTCGCCCCATTCAGCAGCAAGGTTTCTGGTAAGCATTTTTAAACCACCTTTAGCAGCAGCATAAGCACTTACAGTAACACGACCCAGCTCGCTCATCATAGAGCACATATTGATAATTTTACCTTCTTTACGTTTAATCATATTCTGACCAACGTATTTAGACATAATGAAAGGTCCGATTAAGTCAATATTGATAACCTGTGCAAAATCAGATACTTCCATTTGAGCAGCAGGAACACGTTTAATAATACCGGCATTATTAACGAGAATATCTATAGCTCCAACTTCTTTTTCAATTTTTGCGATAGTAGATTTTACAGCATTTTCGTCAGTAACATCAAATATATAACCATGAGCTTTTACACCACTGGCTTTATAGTCAGCAAGAGCAGCATCAAGTTTAGCTTTATCAATATCATTTACAATAATTTCGGCACCAGCCATAGCCAGTCCTTTTGCAATTGCCATACCTAAGCCATGGGTAGCTCCGGTAACAAGTGCTCTTTTTCCGGTTAAATCAAAAAGAGAAAGTGACATGTGTTTTATTTTTAAATACGTTAATAATTATTTATGTTGTAAGTTTTCTGTCGATAGTCCCGTTATTACAGGATTATCGACAGGGAAACCATTTATTATTTCAATTTATCAGGTGTACGGGTGTCCATATCATCATAGTTGAGGTTTTCACCACACATACCCCAGATAAAGCTATAATTGCTGGTACCTGCAGCAGAGTGAATAGACCATGAAGGAGACAACACAGCTTGTTCGTTGGTCATCCAGATATGACGGGTTTCGTCCATTTGTCCCATAAAGTGACAAATAGCCTGGTTTTGAGGAACTTCAAAATAGAAATAAGCTTCCATTCTTCGGTCGTGAGTATGAGGAGGCATAGTGTTCCAAACACTACCCGGTTGTAATTCGGTTAAACCCATTTGCAACTGACAGGTAGAAACAACACTGCTTACAATAAGGCGGTTAATTCTACGGGCATTGGAAGTTTCCAAAGATCCCATTTCTCTTACATCAGCTTCAGCTTTAGTAATTTTTTTATCCGGATAAGCGTGGTGAGCCGGAGCAGAATTAATATAGAAATGAGCTGGTTTGCCTTTGTCGTCTGAAGAGAAGAAAATTTTCTTTTGTCCGGCACCAATATACAAAGCTTCTTTATAACCTAAAGAATATTCAGTGTCGTTAACTTTAACCTTACCATTGCCACCAACATTGATAATACCAATTTCGCGGCGATCGGTAAAATATTCAGCTTTTAAAGGATCGATAACTTCGAGTTCGAGAGTTTTTGTTGCAGGGATGGCTCCACCAACAATATAACGATCGTACATAGAATATACCAGGTTAATTTCGTCTTTTGCAAAAATTGCCGGGCATAAAAATTCTTTTCTGATTTTTTCGGTATCGTAGTTCTTTGCATCATCGGGATGAACAGCATACCTTATTTCGTATTTTACTGACATAAAATGTAGTTTAAAATTAAAATATTCAAGTTAGAGTTAAATTGAAAAATATCCAAAATGATACAGGATATTTTTCTGTACAATCGATTGTGCAAATTTATAAAAAGTTTTTATATTTAAAATAATTCCAGGAAAATTTAACATTTATTTTAACAATCTACTGGATGATAACCGTATATAAAGATCCGGAGCCAGTATAATTCGTTTGGGAGTAATAACACCGTTGGCAACCCCAATTTCTTCGAGAAATAAGCGAGCCACACTGTGTCCCATTTCTTTACTTTTCTGATCTACAGAACTTAAACCGGGCTCAAGAATTTCCGAATAAGGTTCGTTAGCAAATCCAACAATTGCAATGTCTTTAGGTATAGTTATTTTCAATTCCTTTAACTTTAGCATAGCACCCAAAGCAGAATAATCACCAGCCGAAAAAATACCGTCGGGCATAGGACGCATCTTAGAAATCTGTTCCGCTGCATCGCTTCCCATTTCTCTGGTTATGGCATTTTCAAAGACGTAAGTTTCGTTAAACGGGATATTATTTTTAAGCAAAGCTGATTTATAACCTTCAAAACGATTTCTATATATACTAATATGCTGTGGCCCTGCAAAATGAACGATACGTTTACATCCCTGGGAAATAAGATGCGAAACCGCTTTAAAAGCTCCTGAAAAATCATCGAGTTCCACTTTACTCACTTCAACATCAGGCACACGGTCGAAGAATATGAGAGGAAGTCCTTTAGCCTGGACGTGCAAAAAATGCTCATACGTTTTTGTTTCGCTGGCAATAGAAACCAAAAGTCCATCTACCTTCCCATTTACAAGGGTTTCAACGATCTCCTTTTCCCGATCGGCCGAATCATAACTTTGACAAATAAGCACATTATAACCGGCTTCATACGCAACATCTTCAATTCCACGGATTACTGAAGAGAAAAAATAACGATCGATACGCGGAATAATAACACCAATGGTATTTCCACGACCTTTGCGCAGACTTGAGGCTATAGAATTAGGCTGATAATTTAATTTACGGGCAAGTTCCCAAACAGCACTTTTCATACTTTTGCTAATGCGCGGATGATCCTGCAATGCTCTTGAAACTGTTGAAGCTGTAGTGTTTAACTCTCTGGCTATATCATGTATGGTAACCCGCGCCTTTTTCATTAATCTGTGCAATTTTGTGCAAAACTAAGACAAATTTTGCATAAAACAATATTACCAGTCGCAACATTTTTTTAAAAATCAGAAAAATACACAAGGTTAAAATATCCTATAATCCACAATGTATCTGATATTAGAATCGGGTAACAAAGTACAAAAGAAAAAGTTTTAAACGGAAAATAAGATTTGATTCGGAAGTTCGAATATTTTTTTTAATCTTTGTGCAATCGATGGTACAAAATAATTTTTATTTCATTGGTATATTATTTAATTTTATTTCAATAATTTAAACTATTAAGTAAATATATGAAAAACAAAGTTGTAACGTTTGGAGAAATTATGCTCCGTTTGAGCACACCCGGATATGAACGTTTCATTCAGGCAACAGAATTTGATATTAATTATGGCGGTGGAGAAGCTAATGTTGCTGTTTCATTGGCAAATTATGGTATTCCTGTAGATTTTATTACCCGTTTACCTAAAAACGATATTGGTATTGCTGCTGCATCAAGCTTACGCAAATACAATGTAGGAACTGAAAAAATTGTTTGGGGTGGAGAACGTTTAGGTATCTATTTTCTCGAAACCGGTGCTGTAGCCCGTGCCAGCAAAGTAGTTTACGACCGCGCTTATTCTTCAATTTCTACCATCGAAACAGGTATGATCGATTGGGATAAAGTATTTGACGGTGTTACCTGGTTTCACTGGACTGGTATTACTCCTGCCCTTTCTGAATCTACTGCTAAAGTTTGTTTAGAAGCTATAAAAGCTGCTAACAAAAAAGGCATCACTGTTTCTACCGACTTAAATTTCCGTAAAAACTTATGGAAATATGGCAAAAAAGCTTCTGAAGTTATGCCTGAATTAGTTGAAGGTTGCGATGTTATTTTAGGTAACGAAGAAGATGCTGAAATGGTTTTCGGTATCAAACCTCAGGGTGTAGACGTAACTAAAGGTCACGTTGAAGCTGCAGCTTACCAGAGCGTTTGCGAACAATTAATGAAACGTTTCCCACGTGCTAAAAAAGTTATCGTTACTTTACGCGGTTCTATCAACGCTAATCACAATACATGGTCAGGTGTTCTTTGGGATGGTAAACAACTTTTCAAAGCTAACGATTATAACATTACTCATATTGTTGACCGCGTAGGTGGTGGCGATTCTTTCATGGGTGGTTTAATCTATGGTTTACTTACCTATACCAATGACGACCACAAAGCTCTTAACTTCGCGGTTGCTGCTTCATGTTTAAAACATACAATCCCCGGCGATTTCAACCTTGCTACTGTTGAAGAAGTTGAAAAACTTATGGGTGGTGATGCTTCTGGTCGTGTTTCACGATAATTGGCTCCAATAATATTCCGACAATATACAATGAAATTATTCTTTTGTATATTGTCTTTTTCATTTATATAAAGTGTATTTTCGAATAATTAATATTGACATATTATGGCAAAATTTTCAAAAGTTCAGGTAATTGCTGCTATGGCTAAAACCGGCATGGTTCCTGTATTCTATAATAATGATATTGAAGTTGCTAAACAAGTAGTAAAAGCTTGCTACGAAGGTGGTGTTCGCGCATTTGAATTCACTAATCGTGGAGAATTTGCCCACGAAATTTTTGGTGAATTAGTAAAATTTGCTGCTAAAGAATGCCCTGAAATGATTATGGGTATTGGTTCTATCGTAGATCCTGCAACTGCAGCTCTTTACCTTCAGTTAGGAGCTAATTTCGTAGTTGGACCATTGTTTAACCCTGAAATTGCTAAAATATGCAACCGTCGTTTAGTTGCTTATGCTCCGGGTTGTGGTTCAGTTTCTGAAGTAGGTTTTGCTCAGGAAGCCGGATGCGATATCTGCAAAGTATTCCCCGGTGATGTATTAGGTGCTAACTTTGTAAAAGGTTTAAAAGCTCCAATGCCATG
>WSSedL1CaDRAFT_10001177_pt1 | contig 16129 bp, 13 predicted proteins | sample WetSurSL1Cattail_FD_9464 | JGI IMG/M metagenome (IMG submission 9464)
TGATAACCATTTTGTTTTGGATGAGTACCTTCCTGAAAAAATCGCTCAAACTAAGTTCTATAAACCTCAGGATAATGCCCGGGAAAAAGAATTTCAGACCCGTCTGCATAATCTATGGAAAGGTAAGTATGGGTACTAGTACAAAGTTTAAAGCACAAGGTATAAAGACAGATTACTAATATTTAACGATCCAATTCCAAAGTTTAAATATCTTACATTTTCTTAAGACTTCGTATTTAAGGTTTTGTACTTTTCACGCCCATAGTATACCAAAAAAAAAAATTATTTTATGAAAAAATTTATTTTTTATGAAGATTAATTTTTAAATTTAAATATGTATAATTACAGCGTTTAAATTACACATGGCTTTACAATGGAAAAGAAAAGATTAGTTGTTAGTTACAAAAGTTGTTCGGATGAAGTGATGGATGCTATTAAAAAGAAGTATCCAACGGGGTATAATGATTTTGTTATAAAAGTTCAAAAACCGAACAGCGATTTTTTTTATGCAGTTACTGTCGATACCGCTGATGCCAGCTATCTGGTCAAAGTTGATGTTAAGATTGACAATCTTACAGAGGAAGAATTTGAAAAGGAATTTGGAGAAGAAACATCTGGTGGAAGCTCATCCGATGATACCACTCTGGGCAGAGAAGACGATAACATCGAAAACATTGAATCAACGGAAACATTTGAGGAATGATTGTATAACTTGTTTGCGATAAATATTAAAAGGACTTCGCAAAAAGTCCTTTTTTATTTATTGAAAATTTCCCAAAATTACTAGTTTACTAATCTTCAAGTAAATGACTGATATCATTCGCAAGGTAACAATAAGAGATAGCACTACCTTCGCCTCCCATATTGGAACTTTTGTTGAAAGCTACTTTCAATTCTTCACACACCCAACCAGTGTCGCGGCCCTTATTCACAAATTTATAACCTTCGTTTGTAAATATTTTTAAAACACTTTTGGCATTTTCATATAAAATAGGCTTATCCTTATAAACCAATGTTCCTTCCAATATTTCAATTTCCGACAACTTATTGTTTTTGTAATGTAAACGAAACCATGTTTTTGTGTCATTGAAATTCTCATAATTATCTTCGGAATTCCACCTTCCTTTTTGTTGTTTATTTGATAGGGATTTCCTTAAATGATCGCGGATATCACCAAAATAGATTTCTATTTTGTTACACTTAATACCTTTCGAAGGCACAAATTCAATGATAGTCTCTTTTTCCATGATGAATAGTTTTTCTGTTTTTTATTTCAAATATATTATTGATTTTGGTAAAAGAAAAAAGTGATTACACATCGCCGTGTAATCACTTAGTACTGAAAAATTAGTGTGGATGCTTAAGATTTTAATAAGGCTAAAGTTACTAACCCAAAACTTTAGCCTTATCTTAAAATGTTATCTGAAAATCTTTTCAGTAATTATATTGGCATTGTTTTGAAGCTTAATCAAATAAATACCGTTTGGAAGTGAGCCAATCGAAATGATTTTATCCGTATTGGATTCAAAATCGATTTGGCCATTAAGTATTACCCTGCCAGTCATGCTGATTAGAGACATATTGTACTTTCCACCAGCGTTAAGGCGCACTGCGATTTGATCAGTTGAAACATTGTAAATGACAGCCTTAGCTTCTTTAGTTAAGGAATTAACAGATGTTGCAGATTCGTCAATTACGATATTTAAATCGGTAGCCACAGGCGATTCCGGCGAAAGATTCACTGTCAGATTCTGATTGCTAATATTGGGATATTCAATATTGACTGAATATTTGCCATACGGCAGGTTATCAAAGGCAAAGTTACCCAATTCATCAGGAGTAGTAGATAGTAAGGTCTCACCTGATTCACCAATAAGATTTACAGGATATGAATATGACGCTGCAGATTTTAATGCACTCTTCTCAACTAATGCGGCTCCTGTACTTGTAACTGTACCACTAATTTTGCCAGGACCTGTTGTTATGGTATATGCCGACACAAGTTTAAGTTTAAGTCCATATGCGTTACTATTCAGGTTAATGACCTGTGCATCTGCCCAATGTACTTTATTTACGTAATATGTAGGAAGGTATTTAGTGGAATTATAAATGTCCGGCATTGCATAAATAATATACTTACCTGCGCTTAGCTGTCCAAAATTGAATGTTCCATTCGAAATGACATTCGCAGCTACTATTTTAAACAAACCGCTTGTGGCCTTTTTGTACAAAACAATGATGCCAGACTTTAAAAGTTCATTCTTTCCAACGACTGTACCTGAAATACTAAACGAGGTTGAATATCCGGGGATCAGAATATTTTTAAAAATACTGTCTCCACAACCTGCGGATCCGATGAACAAACCAACTGCCACTGTGGTATCATTCGCAAAACTATAAACATGAGTCGGATTTTGAAGCGTTGATGTAGTACCATCTCCAAAGAACCAGTTTCTATAAGTAATCGCACCAGTACTGGTTGACGCATCGGTGAAATAAACTCTTGTCCTTAATGGTAATCCACTGCTTACACTATCGTTAGCTAATACATAAGTGAAGTTTGCATGACAACTGGTTGGTATAATAGTATCCGGATGTAAAATTATTTCCTTGCAGATACTGCATGAATCTGCACCTAAACCTGTAGTTACTGTTAAACACACCACAGGATGGGTATAACCGGAAGCATAAGTATGCACAGGATTCAGTAGTGTAGAAGTAGTACCATCTCCAAATTGCCAGCGCCATGTTGCTGCGTTTACATAAACCAAGGCTCTGCTATAAAAATAAACCGTACTATTCATTACTGAATCAGTAAAATTAGCAACACAAGGAGCAGGAACAGTATCAAAAGTAATGGTTTTGCAAATGGATGATTGACAACCCGAACTTGTTACTATTGTTAAACATGCCTGCACCGTTGAAAGATTCGAAGGATATTGGTGTGTAATAACACTATCCATGCCATTATAACGTGTGCTGTCTCCAAAAGTCCAATAACTGGCCGTAATTGGATTTGTGCCGATTGAAGTATTCAAAAATTCAACTTTTGGATACACACCTGAATTATCAATCCTTGTATAAATGAACCCTGCAAAGCAGGAATCAATCGGAGTACCTGGAATAACAATTGTTTGAACCATTGTATCCACACAATTCGAGCTTGTACTAATTTGCAGACGAACATTAACAATATCGCCAGAATGTAAATAATTATAAGCATGAACCGGATTTTTCAACGTTGAGGTAGTTCCGTCACCAAAATTCCACAAAAATGATGTTGCGTTACTGGACGAGGAATTGGTAAAAGCATAAGTTGGGACTTTATAAACACTATCCGTAAGTTGAGTGTAAACAAAGTTAGCATTGCAAACAACAGGAATGGTATCTTTTAATAAAAAGGTTTTTGTAATTGATGACTGACAGCCTGATGCAGTAGCTATTGCTAAACGTGCAGTTGCATAAGTGAGATTTGAAGAGAACTGATGTACAAATATACTATCGTTAGAATGGGTACTATCAGATAAAGTCCAAAATCTTGAAGTTATATTATAGGTTCCAAAAGAACTATCCTTAAAACGGTATAGATTCACTCCTGATGTATCTATCCTTACATATGAAAAGTTGGCTACACATGAGTCTAAGGGTCGAACTGTAATAAGTTTACAAGCCGAACAACTATAACCGGTTGTTGTTGCTATTGCATAACAAACGTAAGCCGTTTTAACATTAGAAGCGTAAGTATGGGTAGGATTTTTTTGGTTTGATGTAGCGGAATCCCCAAACGTCCAAGCCCTGGTTAATATGGCGCCATTGGTGTATGAGGATTCGGTAAAGGATACTTTACCATTTAGAGCGGAATAATAAAAGTCCGCCTGACATTTAGCAGGCAATAAAAAGGTTTTACAAACCGATGATTTACAACCATTGTTAGTTGTAATCGTAAGACAGGCTGATACGGTGTTCAAAGTGGAGTCAAAACGATGATCAAATGTGGCACTTGTTGATTTGGTGCTATCAGACAACCGCCAGCTTCTCGAAGCTATTCCGCCAATGCCTGTAGATATATCTGTAAACCGATATAAAGTCGCAGCACTGGTTGAATCGAGGAGAGTATATGTAAAATCAGCCTTACATGAGTCAACTTTTGGTCGAACAGTAATTGATTTACAAACATAACAATAATTTCCTGCTGAATTTTTAACCATTAAACACACGTTTGCATTGTATATGCCAGATGCATAAGTGTGTACCGGATTTTTAATAAAAGCAGAGTCATTATCACCAAAAGTCCACAAATAACTTTGAATGGCTGTTTTGGAGCTATCAGTAAAATACACGGTGCCATTTTGCGAATAATAAGAAAAATTTGCAATACAGGTAGAAGTTGTATCTCCACCTTTGGCCCCGTAGCTTAATGTGCTCATTATCGATAACACGATAAATAAAAGCGTTCGAGTATAATTTCTTTTTTTCATAATTATTAAAATTTGGTTAATTACAATACCAAGAGTGAAAATCCTTAAAAATCCCTTATTAAATTTTTAAAAATAATATCTTAACCCGAAGTGAATGCCTATTTGTAAGTCTGAAGTATAGTAAGCAGCGCTTTTTTTACCCAGTGGCAGAGCGGTCCATCCGACTGATGGTTGCATAAAAATATGATATTGCTTATTCAGAAAATAATCCACTCCCACCGCTGCAAAAAAGCCAATCAACGCAAAAGAGTTTGGTGCTTTTGAGTCTTCCACTACAACCTGGTTATTTGGTGAAATATTTAAATAATACCCCCTGCTACCAATATAAAAGTTACACAATACTCCCCCCTTAAATTCAAACGTAAAATTTTTACTGGATAAATTGTATCCAAATAATATTGGAACAGAAATATATTGATATACCAAATTTGAATAATATGCTTTTTCTGAAATTTGTTTCAATGGTTTCTCTTCTGTAATATATACCCAGGTGGTGTCATTTCCAACAACACCAGTATAGTACTTATCAATGGTATCCAAGACTGTAATATATGAAATGACCGGATTAGTGTAATTGAAGGTATATTTTGTTTTTGAAATACTAATTCCTGTTTCAATCATTAAGGATTTATTCTTGTAAATCAAATTCAGTCCAATCCCATTGCCTTGTTTCTCGCGTAACGAAGATTTAATAATTCCGGAGGAGTCTTTCCTTGAATTATTCATGTGAATGTTGGAAAAAATCATATCTTCTGAACAGGATAAACCTGCAATAATTGATTCTTGTTTAGGCTTATAGTCATTTACAACCGGTTTGATCACTTTTTTGATTACCTTGATCGTATCGTAAACCCTTATAGTATCCATTACAGGCACCTTTATATATTGGTTTAGTTTAGTAATTAAAGTATCATGAGTTATTACTGAATAGGTAACGGTATCGGTAATGGTTTCCCTGTTTTTATCGGTGCCGGTTTTCTTTTGAGGGTCGGGTTTGGAAATTTGATGTATCTCTTTTACTTCTTCATTTTTCTTGTATAGTACAACATCTTTTTTGTAGAATTTGTAAGTTATCTGTACTTGATTCAAAAAAGTATCCAGGGCTTGTTTCAGTGTCAAATTTTTAAAATTGCCATTGATTTTTAAATTGGAAGTAACAATATTGGGATTATAAAGAATATTAACTTTTGATTGGTTCGATAATTCTTTAATCACCACATCTAAACTGGCATTCTGGAAATTAAAATTATATTTACCTTTTTGAGCAAAGCATAAACAAGATAATTGGATCAATACAATTATTAAGAATTGAAATTTACATCTAAACATGAACAAGTTTTAATTATCGGCTAGCATCCGTTGCTTTTAATCACTATAGTTGTTCCCACTTTTTCAATGTTTAAATTTAGTACAATTTGAAGCATATCCAATATATCGCTAAGTGATTGGCAGTTAAATTTACCCGACAGGTTACAATTTTCGGTATTCTCAGGTTTAAGTTCTATTTCTGCATCGTATATGTTATTCACAATACCCACTATTTCCTTAATGTTGGTGTGATTAAAGACAAATTCGCGCGTTTTCCAGCTCAGGTAGTTAGGGTCATCAGCAGCTTTTTTTTGCGGTACTTCTGATTTGTTACTGTCAACGCCTTTTTCACCAGCGGTAAGTATAATTTCTGTTTTCTCTTTATGACCTTGTTGTTGTTGCGAAAGCTTTACTTTTCCAACTTTAACAACCACTTCGGCAACTGAATCACTGGGATAAGCGTGTACATTGAATTTAGTTCCAAGCACAGTAATGGTTGCCCTTTTAGTTGCAATTACAAATGGATTTGAGGCATTTGGCTGCACTTCAAAATAGCCTTCGCCTGAAAATTTCAGGCTCCGTTTTTTACTATAATTTTTATTATAAATAAGTTCCGAATTACGGTTAAGCCAAACTATAGACGCATCGGGTAAGGTAACCTTAATAACTTTTCTGTTTGAAGTAATTTTTATCTCGTTATTATTGAAAACAAAATACGATCCTAAGCCAATGAAAAGCAAGATAGAGGCTGCAAGAGCAACCTTCCAAATGAGACGATAGGAACGACCTGCGACCGGCTTAGGTTCATTAATAATATCCTGAACCTTAGGCCATGCCTGAAGGGTTTGAAATTTCTGATCCAGATCAGTCCGATTATTTGAGTCTTCCCATAAATGTTTTAATTGGTCAAAATATTTCTTATTCTCCTCGGAAGTATTAAGCCAGGTTTGTACAATATCACTTTCCTCAGCACTTATTTCTTTTGCTAAATACCTGATAAGCAAATCGGTTTCTTTAATATGTACAAAATTCTCCATGCACTCTCCTATCTATAATGAGCCGAAAATATCAAAAATCCCTTATTCAAAAATAAAAAAATAATAAAACCCTGAACTCTTTAAGCTTCTCCTTTAATATCAAGCTGGCTTTACGAATCTGAACTTCAACAGTTTTGGGTGAAATCCCCAGCTTTTCAGCTATTTCATTATGGCGAAGTTTATCTTGTCTGCTAAGCAAAAATATCTCTTTGCATTTTGGAGGAAGCCCATTGAGCGATTTTTCCAACATTTCCGGAAGTTCAAAATCATTTGGCAAAACATGTCCATATTCCTTTTCGTCGATTATGGATTCGAAATGATTCTTTTTGGTAATATATTTGATGCTATTATTATGTATCGCTTTAAACAAGTAGGCCTTGACGATTTTAATATTGATATTTGCACGATTTTCCCACAACTTTACAAAAAAATCCTGTACTAATTCTGAAGCTACTTCTTCATCCTTAATTAGTAAAAAAGAGTATTCGCATAAACGAGCGTAGTATTCTTTAAAAAGAGTTTCGAATGCTTTTTGGTCACCTTGCCGTATAAGGGATATGATATCCGATGTTGAATTGTCCATTACGCATTAATAATTGTGCAGCAAAAATAATAAAATAGTATTGCAATTAACAACTTTATATCAGGCAGTAAAGACTTTTTCAAACAATGCTAACTCAAGCTGCCATAACCCTAAGGGATTACCATGTTACTGATTTAGTTTAACCATCCAATTGTAAATTTCATTCGCCTCCGGTGATTTATTGTCAATAAACCAGTCTCCGGTTTGTTTAATCATCACCTGCTTGTATTTTTCTGATTTATCATCAAACACAAATGCTGAATACTTAGCAATTCCAGCATCGTACATTTCACTCCTGGGTTCTGTAACGATGCCATTGGATGCGTTTAAAACCTTAATCATGTATTTCTTTAGCGTATCTCTGTCAATCCTATTAGCCTCTGTTTATATTCTTCCAATACTGCCTTTTGCTCTTTATTAACTTCAGGATATTCAAGGTTAAGGTCTGCGAGTGTTTGATCAATTACCTCCGATATTACAAGGCGCGAAAACCATTTTTTATCTGCCGGAACAACATACCAAGGGGCATATTTAGTGCTTGTGGCTTGAATAGCCTCCTGATAACATTGCTGGTAATCTTTCCAATATTCCCGTTCTTTAATATCCGCTGCAGAAAATTTCCAGTTTTTACTTCTGTCATCAATACGCTCAAGCAATCTGTTCTTTTGTTCTTCTTTCGAAATATGAAGAAAGAATTTTAGAACAATCACCCCATTTTCAGTTAAATATTTTTCAAAATCCCTGATTTGTCTGTATCGTCTTTCCCAAATATCCTTGGTTATAAACTCCCTGGGAATTTGTTGACTTTTTAAAAGATCGTGTACCTTAACTACCAATACTTCTTCGTAATAGGAACGGTTAAAAATGCCTATCTGCCCGCGTTCGGGAAGATTTTTACTGGCTCTCCAAAGGTAGTCGTGATCGAGCTCTTCTGCAGAAGGTTGCTTAAAACTATGAACACAGGTAGCTTGTGGGTTTAAACCTTTCATAACGTGCTTAATGGCGCCATCCTTACCAGCCGTATCCATGGCTTGAAAAATAATTAATATGGCATATTTATCCTGAGCATATAACTTGCTCTGCAAAACATCCATCTGTTCGATATTTGCCGCCAGCAATTTTGCACCTTCTTCCTTACTGTCTATTTTTCCCGTAAAATCTGTTTTGATATCAGAAAGTTTAAAATCTGAATCCGGCTGAATTTGAAATTTAGCAATGTCCATACACGAATATTAATAAAAAGTCACTAAATTTAATATTAAATTTGTTTGCTATGAGATTTGTCCTAATCTTTTTCTTCTTTGGAAGTATTTTCGTAAATAATCTTACAGCCCAATCGCAAACTCAATTCTCAACAAAATCGAAAAAGGCTATTTTACTTTACCAGGAAGCCATGGCTCAGGCAAATGGTTATAATCTCGAAAAAGCAATTCGTCTTCTTGAAGAAGCAGTTAAAGAAGATGATAAATTTATTGAAGCGTACTTATTCCTGGGAGAAATTTATGGTGACAATCATCAGGATTCGCTAGGCATCGAAACATTAAGGAAAACCATACAGCTTAATCCGACTTTCTTCCCACCCGTTTATTCAAATCTCGCCACCCTTGAATTCAACAATGGATTATATGCAGCCGCATTGGAACACATCAATACTTATTTTTCATTTTCCAATCAAAATCCGAAGTTTAAAAAGGATGCTGAAAACCTTAAAAAGAATTGTGAATTTGCCATAGATGCAGTTAAACATCCCGTTCCTTTTAAACCAAAGAATTTGGGGACGAATATCAATACAAAATATGATCAATACTGGCCAAGCCTCTCTGCAGATGAGCAAACGCTTGTTTTTACTGTAATGCTCCCTATTGATTCGACGAATCCAAATCCTTATCTAAACCAACAGGAAGATTTTTATTATTCAACGTTTGAAGATGGGCAATGGACTAAAGCACGACCTGTTGGGCCACCATTAAATACCTATGGTAACGAAGGCGCCCAGTCGATATCAGCTGATGGCAAATTCATGGTCTTCACCGGATGTAACCGCAAAGATGGCTACGGAAGCTGCGATCTCTATTCTTCAAAAAAAGCTAACGATCGCTGGACTATGCCAAAGAACATGGGCAAGCCTATTAATACCAGGGCTAAGGAGACACAACCTTCGCTTTCTGCAGATGGGAAAACACTGTATTTTTCAAGTACACGTCCGGGAGGAAAAGGCGGACTCGATATTTGGAAAACTACCCTCGCTGACAATGACACATGGACCGAACCAGTAAACCTTGGCGACAGCATAAATACGCTTAAGGATGAACAATCTCCTTTTATTCATCCGGATAACCAGTCGCTGTATTTTTCTTCAAATGGCTGGCCGGGATTGGGCAGAGCTGATTTGTTTTTATCACGAAAAATTGGTGATAGCCAGTGGTCTAAACCAAAAAATCTGGGCTATCCAATTAATTCTCATTTTGATGAACAAGGACTTATTGTGAATGCCAGGGGAAATACTGCTTATTATTCGTCCAACAGACTTGGCCAGGGCCGCGATATATTTACTTTTGATCTTTATCCGGAGATCCGCCCAATAATGGTTTCATACATGAAGGGTAAAGTATATGATGCAGAAACAAAGCTACCACTTGCGGCTCACTTCGAACTTATCGATCTGTCGACCGCTAAAAATATAATGGATGCCTATTCCAGCGATGACGGAACTTTTCTTATATGCATACCCTCCGGAAAGGATTATGCTTTAAATGTGAACAAAAAAAACTACCTCTTCTATTCCGATAATTTTACAATGAGTGTTGGCAATTTTACGGAACCCTTTTTAAAAGATGTTCCTTTAAACCCAATCAAGATTGGTGAGAAAGTTATTATGAGAAACATCTTCTTTGACCTTGACGCTTATGCATTGAAACCGGAATCAAAAGTTGAACTCAATAAACTGATTGTTTTTTTGAAAGAAAATCCAACACTTCAAATAGAAATAGGTGGACATACGGATAATACCGGTTCAACAGAACATAATAAAAAACTATCTGACGACAGGTCTCAATCGGTTGAGGACTATCTTACTAAAAATGGCATTAACCCTAAACTTATAACATCCAAAGGCTACGGTGAAACTCAGCCAATAGCTCCAAATAATTCTGATGCTGGCCGTGCCCAAAACAGGAGGACAGAGTTTAAAATAATAAAAGTACATTGATGCATGGAAGCAATCATATCAAATCATTTATTAATAATGAGTTGATGTATTTTTTTAGAGACCAGTCATCAATTATTTCTTTCTTGCTATCTTTACGGCTTTTAAGTTTAACCCTGGATTTTAGTGTAAATTCTTGTTAAACCTGCATTTTAAAAGGAATGTATTATTATTGATTTATGGAATCCAAAAAAGTTGAACTTACCCGGGATCAGTTCCTTCAAATGATGAAGCTCGTTTATTTGGGCCGGTGGATGGCAAATTCACACAAAGACGAACCTGACAAGTCATTCGAGGAAATTGAACAACATATCTTCTCATTTGCATCTGCTTATGGTTGTACAGATCTTGTTGAGTTTGATACCAATTATCAGCGCTTCTTCCCTTCTATTGAACTGGAAGACATAATGGATCCTTTTATTGAGGAGTATGATGATTATACCTTTTGGGATGAACTAGCTTGGAGGATGGCTGAACGCGATTTTACACAAAAGTTCGACCATGCACAGGTTCTTTGTATGACCAGTGATGAAATTTTTCGCGAAAAAAATAACCTGGCAGATAAATACTTTGAAGAATTCAGTACCAATGGAATTGATAAACTCACACTGACAAAGTAATTTCAGGAAATCTTGACCGATTTTATTGCATGAATTTTACCAAACTTGTTAACGAGTTTAGGCAAATCAGTATTTTCAGGCATTTTTACGGTCATATCAATTTCCGTATGAGCCTCAGCAGTTTCGTTTAAGGTAGAAAGTGCGTAATCTGTAATCTGGATGTTAAACTTTTTTAATACTTCTTTAACTTCATTATCCGGAAAATTTTTTTCATGAAACCTGATGTGTATTATCCTATTTGAGAATTGAGGAAACCATCTGTGCTCAATTCGTTCAAGAACAACCAGCGTAAAAAGGGCAAACGCAACAGTTACAAAAGCAATAACATAGAGTCCGGCACCAATAGAGAGCCCCACTGCTGAAATTAACCAAATAGAAGCAGCCGTTGTTAAACCTCTCACATTATTACCAAGCTTAATAATAGCGCCAGCTCCGAGAAAACCAATTCCTGCAACAACCTGAGCTGCGATACGGCCCGGATCACCATTTTTAAAATCAAAATAAGTCTGAGGTATATATATGGACAAGATCATTAATAAAGTCGATCCCATACAAATGAGAATATGTGTTCTGAAACCTGCTGGATGCTTTTGTTGTTCTCTATTAAAACCAACCAATCCGCCAGCCAAAAGACTTAAACATATTTTGAAAATAGCGGATTCAAGTGTAATGTGAGGATTTGTAATAGTCTCGATAAAAGTGTGCATAGTCTTGGTTCTTGTACTTTCAATTCTACGAAGTTAGCCATTTAAAGTTTTATTCCCTGAGAATTTATTGAATTAAGGTCACCGCCATTAAGCCAATAACCACGTCGTTGCACAATGTTTTTATTACCAATTTCTTAAGCTTCTTTGACACATCAAGCGGTAAATCGAGCACAGTTGCTGCTCCACCAGCTATGGCTGTTGTAGTAAAACCATTAATTGTATCATATGCATTAAAATGATTGGTAATTAAACCTGATTTTAAATGAATGCGCAAAGGTTTTGGTGCATTCAGCCTAAAAGCAAAATCATCGATATAATAATCCTGTTCTATAGGCCACCATGTTTCCGGATTTTTAAGTTCCAGACTATCCGCATTGCCATCAGTGTATTCAACGTAAACAACTCCGTTTACAATGCGACTTTGCATAGGATTTGTTGTGCCTGCCATCAAAAAGTATGCATGTGATGCTTTTCCTGTTAAGGGCACATCAACATTTTTTGGATAATTATCCCACTGTGAAGTAAAAATTATATTTTTTGAATCTTTGTCGCCAGGCGTTTTGAATGTAATTTGCTGGGATAATGTTATAAAACCTTCGTCTCCTGCCAATGACCTTAATCCGGAATCATCAATATCAGGTTTAACTGTTGGATAACACCAGTTACCTATTCCCTGAACGGGAAGTTGTAATGTTGGACTAGTTGGTCGAGGATTTAGATATTGATTATTAAAAATTTGAGTCACTTTATCATTAAAGAATTTTGTTAAATCAACAGTATTACACTTTGGTGACGCTGAAGAATTTAAATTCCAATTAATAACATTGCCCCGTATCAATTGTTTCCCGCTTACAAATTGTACGATGTTACTGCCAGTAATAGCTTTGCGTGCATCTATTTCAAATTGTTCGGATCTTTCAAATGGGTCCAGTTTTAATACAGAAGAAAATTCATTTTTCCCGGGATTTACAGTAAGACATCCACTAACAGCATTTTGACTGTTGTTACGAACAGAAAATTGGATAGCATTTTCACCTTGTCTTGTTGAAGGTAATATATCTATAGGATTACGAACCTCTATATTCACAGGTTGCCACCAGGAAAGCCCATGTTGATTAACCTTTATGAAAAATGTTCGATTTCCTTTCTCACCAATAATCCTGGCCTTTATTTGGTAAGGTTTTATTTGCGGATTTTGGATTACTTCCTGAGGATCGTAAACCTTTACGATTTCAGCTGTATCGATATTAACAATGATGGTGTCGTGGATTGCAACCATGTTGGGATATTTGGAATGGGCAATTACCGATCCTTCCCATTCTATCTCTACCTTAAACGAATCCGCTGCTGCAGACGAAAACGTAATCATAGGTTCTGTGATGGCTTTCTCAACATTATGCCAAATAACCGGTTTCCCATTAACAAGCAACGTCTTTACTCCATCCATTCTTGCTTTAGCTGTAAAGGTTAGTTTCATGGGCTTTGAAAACCTTGGAACAATTGTGTAAAAGTCCTTATTTTCGATCCTTTTGTAGATAAAATCAATGTTGGGAATATTCAATGAAGCATGGTCCCATGCAGATGGAAGACCTGGCCGGATTAACAAATCGCCTGATAAAGCATTAGGGGCAATTCCAAACAACCCTTCCACCAAAGTTCGGGCAGCTATGCCAATAGGATCAGCAAAATCCCGATATAGCTCTCCCCTGAATCTGTCATAAGACGATATTTGGAGAAAATTACCAGGACTTGAACCCATATACATGCTTTCCAACAAGGAACTTTTCCATAGCTTGTACGCATCATCTGCACGGCCACCCTGCCAATAGGCGAGTGACGTGTGCAATACCTCAGCAAGAACAACATTATTGATTGACCATGTATAAGGCATCCAGTTGGTTTCAGAAAGCGTATAATAACCATCATCTTTTAAACCTTTAGCTTTAACAGGTATATGAGGAATTTCAGTATCAGTATACCTCAGCGTTTGATATGCCTCAAAATTGTCGGGCAAATCTGAATCTATTGTATGATAAACGCTCCACAATCCAGCGGAATTATGCACAAGCTTAAGCCCAAGCAAATCTTTATATTCCGCATACCAGCCTTTGTGCTTCAACCACAGATTGTCTTGAATCGCCTTTAAAATTTTATTCGCTTCATCACCATAAGGCTTGGCGTTTTCGCCAACAATTTCTGCAAGGTAAGCGGCCATTTTATTTGCCCGGTAATTGTATGCAGAAGAATGGGTTACCCCTCCCCCACTGTATTGCAAAGCATCACTTGCCCAAATACAGCAATAAGCGTCGTATAAACCATCGTTACTACTATCAAAATTCCGTTTTTCCCAGGCAAGGTGGCGTTTTATTAAAGGCCACATTTCTTTAACAAAGGCTGTATCGCCTGTCCACTGGAAATGCGTAAGCAACTGATCAATGAACACGAGATTCATATCATAATGGTGGGGTTTGGATAACTTTCCCGGATTACGGCTTATATAACCACTTGTGAACAGAGAAACACCTTCACTTTCCTTTTGTCTGGCCATATTTTTATCAGGATCCGGAACGCTGGGCCCGGAATCGGGCGATAAATATTGAGCTTTGGCATACTCTCTAAAATGCTTCCTGGCCCTGTCGTGCCAACCAAGTGGATCTGCAACATAAGCGCCGCGCCATCCATTTAAGGGCATACGCCATGCAATAGCACCATGCTGATATGAGGTTCCATCCCAAATTGCATCGGCAGCAATGCTTAATGCACCACCAAATGTATTGATATATGGATCGGGCGTAAAAACTTTGACTCTATCTGCAAGTTCTTTTCCGGCTCTTTCAGCCTTCCTAAATAATTTAGGTAACTCAGCATAATTAAGGGACTGCCTTAATTCAGGTTTTTGAATAGCTATATAATATTTCTCATCAGATTTTAATGACAACATTGATAACAGAACAGGGTATTTCCCGGGTTTAGAACCTAACAAGGACAGGGGTTGGGATAGTTGGGAAGCATTAGCCAGGGCTAACTTTGCAGAAACCGGGAATGACCCGATGAGATTGCGGTGTTGTACTGAATCGTATGTAAGGCTAAATTGATTGTTTACAATTTCAAACTGATTAGTGGTGCAGTTTTTAGGTAACAGGTAAAATGATGCTTCCGAGTCAGCTCCAATATCGCCATTTCTGGAAAACTTTTTATTACTGGCACCTCCAAAAACTGTCATTAACGTAACTGGGTTACTGCAATTTTCAATTGATACATTCATTATTAACCCCTCTGCATCGCTCATGGCAAGAAGCTGCATGTATAAAATGCCATTGCCTAAAAGGGAATCTTTGATTTCGTAAAGCATAGAACCCGGACGATATATGGCTTTTATAGATTGAGCTTTATTGAGCCACTTCGAATTACTACCAGACATTAAGGCAAATTGCATATTTCCACCCATTCCCGGGAAATACATTGCAAATTCAGGTAAATCTCCTGCCTCAACCCGAAATGCTGTATTGGTACCATACAGAGCCCGCACAAATCTTTTGGTGCCATTGGTTATAACAAAATCCTGGTCTTCGGGAGAATATCTGAGGGTTCGGTCAGAATTTTGGGAATAAAGGGAGATTGGAATAAAAAAAGAAATAATGATCAATAAAATGCTACGGTACATGGCGGTATTGTGAATTTTAAATTAGTATTTTATAGGTATTTTTTCAGATAATTCGTGAGCAATAATCAAATCCATAGAATCATAGTATGACTTGTTTGAGCTTTTTTATTCTAATATTTTGAGTTCTGATTTAATTTTATGATATGATTTATTGTCAAATAGCTCATTCCATTTATATATAATTTGTTTTAAATCGTCAATGATTTTATTATTCGACTTTGCCTGAAGGTTTAATTTCTCTTGCGTAGTTAAAAATTGGTTATCAATAATGGCGTTCAAGTCTTCATCGGTAAAGTTCTTGTACTCTTTTCTAAATAAAATGTATTTCGCTAAATTTCTAATATTTTGTCTGTAAACTCCAATTTCAGTAGCTACTTCGTGTGTTGCAGATAAAATTAAATTGTCAAATTTGTCTTCGGCCAACTGCACCGGCAATAAACTATACCGCGTGTGTGCGCCCTGCATGAGCAGGAGCGCACACTTGTTGTAAGCTCTAGAAAAAGTCGAAAAATACAAATTAACTTTCA
>WSSedL1CaDRAFT_10001178_pt1 | contig 16119 bp, 13 predicted proteins | sample WetSurSL1Cattail_FD_9464 | JGI IMG/M metagenome (IMG submission 9464)
CCCTGGTGTTCGCCGAGGACGAACAGGGCTTTGAGCGCGTATTTGGCTTTCTGGGAGAGCATGTGCGCAATCCGGATAAGTACTACAGACTATATCGTGTATTGAGGTGAATATTGCAACCATCTCGGGATGGGGCTGGCGACACTACTTCCACTCCGCCTGCCGCCACAGGCCGGCGCCGCCTTTGATGCCTGAAATATTTGGCACGATCTTGGCGTTCTTCGGCAGTCTGAAGTTGAGGTGCTTGGCGTTGCCGCCGCTGACATAGAGGTGGTCGTAGTGCAGCAGCGTATAGAGATAGGGCAGCATCTTTTCGACGCGTTTGTTCCAGCTTGGGTTGCCCTGTTTCTTGCGTTCCTTTTCACCGAGGTACTGGTCAAAGGTTTTGCCTTTGCGTGCCGGCATGTGGGCGATTTCCATATGCGGCATCAACTCGCCGTCGCGAAACAGCGATGTGCCGAAGCCAGTGCCTAGCGTGATGACCATCTCAAGGCCTTCGCCTTTGACCGCGGCAAAGCCGTGCATATCCGCGTCGTTGGCCAACCGCACCGGCTTGCCGCCCAACGCCTTGGAAACTTTCGTCGCCAGCACGTAGTTGGCATACAGCGGTGTACCGAGATTGGGGGCGGTGATGACTTTTGGTCCGCGTACCACACCGGGAAACCCGATCGCGACACAGTCATAGGTCTTGAAGGGCGCCACCAGCAGCTTCAGTGTTTTGACCAAAAGGTCGGGCGGGCAGGGTTTCGGCGTCAGCACCCTGAGGTGATCGCTGACGAGTTCGCCGTCGCGGTTGAGCACGGCCGCTTTGAGACCGGTCCCGCCGACATCGATCGATAAAATCCTCGACGGCATGACACCCCCTGATTCTGTATTTTCTTCTAGAGTAACCGCGCCGCGCCGTGGTCCAAGAGCCAGACCGTTTGTCCCTGTGGATTGAGCCGTCCACCGGGCAGGGTGCGATCTCCATGCCGCACCCGTTTCACCGCCTCGGCTTTGTCGGGCCCGGTGACCAGGAAGACCGTCACCCGGCTGGATTCAACCGCCGGATAGGTTAGGGTCAGGCGCGCCTCGGGCCGTCCCTTTGTCACCGGCGCCACCCAGCGGGTGTGTTCCTCCAAAACCGGTGATCCCGGCAAGAGTGAGCAGATGTGCCCGTCGCTGCCAAGTCCGATCAAGGTCAGGTCGAACAGCGGCCGTGCCGGATCGAGAAGTGCGGCGCCATAGTCGGATTTGAGCTCGGCTTCATAGGCCCACGCTGCCGCATCCGCATCACCCGCGGTTGGCATCGGATGGATTTGTTCCGGCGTGATCGGAATGTGCGCCAGCAAAGTCTCGCGCGCCATGCGTAGATTGCTGTCGGGATGATCGGGCGGTACCAAGCGCTCGTCGATCCAATAGAACTGCAGCTTGGTCCAATCGATGGTGCGCCGCGCCAGCTCGCTATAGAGCAGCCGGGGCGTAGCGCCACCTGCCAGAGCGATGCGGAACGGCGCCTCTGCCGCAGCGATGATTCTGGCGATCCAGTCGGCAGAGCGAACGGCTAGTTCCTGCGGCGTGTTGAAGATGTCCGTCCGCGGCGGCGTCACGGTTTGGGCTTGCTTTCGACGTGACCGCCGAATTTCGAACGCATCGCCGAGAGCAGCCGGTTGGCAAAGCGCTTGGGCAGGCGCGACGCAAAGCGTTCGTAAAGCGCCGCCGACAGCACATTGGCGGGCACCGCTTCTTCGATCGCCGCTTCGATGGTCCAGCGCCCTTCGCCGGAATCTTCTACAAAGCCGGAGAAATTCTCCAACTTGCCGTTTTCGGCCAACGCCATGGAGGTGAGATCGAGCAGCCACGACGACACCACGCTGCCGCGCCGCCACACTTCAGCGACATCGGCGAGATCGAGATCGAAGCGCTGGTCTGGCGGCAGCGTCTCGTCGGCCTTGTGATGCAGAATCTCGAAGCCTTCGGCATAAGCCTGCATCAGCCCATACTCGATGCCGTTGTGGACCATTTTGACAAAATGGCCCGCGCCCGCAGGCCCGGCGTGCATATAGCCGTGTTCGACGCGGGCGTCGCGACCCTCACGGTTTGTGGTTTTTGGAATCGTGCCCGGCCCTGGCGCCAGGGTCGCGAAGATCGGATCAAGGCGCTGCACCACGTCCTTGTCGCCGCCGATCATCATGCAGTAGCCGCGTTCGAAGCCCCAGATGCCGCCCGAGGTTCCGACGTCGACGTAGGCAAGCGACTTTGGTTTCAGCGCTGCGGCCCGCCGCACGTCGTCTTTGTAGTAAGTGTTGCCGCCGTCGATCACCGTATCGCCCGGCGCCAGCAGCGCCGCGAGCGTATCGATGGTTCCTTCGGTGATCTTACCGGCGGGCAACATCACCCACACGGCGCGCGGCGGTGCCAAGCTCTCGACCAGCTCTTTGAGTGAGCGGGCAGGCTTGGCGCCTTCGCGCGCCAGCGCGGTAACGGCGTCGGCGTTGACGTCAAAGGCAACGATGGTGTGACCGCCGCGCATGAGCCGCCGGGCAATGTTGGCGCCCATCCGGCCCAGGCCGATGATCCCGAGTTCCATATGCTTTCCTTACTTCACAGCCGCTTCGACAGCACGACGCAAGCTGGCCAGTCCTTGGTCCACATTGTCAAGATGAATGCGGATGGCCCGCCGCCCGCGTTCGACCAGAACGCCGAGATCGCCCGCGGCTTGCGCTGCAATCACGGCGCCGAAGGTGTAACCGCGGCCGGGCACCGTAACGTCATGCACCGGCTTGGCGGTGACTTGCACGAACACGCCGGTGGCAGGCCCGCCCTTGTAGGCTTGGCCGGTCGAATGCAGGAAGCGCGGACCGAAGCCCAGGCACACCGCCGCGCCGGTGGCATCACGCAGCACCGCGCGCATGGCGTCGAATTCCGCCGCATGTGCCGCGTTGCGTTCGATGAAGCCGACCAGGGCGATGTAATCGCCTTTCGCCACGCGCTTGAAATACGCCTTCAGCACATCTTCCAGCGATTTGGCCCCGGCCAGCGCCTTGGCGTTTGCCGCATCGGCATAGACCGCGACGCCGCCGCCTTGGAACACCGGCTTATCAGTATCCTTGGCGCCGCCCGCTTCCATCAGCGCCCGTGCCTTGATTTTGGCCGCTTCGACATCGGGCTGATCGAACGGATTGATCGCCAGCGCCGCTCCGGCCACCGCGGTCGCGATTTCGAAGACATAGAACAGCCGCGCCAGTTGGGCGGGCTCGTCGACTTCGATTTCGATCACCGGCGCATCAACCGGGCTCTTGGCGGTTTCGCCCTTGAGCTTCAGCACGACGAAAACGCGGTCCTTGCCGTAAGACGCCGCCGCCCCGACTGGTTCGCCATCGACCGGGATGATCCCCTTGCCGTGCTTGCCGGTGGATTCCGCGATCAACTGCTCCGCCCAGGCGCCGAAGCTGGCGAGGCCCTTGGAGGCAAAAATCGTCAGCTTGTCTTTACCGGCCTTGGCCAGCGTGCCGAGCGTGATGCCGAGTTGGGCGCCGGGATTGGTTGCGGGTGGCGATAGTGGGCCGCAAGCGGCTTCCGCGGCCAGCGCGTTGGCGACGAACGCTTTCAGATCAACGCCCATCGCTGCAGCCGGAACCAGACCGAAGTTCGACAGCACCGAATAGCGCCCGCCGATGGTCTTCTGGCCGGCGAAGATTTCGGCAAAGCCTTCGGCCTTGGCGTCTTTCTCCAGCGAGGAACCCGGATCGGTGATCGCCACGAAATGGCTGCCGGCCTTGTCCTTGCCGACGGTCTTCACCACGCGGTCGAAGAAGAAATCCTTGAACAGGTTTGGTTCGAGGGTCGAGCCGGATTTCGACGCGACGAGGAACAGCGTCGTTGCCGGATTGAGCTTCTTGTCCAACGTGCCGACTTCGTCGGGATTGGTGGAGTCGAGAATGTGGAACTTCGGCGTGCCGTGTTTGACCAGAACCTCGCGCAACACTTCGGCGCCGAGGCTGGAACCGCCCATGCCGAGCAGCACCACGTCGGTCCACTTGGCGGCCTTCACGCGTGCCGCGAAGGCTTCCAGCTTCGCCAGATTGGCCTTCGCCGCGGTGGGAGCGTCAAGCCAGCCGAGCCACTTGTCTTCGTCGGTATTGGCCCAGATCGTCTTGTCCTTGGCCCACAGGCGGCGGATGTAGCCCTTCGCGGTCCAGGTCTTGACCCAGCCGTCGACGGCGTCTTTGTCGGCGCCGAGCGAATACGTCACGCGCAACTTGTTGCCGGTGATTTCATCGCATTTGCCGGCGATGGCCCCGAACAGCTTGTCGGCGGCGTCAGCGAACAGATCGACGCCTTCAACAAGAAGCGTGTCGGTGATGTCGTCGAGCTTGATGCCCGCGGCCGCGAGGTCCGCCAAAATCTTCTCGGCGCCCGGCAGGTCCTGCTTGATGGCGTCGGCAACCGGCTTGCCGTGATCGCGTTCGGCCGCGACGGTGGCGGGCGGCATGGTGTTGACGGTGTTGTCGCCGATCAGGGTATCGACGTACAGCGTGTCGGGATAAGCTTTGTTCTTGGTGCCGGTGGAGGCCCACAAGAGGCGCTGCGGACGGGCGCCGCGCTTCGCCAGTTTTTCCCAGCGCGGGCCGGAGAAAATCTTCTCGTAATCGCGATAGGCGAGCTTGGCATTGGCGATGGCGACTTTGCCCTTCAGGCTTTCGAGCTTGGCCTTGTCGCCACCGGCCGCGATCTTCTTATCGAGCAGGCCGTCGATCTTGGCGTCGATGCGGCTGATGAAGAAGCTGGCAACGCTGGAGACGGTCGACAAATCGTAATCGGCGGGCAACCCTTCCAGGCCCGCGATATAAGCTTCGGCCACCTGGCGATAGGCTTCCTGCGCGAACAGCAGCGTGACGTTGATGTTGATGCCTTCCGACAGCAATTTCTTGATCGCCGGAATGCCGGCCGGGGTGGCAGGCACTTTGATCATCACGTTGGGGCGGCCGATTTGCTGCCACAAATAACGCGCTTCGGTCAGCGTCGCGGCGGTATCGTCGGCGAGATAGGGATTGCATTCCATGCTGACGAAGCCATCGGCTTTCTTGGTTTCGTCGTAGACGGGTTTCAGCGCATCGGCGGCGCCGCGGATATCGGTGAAGGCGAGGTTGTTGAACACCGCGCCGATCTCGACCGTTCCGGCCTCGAGCAGCGAGCGGATTTCCTCGTCATACTCGTTCGAATGCCCCATCGATTTTTCGAAAATCGCCGGGTTAGAGGTGACCCCCTTGATCCCTTCTTCCTGCACCAGCTTGGCGAGTTCGCCGCTGCGCACCAAACCGCGGCCGAGGTTGTCGAGCCACGGCGCCTGACCGTATTTTCCAAGTTCTTTAAGGGGGTTCATCATCAGCTCCGAAGGGGGCAAGGAACGGAACGGGAATGAGGCCCGCCGCTTGTCCTGCCATGCAACAGTCGTCTAACGCTGTCTTATATGGTTCTCAAGTCATTGGTTTGAAAGGTCGCGCCCAATGAAATTGGTGACATTCGTGAACGGCGGACAAGCGGCGCTGGGGCGCGTCGAGGGCGCTGAAATTATCCCGCTGCCGCCGCAGTTTGGCAGCATGATGGACCTGATCATCCGCTGGCCGCAGCTTCGGGAAGCGTTGTCATCCGTTACGGCGCCGCCGATTCCCTTGGCGAGCGTCCGCTTGCTGCCGCCGCTGCCCCGCCCAGGCAAGATTCTCGCCATTGGGCTCAATTACGCCGACCATGTGCGCGAGACCGGCGCTGAGATGCCGTCGCGGCAGATTTGGTTCTGCAAGCAGCCGACCGCCGCCAACGGCCCCCATGACCCGATTGTGCTGCCAAAAGTGGCAAGAGAGGTCGATTACGAAGCCGAAATGGTGGTGGTGATCGGCCACGGCGGCCGCGCCATCGCCCGCGAAGACGCCCGCGCTGCCGTGTTCGGCTATTGCGCCGGCAACGACGTCAGCGCCCGCGACTGGCAGATGGCGACCTCGCAATGGATGCTGGGCAAGAGTTTTGACACCCATGCTCCCTTCGGCCCCTGGATCACCACCGCCGACGAGGTGCCCGATCCCCACAGCCTGGGCGTGCGCTGCTTCGTCAACGGCGACAAGCGCCAAGATTCGAACACGTCCAATCTGGTCTTCAACGTCTGGGACCAGATTGCGCATGTCAGCCAAGTGATGACCCTCGAACCCGGCGACCTCATCTTCACCGGCACCCCCGGCGGGGTTGGGATGGGCATGCAGCCGCCTGTCTATCTGAAAGACGGCGACCTTGTGAGGGTAGAGGTGGACCGGCTGGGAGCGATTGAGGCGTTTTGCCGGAACGAGGTGCAGCGCCCGGAAAGAATCAAGGGTGTCCTAACGGTCTAGCGGTACATCGTCCGGATGGCGTCGACGATTACCTTCGGATTATGTAGGCCCCTATATACCGATGGCGGCTTTTTATCGAGCTTGAGCAGTGTGTAAACCGCCGTCATGGCGCAACGCACCGAGTACTCGACGGTGAAAACGACGTCGTCGGGTTGTTCGGCATATTGCCCCATAAAAGCGAGATTGGTGGAGCCCTCCGGGATCACCTTCGGTCGGTCGCCCGCCTTACGCACCATAAATTGGCTGGTGATGTACGGCATGGTGCAGGGGATGCAGTTCGACGCGGCCATGATGGCGGCCTTGTCAGCCTCAGCGAAGTGCAAATGGCCGAGCACCTCTTCGAGAATTTCGGCGCCGTTGCAATCCGACATCGGTTTCTTGACGTAGTTGCCGGGACGGTCGTGGAAGAGGCCATAGCCCCACCACACCGAGACGCCCACGGGCTGATCCGCAAAGAAGGGCTGGTGATAGATCGAGATCGTGATCAGCCAGTTTGAATCTTTGAAGGTGATAAGCCCGCCGGTACCAGCCGGGCTCCCGCTGAACTTTTCCATCAGCGCGAGGAACAATGGGTCCTTGACCGTCACGGTGTAGGAAATCCAGGCGGATTCCGCGATCACGCTGTTGAAAGCGGCGGGGTTGCCGAATTGCGGGCGGCCCTCAGCCAGTTTCTCCCACAAGCGCCAGGCGCCGGATGTGGCGCTGCGGTCGACCACTGGTCCCTCTGTCATCGAGCCAAACACCTTGCCCGCTGTCATCGAGCCATTGGTGACGAAGACAAGATCGGTCGATGCGACGGCGATATGCTCCGCGACGCCCTCTTTACGGATGTCCAGTCCGGTGACGGTGATGGTTTCGCCGCCGGCTTGGAAGCTGAGGTCTTCGACCCGGACATGGAAGCGGAAGTCGACCTCGCGGTCCTTCAGCCAATTCACCAGTGGTACGGCAAAACTGTCGTACTGATTGTACAGGCTGCGATAGATGCCCTCTTGCACGTCGATCGTCGAAAAATGGTGGACGAAACGCTGCAGGTAGCGCTTGAACTCGATGGCGCTGTGCCAGCGTTCGAAGGCGAATAATGTGCACCATTCGTACCAGAAATTGGTCTGGAAGAAATGCTCGCCGAAGCAGTCGGTGATGCGCTTGCTATCGAGGAAACTTTCCGGTTCGGCCATGATCGCGACGAGGTCGATCCGGTCGCGCGCGCTAAACCCCATCTTGTGGAAGTCGGGGATGTTGCCGTCCCGGTCGACCAGCCGCACTTTGTTGTGCCACGGGTACTTGGCATTGGCCTGGTCGGTCTCTTCCTTGATCGAGATATTGGGATTGCTGAGCGATGGGATCGATGCCAAGAGATCGAAGGTGCATTGATACATCGCTTCGAACATGCGGCTGCCGCTCATGAAATAACCGTGCTCGGCGTCGCCATGAGCATCGAAGGCGCCGCCGAATTCGTGGCTCTCCTCAAAGATGACGATATCCTTGCCCGACACACCGCCATCGCGAATGAGGAACACCGCACCTGCCAGCGAAGCGATGCCGCTGCCAACGAAATAGTATTTACGCATGGAATACAGTCCTTTTCCTGGCCTTAATGCAGGTCCAGATAATTTTGTAGCGTTAGGTTGAATTGCGACAAGCCGTCTTCGAGATAGTCGCTGACCAAAGGAATGTCCGTAACATAGCGTGGCGTTTTCGCCCGCCCGATATCCGCCGCCGCTTGGCGGGCCGCATGCCATTCCCCAAGGGTAAAATCGCCCCGGCCAACAAATATGAGCGCCACCAGATCGAGCAACTCGTCGTCATTGAGATCGCGGATGGCGAAGAAAAGTTCGCGCTGCGTATCATCCTTCGGGCCAAATTCCAGCGCATCGACACTGACGTCATCGCTTGAATTGGAGCCGCTATCCGGGTCGGTCTCGGCAACTTTGACATCGAATTCGCGCGCTTTGAGGAGGATCGCGAAGGCATTTTCGGGCGTGATGGCCAGAGTCGGTATAAGGGTCGGTGAGGGGGGCGGCGTTGTCGGTGCGAGGGTCGGCATGATGGGTTCCGTCAGAGAAAGGGAGCACGCGTATTTTCCGGGCGACCCTAAGCGCGCCAGCCGCGCGGCGGCAGCTTCGTCATCTACTCATATGGGCTCGTCCTGCTGCGTAGTTTCCGAGCCTGCGGTCTCGGGTGTCCGGGTGGACGTGGACAGGTTGGCGCAATTGAGGCGTTTTGCCGGAGAGAGGAATAGACTTGTAACGCAAAGCGTAACGCAGAACGCGTTGCAGTCCCCCGCTTGAATATGCGCCCATCGGCCCCCATATAAAAATCCGCTGTTTGACCGCGCCGGAGAACTGTTGCTGCAACGCAGTTGCGATGTGCTGCGCCTGGGCACCCCCTTGTTCGAAATTTTGAAACGAATGTACCTGGGCTTGGCTGCCTCCGCGGTTCCGCGTGCCCCCTCTTTCTCCCGCACCGGCGCACGCAGGGGAGGGGTGAGGGGAAAATCGCGGATTCCGGAAAACAAAGATCAATCCCTTGCGTTGATCGCGTTCCGCCCGGCCCAGGGATGGTGGGGCGAACGGTGCCACCGGGTACGGGCCCAGTGCGGCCCATGCCGTTTTGGTGTTGCGCAGGTGCAAGGCGAATATCGTTTCAGGTCAGCCTGTTAGATGCAAAAATGCGGAATTGAATTGCAGTTTTCTTGTTTTTCGCCCGCGCCGCCCGGCACTGTCCCCTCCGCCTACCAGAAGGACAACATTCTTAACCGGCGTTATGCAATATTCTGCCAGTGGTGCGCCGAAGCCATGTCCCGGAGCGGTGACTTCGTTACTATATGAGCTGGGGGCGGTTCGGCCGTCTGTTGCGAAGGACATATTTTCATGGTCGCTTTTCTGCGTTGGGCCGGCTCGATTGTCGCCGGGGCCTTGAACGGCATTCTGAAATTCATCCTCGCCATCATCATCCTGGCGATCGTGGTGGCGCTGTTTGCGATGGCGCGGGGGGACAAGATGCCCGCCAACATGGTGCTGGCGCTCGACCTGCGGAAGGATCTGGTGGATTCGGCGCAGGACAAGTTCAGCCTCGGCAATCATCCGTTGACGGTGATGGATATCGTTCTCGGGCTCGATGCCGCCGAACGCGACAGCCGCGTCAAGGGCGTCTACGTGCGGGTGGGCAACGGCAATTTGTTGATCTCCCGCGCTGAAGAGATCAAGGCGGCGCTGAAGAAGTTTCGCGCCTCCGGCAAGTTCGTGATCGTGCATGCGCAAGGCTTCGATGGCGCCGGTCTCGGCGATTATCTCGCGGCCACGGCAGGCGATCAGATTTGGATGCAACCCAAGTCGCCGTTCGCGGCGTCGGGCGTCGGCGGCGGTCAGATTTTCCTGCGCGGCCTGCTCGACAAGATCAAGGCAGAACCGCAGATCGCCAAGCGCAAGGAGTACAAAAGCGCCGCCGACATGTACATGGAATCGGGCATGACCAAGGAGGATCGCGAACAGCTCGAAGCGCTGATGCATTCCTGGTACGATGCCGCAGTGGGCGAAGCCGCCAAGGAACGCAAAATCAGCCGCGAGGCGATGACCGCGGCGTTGGAAGCCAGCCCGCAATTCACCGAAGATGCCAAGGCCAAGAAACTGATCGACAAGATCGGTTACGACGACGACGCGCTGAATGCCGCGCTCGCCAAGGCTGGCGACAATGCCGAAGCGATCACGCTGGCGCAGTTCCTTGGGTCCAAGCCGGATGCGTCGTTCGGCAGCGGCCCGCATATCGCGCTGGTGGAAGCGTCTGGCGAGATTGTGGAAGGCTCCGGTGCGTCGGGTCCATTCAACAACGACACCGTGATCGCTGGTGACGACATGGCGCGCGCCATCCGTCAGGCGACCGCCGACAAAGACATCAAGGCGATCATCCTGCGCGTTGACTCGCCCGGCGGATCGGTCACCGCGTCGGACCAGATTCTGGATGCCGTGAAGAAGGCGCAAGCCGCCGGCAAGCCGGTGGTGGTGAGCATGGGATCGCTGGCGGCCTCGGGCGGCTATTACATCTCGCTTTCCGCCAACAAGATCGTGGCCGAGCCAGGCACGATCACCGGTTCGATTGGCGTGCTCACCGGCAAGGTGGCAATCGGGGGCACGCTGGGCATGATCGGCGTCAAGGGCGAACTCGTCGGTGTCGGCAAGAATGCGCTGATGAATTCCGACCTGCAGCCCTACACCGAAGACCAGTGGAAGGCCGTCAATGCCGAGGCCGATGCGATCTACGACGACTTCACCAAGAAGGTCGCCGATGGCCGCAAGCTGCCGCTCGCCAAGGTGCAGGATATCGCGCGCGGCCGGGTGTGGTCGGGCAGCGATGCGGCCGAACGCGGCCTTGTCGACAAGCTCGGCGGCTTCTGGGATGCGGCCGATATCGCCAAGCGCCTGTCGGGCATTCCGCAAGGCGACCGCGTGACCTTCAAGGTCTATCCGCGTCAGAAGGGCCTTATCGAGTCTATCGAGGCTTGGTTCGGCAACACCGACGAGGTCGAAGCGATCGCAAACTTCAATTCGCTGATGCAATCCCCAATCACCAAGCAGGCGGTGCGCGCCGTGCGGGCGGCGCCGCGTGCCGATATTGAGCTGCGGGCTACCAACCTGCCGGAGTGACCGGTTTGCCTTATTGCGCGCAATAAAATTGCCATGATGCTGGGTTGTTCCCGCCGTTCGGGGCGGCTACTAGTTCGAGTCGTCGCTGTGAACCAATGAGGCAAGGCATGCCGGGCAAGTCAGATGCAACAAATGTGAGCACGCTTACATTTGAGGCGGCACTGAAAGAGCTCGAAGGCATCGTGGCGCGGCTGGAGCAGGGCCAGGTTGATCTGGAGGACTCCATTGCCTTGTACGAGCGCGGTCAAGCGCTTAAGGCGCATTGCGAAAACAAGCTGAAATCGGCCGAAAGCCGGTTGGAAAAGCTGGTTCAGACGGGCGCCCAACTCACCGCCGAGCCGGCCGATCTCGGCTAAGCAGACAAAATAACCCTTCCAGCCGCAGGCCATTGAAAAGAAGCGCAGATTGCTTTCTTTGTGTATAAGCAGAGGTCCCAACGGACGGCCGCATTGGTTGGGGGACAACTGCGCTGGGCAGTGCCGGGAGCGGAGCGAATAAGCATGACGGAACCGAGCAAGACGCCGCTTCTGGATGGCATCTTAACGCCGAAGGATCTGCGGGCGCTGCCGCGCACCGTCCTGCCGCAGCTCGCCAAGGAGTTGCGCACGGAGCTGGTCGACATCGTGTCGGTGACCGGTGGTCACCTCGGATCGAGCCTCGGCGTCGTCGAACTGACCATCGCGCTGCATTATGTCTTCAACACGCCCGAAGACCGTCTGATCTGGGACGTCGGTCATCAGGCCTATATTCACAAGCTCCTGACCGGCCGCCGTGACCGTATGCGCACCTTGCGCCAGGGCGGGGGCCTGTCCGGTTTCACCAAGCGCTCCGAGAGCGAATACGATCCTTTCGGCGCGGCGCATTCGTCGACGTCGATTTCCGCCGGCTGCGGTTTTGCCGTGGCGCGCGATCTCAAGGGTGACAAGAACAAGGTCATCGCGGTAATCGGCGACGGCTCGATGAGCGCCGGCATGGCCTATGAGGCGATGAACAACGCCGGTGCCGCCGACACGCCCCTGATCGTGATCCTCAACGACAACGACATGTCGATTGCGCCCCCGGTTGGAGCGCTTTCCGGCTATCTGTCGCGGCTGGTGTCGTCGCGTCCCTATCATGGTGTGCGTCGCCTGGCCAAGCGTCTGGCGCTCAAGCTGCCGCGTCCGCTCGCCATTGCTGCTCGCCGCGTCGAGGAATACGCCCGCGGCTTGGTCACGGGCGGTACGCTGTTCGAGGAATTGGGCTTCTATTACATCGGCCCGATCGACGGCCATAATCTCGAGCACCTGATTCCGGTGCTGGAAAACGTCCGCGACATGCAGAACGGGCCAATCATGGTCCATGTCGTGACCAAGAAGGGCAAGGGCTACGCGCCCGCCGAACAGAGCGCCGACAAATATCACGGCGTCACCAAGTTCAATGTGCTGACTGGCGAGCAGAAGAAGTCGAAGACCAATCTGCCGTCCTATACATCGGTATTTTCCGATGCCTTGATTGCGGAAGCAAAAGCCGACCCGCGTATCGTGGCGATCACGGCGGCGATGCCGGCCGGTACCGGCCTCGACCGCTTCGCCAAGGAATTTCCCAGCCGCTTTTTCGATGTCGGCATCGCGGAGCAGCATGCGGTGACGTTTGCGGCAGGCATGGCGGCCGAAGGCATGAAGCCGTTCTGCGCGATTTACTCCAGCTTCCTGCAACGCGCCTACGACCAAGTCATGCACGACGTGGCGCTGCAGAATCTTCCGGTTCGCTTCGCCATCGACCGCGCCGGTCTGGTCGGTGCCGATGGTGCCACCCATGCCGGTTCGTTTGATGTGACCTACCTGTCCACTTTGCCCAACATGGTGGTGATGGCGGCGGCCGACGAAGTCGAGCTGATGCATATGGTGGCGACCCAGGCGCGCTATGATGAAAGCCCGATTGCGCTCAGGTATCCGCGTGGCGAAGGCGTTGGTCTGGAACGGCCGTTTATCGGCAGCCCGCTTGAGATCGGCAAAGGCCGTATCCTGAAAGAAGGCACGTCGCTGGCCATCCTCAGCCTCGGCACCCGTCTGGCACCGGCGCTTGATGCCGCCGAGAAGCTGTCGGCTTACGGACTGACGGCGACGGTGGCCGACGCCCGTTTTGCCAAGCCGCTCGATCACGACCTGATTCGGCGTCTAGCCAAGGAGCACGAACTGCTTATCACCATCGAGGAAAATGCCGTCGGCGGCTTCGGCGCGCATGTGCTGCAGTTCCTGGCTTGGGAGGGTCTTCTGGACGGCGGCCTCAAGGTTCGTCCGATGGTGCTGCCCGACAAGTTTCTGAACCACGACACGCCCGAGCGCCAGTACCGCGAGGCGGGGTTGGATTCCAGGGGCATCGTCCACACCGCGCTGACGGCGCTCGGCCGGTCGCAGGACGCGGCCGTCGTAACCAAGTTCGGGTAATATTTGCGGCGCATATCGATGTGACGAGTGCTATACGAATGCCATGCCAATGCGTGCTGACGTCTATCTGGTCGATCACAAATTTGCCGCCTCGCGATCCGAGGCGCAGGCTGCCATCCGTGCCGGTACCGTTACGGCCAACGGCCAACGTATCTTGAAGCCTGCCGAGCAGATCGCAGACGGCGCCGAGATCGTTTATGTGAAGGCACATCCTTACGTCTCCCGCGGTGCTTTGAAATTGCTCGCAGCTCTTGATGCGTTCGAGTTATCGCCGGAGGGCCACACCTGTCTCGACATCGGCGCCTCCACCGGTGGCTTTACTGAGGTGTTGCTCGAGCGCGGCGCCCATCGCGTTTATGCCGTCGATGTGGGGCACGGCCAGTTGCGCGAGAAGCTGGTGGACGATCCGCGCGTTGTGTCGTTGGAAGGCACCGACGCCCGCGCTCTCACCATGGCCCACATTGGTGGACCAGCCGGCGTCGTGGTCGCCGATGTCAGCTTCATCAGTCTGAAGCTCGCCCTTCCGGCGGCACTGGCACTGGCGCGCAATGCCTGGCTCGTCGCGCTGGTCAAGCCGCAGTTCGAGGCTGGGCGCGCCGCGGTGGGCAAAGGCGGTATCGTCAAGGACGAGGCGGCGCAAAGTGAATCCGTCGCGGCGGTCGTCGCCCTGCTCAAGAAGCTGAAGTGGACGGTGCTCGGTACCATCGACAGCCCGATCGACGGCGGTGATGGCAATCGCGAGTTCCTGATCGGAGCAAAACAATCGTGACCGCGGCGTGCCGTCATTTCGGAACCTGTGGCGGCTGCGTGCATCAGGATATTTCAGACGCGGACTATCGCGCCTTGAAGCGCAAATTCGTCGTTGCGGCGCTCGCCCGCCATGGCATCACAGCGCCGGTGGACGACATCGTCGAAGTGCCGCCGGGCACGCGCCGCCGCGCCACCATGAAGGCGAAACTGGACGGCGGCCGTGTCGCTCTCGGCTTTCATGCCGCGCGCACCCACGACATCGTCGATATCGCGGAGTGTCCGGTCCTCGCGCCCGCCTTGACGGCGCTGCTGCCGGGTTTGCGCGCCATGCTGGCCGAGCTTTTGGCGCCCGCGGGTGATGCCGAATTGCGCCTGACTGCCAGCGAAACCGGCCTCGATCTTGGCCTGCGCTGGCGCCTGCCCAACGACACGCCGACGCTCGCGGCCTTGGCGCGCTGGGCCGCCAAGCTGAAGATCGCGCGCATCTCGGCGCATGGCGAAACGGTGGTGTCGCTGGCGAGCCCGTCGGTCCGCTTCGGCAAGGCGCAAGTAAACCTTCCGCCGGAGACCTTCCTGCAGCCGACGCGCGAAGGGCAGGCGGCGTTGCAGGCGTTCGTCTGTAAGGCGCTGGCACGCGCCAAAAAAATCGCCGACCTCTTTAGCGGTTGCGGCACCTTCACCTTTCCGTTGGCCGAACGCGCCCGCGTGCATGCGGTCGAGTTGGAACTGGCGATGTTGGGGGCGCTCGATGCCGCCGCCAAGGCGACGCCCGGTCTCAAACCCATCACCACTGAAAAGCGCAATCTGTTCAAGCGCCCGCTGACGGACTTCGAACTCAACGCTTACGACGGCGTTTGCCTCGACCCGCCGCGCGCCGGGGCGCAGGAGCAGGCGCGGACACTGGCGAAAAGCAAACTCGCCCGTATCGCGTATGTTTCCTGCGATGTGGAAACCTTTGCCCGCGATGCCCGTATTCTGATCGACGGCCGCTTCACCTTGAAACGCGTCTTGCCGGTAGACCAATTCCTGTGGTCGTCGCATATTGAGCTGGCAGGTGAATTCGTACGGGCATGAAGCAGACCGTTTTCCTTGTCCTTTGTTCCGTCCTTGTGGCCGCGCCCGCTTGGGCCAATGGCTTTGATGATTGGGCGGCCGTGGTGGTGGCTGGAGATTCCTTTGCCCATTCCGGCAAGCGGTCCGCTGTGTTCGACAACGGCCGCAGCGAAATCGCGCGCGAGTTGGTAACCATCGGCTTTCGCCCGGACAATATCCGCCAGCTATCCGACCGGCCGCGCAAATACCCCGACGGCCATCCCGTCCGCTCCACGCTGCGCAATCTGGCGCGCGGCCTTCAGAGCGTTGCCGACAAGACCCGCGGCGGGTGCCTCGTCTATCTCACCTCGCATGGCGATGAGAAAGGGGTTGGCGTCGGCGATGATCTGCTGTCCCCGCGCGGGCTTGCCGGCATTCTCGCCGGTGCGTGCTCTCGCCGCCCCGCAGTGGTGATCGTTTCGGCCTGTTATTCCGGCGTCTTCGTCGACAAGCTGAAAGCGCCGGATCGCATCGTGCTCACCGCGGCGGCCAAGGATCGCTCGTCATTCGGCTGCGGCGAGACCGACAAATACACTTACTTCGACACCTGCGCGGTGGAAAACCTCACCGCTGCAGGCGACTTCGTCCGCTTCGGCAAACGCGCCATCGCCTGCGTTGCGGGGCGCGAGAAGACGGAAGAGGTCGATCTTCCCTCCAATCCGCAGCTTGCGGTCGGCGATCATGCGGCAGCGGTTATTCCGCGCTGGGGCCCTTAAACGGCCGAAGCGGAAATGCAAAATGCACATCCGCTCCGGTGGGGTACGCCCCGGGAAATCAGGGCGCCAGCGAACGCCGCAGTCAAGCGGCCGAACGACAGGCACATTCTGCTTCCGTCAACGAACCCCACGC
>WSSedL1CaDRAFT_10001179_pt1 | contig 16115 bp, 15 predicted proteins | sample WetSurSL1Cattail_FD_9464 | JGI IMG/M metagenome (IMG submission 9464)
GAAGAAAAATTTCCACACGGACATCCGCAAGTGGCTCAGGTGGCTATTCAACAGGCTCGTTTATTGGCGAAAAACATTCAGAATACTATTAAATCCAAACCTTTAACTCCTTTCAAATACAAGGATATGGGCAGTATGGCTACTGTGGGACGTAATCTGGCCGTGGTGGATTTACCATTCGTTAAATTTCAAGGGTTCTTCGCATGGTTGGTATGGATGTTTATTCACCTAATGTCTATTGTCGGCGTTAAAAATCGTTTGATGGTATTTATCAATTGGTTATGGTATTATATTACCTACGACCAATCCTTGCGCCTAATTATTCATCCAACAATCAGAAAAAAAATAAAATAGAAATCCTGTGAACGATTCCCCATTTTTGTAAAAAATTTACTCAACTAAAACATGTTCTCTATAGCTGACAGAATTAATGCTTTGTCCAAACTTGGTGAATGGATGGTCGACTTTGGCAATCGCTGGCCGATGTTTTATAATGAGCATGAGCAATTGCTTGTAGCTTGTTTAAAAGAGCGATATATTTTTAATCCATATCATACCGAATCTATGGTGCTTAAAGCCTTAAAGATATGGGCTAAAAAATTATCGCTTACCTTATTAAAATCTTTTCTCGAACGCTATCCTGGACTGAATACAAATCAAACAGCTTACCTTGTGGCCAGTATTCCTACGGAGGATATCCCTTTGTCTGGTTTTCAGGATTTGATTTGCATTCTACTTGCAGGTCATCACTATTATTGCCGTAATCATAATCATTCACAAGATTTACTTGAGCTATTCACAAAACAGCTTATGAGCATTGAACCGAAATTTTCAGGCTTTATACACTGGTGCGACAGTTTCCCAAAATCAACAGATGCTTACCTCATTTCTGTTAAATCCGGGAATCCAACCCTTTCGGAATATCTCGGCAAAAAACAAAGTTTGATTAGAAACAAAAGAATATCTGTTGCAGTTGTCAGTTCAAATGATCAGATTAAGGATTTCGAACTTCTTGGGAATGACATCTTTGATTTTTTTGGTCACAGTAGTTACAACGTCAGGAAAATTTATATTCCCAAACAATTTGCTTTTAAGGATTTCTTCGAACCCATCGAAAGTTTTGCGTTTGTTTACAACCATAATCGGTATGCCAATAATTATGATTATCAAAAAGCTGTTTTGCTTTTGGAACTTCAACCCTTTTTGGATAATGGCTTCTTAATTTTACAGGAGTCAGCCAAAATGACGGTTCCGATGGGATGTGTATATTACGAATATTATGAAAACCTGGAGGAGTTGATGACAAGGTTGCAAGAAGACAATGTCAATATTCAACAAATAGTCACTAATTTTGAAACATCGAATTCCGTAAAATTCGGTGAGACTTTTGATTATCCTCTATGGAACTTTGAGGACCAAAAGGATACCATTAAATTTTTGACAAATTTAAATACGGTTAATAAAACTTTAGACTGAAGACTATAGAATAGCCTAACACAATGGTTATCAGTTAATATACAGTACTTAAACTAATAGCCTGCAATCTAAAAGGTCTGTAGCTTTGAAATAATAAAATGGATTTAAATCAGAAACCCACCCTCATCGTAATTGTTGGCCCCACAGCAGTTGGTAAAACTGCTTTAGGGATAAAGCTGGCAAAACATTTCGGGACTGAAATCATTTCTGCAGATTCAAGACAAATGATTCAGGAATTACATATTGGCACTGCATCTCCATCTGAAGAAGAATTAGCCCAGGTAAAACATCATTTTGTTAAAAATAAATCTGTTAAGGACTACTATAATGCCAGCATGTTTGAAATAGAAGTCCTTGACCTGTTACAAAAATTGTTTCTGCAAACCCCCGTCGTATTAATGATTGGAGGATCAACATTGTATGTAGATGCAGTTTGTTATGGAATTGACGACCTGCCATCTGTGGATCTCAACCTTCGCAATCAACTAATGGAGCAATATCGTATTGAAGGGATTGAATACCTTCGTCGTCAGCTCAAAATGCTTGATCCGGAACATTACCTTAAAGTCGATTTGCGCAACCCAAACAGGATGATGAAGGCTATTGAAATAAGTTTAATGACTGGTAAGCCATATTCCTCCTTGTTAACAGCTTCTCAAAAGAAACGAAACTTTAACATCATTAAAGTAGGGCTTAATCGGGAAAGGGCTGAACTTTTCAATCGAATTAACCTTAGGGTGGATCAAATGATAACAGATGGACTTGTAGATGAGGTAGTTAGTCTGCAATATGCCCGGGGTTTAAATGCATTAAAAACAGTCGGTTACCGCGAAATTTTCGATTATCTTGATGGCAACAATTCTTTGGAACAAGCCATTGAACAGATTAAAACGAATACCCGAAGGTATGCAAAACGGCAAATTACTTGGTTTGCCCGCGATAAAACGATGTCATGGTTTCATCCCGACCAATGGGAGGCAATAAACAAACATATTAATTCAAAATTATGACAGAGAAACAGTTTATTATCCGTGTTTATGCCATAATTATTAACGAAAAGAAGGAAGTACTTCTCAGTGATGAGTATGTTTTGGATACAATGATGACGAAATTTCCTGGCGGAGGTTTGGAATTTGGAGAAGGAACAATAGAATGTCTGAAGCGGGAAGCCATGGAAGAATTCGGACAATCGATAAATGTAGTTTCGCATTTTTACACAACTGATTTTTATCAAAAAGCTATATTTTTTGAAAAAGCTCAATTATTCAGCATATATTATTTTGCCAGATTCAATGAGGATATTCATTTCAAAATTTCAGACAAGCCATTTGATTTTCCAAATAAAATCAATGGAAGCCAGTCATTTCGATGGAAATCAATTGATGATCTGACCATAGATGATTTAACATTTCCGATTGATCAAAAAGTAGCTGAATTGTTAAAAAAAACTCATTAAAAACACTTACACTAGCATTCGATCATTTAAATACACTGGTAACATGAAGTTTTTCATGTTTAAAAACTACTTCATTGATGGATAATTTGTTTCCCTATTTGGAATAAGGTTGTTTTCCAATACTTTCAGTAATCAGCGGCTACATCTCTTTGTCTACCAAATAATTATTTCTATCTGCCGAATTCCGGCTAATCAGTTCTCCAAGAAATCCGGCTAAAAACAAAAGTGTGCCGAGAATCATGGTAGTTAAGGCTATATAAAAATAAGGATTGTCCGTTATAAGTGGTGCCTTGATGTGATTATATACATGATAAAGTTTACGTATTCCCATCCAGACAGACGCAATAAGCCCAAACAACACCATAAGTGTCCCTAACGGCCCAAAGAAATGCATAGGACGTTTGCCGAATTTTGAAATAAACGTAATGGTTAGTAAATCAAGATAGCCATTCATAAACCGGTTTAATCCGAATTTAGTGATGCCATATTTTCTTTTCTGATGCGCAACAACCTTTTCTCCTATTTTTCTAAACCCTGCTTTATATGCTATTACAGGAATATAGCGGTGCATCTCGCCGAAAATCTCAATGCTTTTTATAACTTCGTTTTTGTAAGCTTTTAAACCACAATTCATATCATGTAGCTTAATACCATACAAATATCTGACGGTCCCATTGTATAGCTTGCTGGGAAGGTTTTTGGATAGCAATGGATCTTTACGTTTTTTCTTCCATCCCGATACCAGGTCGAAATTTTCTTCTTTAATCATTTTAAACAGCCCTGGTACTTCGTCAGGACTATCCTGTAAATCGGCATCCATCGTAATAACGACATCTCCTTTTGCAGCTTTAAAGCCACAATAAAGTGCTGCGGATTTACCATAATTTCTACGCAGATGGATAGCTTTTACACTCTGATTGGATCTTGCCAGATTTTCGATCACATTCCATGAATTATCAAAACTACCATCGTCCACCATAATAGCTTCATAGGAAAAGTTATTTTCCTTCATCACCCGATCAACCCAGGCGATTAATTCTGGAAGCGATTCTTCCTCATTATAAAGCGGAATAATTATTGAAATATCCATAAAATTATGTTTGAGTAAATTGGCCATCTTCAAAATGACTTGTTTCCTTTTTTAAAAACGCAGATATGATTAATGAAAACGCAAAACCAAAAATTGTAATAGAAGAAATTGACTGAAAAAAAGCAGATAAAGAATCATAATATTTTATAGCCTCATTAATATCATGGATCAGATTTTCAATTCTAATATCCGGAATTTTCTCATGTAATGACTTCAACCAAGCTATTTGAGCTATCATAAAACGAGTCATATAATCAGGCTCAAGCAGGGTATTTTGTATGTAAATATAAAATTCCGAGATGATTGCTGCAAACAAAGTAACTAATGTACCAATCAAAAGTCCAAGCCTATAGGTCAAATTCCCCTTGAAAACAATATTTCTGATTTTTTTAGTAGATAAATAAATACCTATGCAATAGGTTATTATTATTAAAATTGCCAGAGCGATTTGAATAAAGCCAATTGGCATTATATTAAAAGTAAATAATACTAAAGAGTACATGCCAATAACGACACCCAGAATTGCGCCATAAGTCATTGTACTCTTCATTATTTCCTGTCTGATATTCTCCATGAATCTATTATGTCTTGAATGGAATGGCGCAAAGATATTAGTTTTTTATATGTAGCACTTAAATATTACTCAGAAATCGTTTTTGTATAAAAAATATTTATACTTTTGCGACGGGTAAGTCTTATACGACCAGCTCCTGCTGAACTCCCCCAGGTCCGGAAGGAAGCAAGGGTAGGCGGTTGAGCGGTGCGATATAAGTAGCTTACCCACTTTTTATTTTAGTGGGTTGATAACTATTTTTTTCTGTTGATAAATTGCCCTTTTTAATTCTCAACTGTTCTTATTCCGGACTTACTTTTGTCGTAGTTTCTCGTCATATTCTAAACGTATTTTAAGTTTTTTACTTCCCAAGATGAATAAAAAAATAACCAAGGTTTTACCGGTTAAAAAAAGTGGCAAGAATGGCAACGCCGTTCTTGGCCCTGTAGATAATCTTGAATTGCACCTGCAACCTGATTGGTGGCGACGTATTTTCAATTCTATGTATCTGAAAACTGACGCCGATGTAGTTGAGGATAAGCAAATTACTAAAAACGAAGTCGAGGTTTTTACTTCGATACTACAAGCATCAAAAGAGAGTTTAATTCTTGATCTCGCTTGTGGACAAGGAAGACATTCACTTGAACTTGCACGTCAAGGATTTAATAATGTGTATGGTTTGGATCGTTCACATTATCTTATTCGAAAGGCCAAAGCTAATATGCAGATGGAAGGCCTGAAAGTAAATTTTAAAGAGGGCGATGCTCGCAAATTACCATTCACCTCCGACACGTTTGATGTGGTGATGATTCTGGGTAATAGTTTTGGATATTTTGAAAGTACCGAGGATGATATTTTAATTCTCAAAGAAGTTCACAGAATTCTTAAACCATGCGGCATATTTCTGATTGATGTTGCAGATGGCGCATATCTCAAACAAAATTTTCAGTCCAGAAGCTGGGAATGGATCGACAAAAAGCATTTTGTATGCCGAGAAAGATCTCTTGCTAAGGACGATGAAAGACTAATTTCACGTGAAGTGATTTCCCATGTTGAAAAGGGGGTTCTTGTTGATCAATTTTATGCTGAGCGTCTTTATACCCCTGATGTCTTGGAAAGTATGTTTAAAAAAGTGGGGTATAAACACATTGCTTTTCATGGTGCCATTGAAACTGCTTCGGTGCGCAATCAGGATTTAGGAATGATGGAAAGACGCATCATTGTTACGGCTAAAGTGATAAAGGAATGGTCGCCAATAAAAACTAAAGGGATTGATGCCAAAAATGTTGTGGTATTGATGGGCGATCCAAGTAAGCCTGATATCATTAAACCTTCCAGTGTATTTGATGAAGACGACTTTGCTACCATTACTAAGTTGCAGAATGCTTTATCGAAGCTTCCTGCATACAAATTTACTTACCTTAGTACACACAATTCATTTTATAATGATCTTTTGAAACAGAAACACAAGATTGATTTTGTGCTAAATCTTTGTGACGAAGGATTTAATAATATGGCAAAAAAAGAATTGCACATTCCTGCACTTTTAGAAATGCTTGACATTCCATATTCGGGCTCTGGTCCACAATGCCTGGCTTATTGTTATGATAAATCATTGATTCGTGGTGTAGCCAAAGAAATGGGAATTCCAGTAGCAGAAGCTTTTTTCGTTAAATCAGAAGATAATGTTTTCGACCTTCAGATTGATTTTCCTGTAATTGCGAAGCCTAACTTTGGTGATAGTAGTTTTGGCATCACTGAAAAAAGTGTGGCTAATACCATAGAAGAACTCAATGATGCAATTTTGAAAATCCGTCATGAATTTGGTTACGAAAACCCAATATTGGTTGAAGAGTTTTTAACAGGGAAAGAAATAAGTGTCGGAATCATAGGCAATCCACCTGAATCATACACTGTATTGCCTATTGTTGAGGAAGACTTTTCTCAGCTTCCTCCAGACCTGCCTAAAATATGCGGTTATGAAGCTAAATGGCTTCCTGATTCTCCCTATTTCATGCTTTTAAAATCCATCCCTGCTGATTTGCCAGATGATGTTGAAAAATCAATTATTGAGAATTGCGTCAAGTTATTTGCCAGATTGGATTGTCGCGATTACAGCAGGTTCGATCTACGTTTGGATTCCAATGGAGTTCCAAAATTACTTGAAGTAAATCCGAATCCTGGTTGGTGTTGGGATGGACATCTTGCAAAAATGGCCAGTATTGCTGATATTGGTTATCCTAAGCTTCTTGAAATGATACTTCAGGCCACGGAACAACGTATAGGTCAAACTAAAATTGAGGAACCTGTTGCTGGGGTTAAAGTTGAATTAGCATACTGAAAATACAAAATATTACTTTATAAGGAGGGTGGTTTAATATTATTTAATCACCCTCTTTTAATTAAAAGGCACATCTTATATGGTGTATGCTAAAAACAAGTCTATTGAAATCATGAACGACTGGGGATCAAAAAGAATCCCTTTTCTTTTTATCATCGATTTTGAAATGAAGGCAATCCGCTTATTCCAGTTGGATTCGTTGCCCTCAGGAGTTGATTATTCATTCCCAAACCTCACACCAAAAAGGCTTCATTCAAAACTTTCAGGACAATATTATTTTCGCAAATATCCGGTTCCATTAAGTCAATACCAACCTGCCTTTTTAGAGGTAAAAAGACAAATTTTGTCTGGTAATTCTTTTCTGTTAAACCTGACTTTTCCAACAAGAATCGAAACCGATCTTACGTTACAGAAAATTTATGAATTCAGTCATGCCAAATACAAACTACTCATTGATGATGAGTTTCTGGTTTTTTCGCCAGAGACTTTTGTTACTTTCACAAATGGTGTTATTTCATCGTACCCTATGAAAGGTACCATTAAAGCTACCTGTCCTCACGCAAGTCAGAAATTACTTAACAACCCTAAGGAAATAGCGGAACACAATACCATTGTTGATCTTATTCGAAATGATTTGAGCATGATAGCAAAAGACATCAAGGTGAAGCGTTTTCGATACATTGATAAGGTGAGTACCAATGAAGAAGATATACTGCAAGTCTCATCAGAAATTGCAGGTAATTTACCCAAAGATTATCACAAAAAACTAGGCGACTTAATATTTACATTATTACCAGCCGGATCAGTAACAGGCGCTCCTAAAATGAAAACAATTAACATAATTCGATCGGTTGAACAAACCGAACGTGGATATTATACGGGAGTGTTTGGCTATTTCGATGGAATAAATCTTGACAGTGCTGTAATGATTAGATTTATAGAACATCATGAAAATATATTAAGATTTAGGAGTGGTGGTGGAATCACCTGCAACAGTCTTTTGGAATCCGAATATCAGGAATTAATTGATAAAGTTTATGTGCCTCTTATTTGAATCAATAAAAGTTATTAATGGCGAAATGCTGTGTGTTGATTATCATAATCAGAGAATCAACAGGGCACGCCATCAATTATTAGATCAGACGGAACCATGGGATTTACGTACCATGATTAAAATGCCTGAATTATCCGGTAATCAGGTATATAAATGTAAAATTGTATATGCAAACGAAATAATTAGTATTGATTTTCAGCCATATACAATAAAACCATTACAAACACTAAAATTGGTTGAATGTCCTGACTTGACATATAACCATAAATACTTAGATCGAAGCCGCTTGGAACTTCTAAAATCTTCTAACTCGCAAACAGATGATATCATCATTGTTAAACATGAATTTCTCACAGATTGCTCTTTCGCCAATATTGTATTTTTTGACAATGAAAAATGGATAACTCCCTCAACACCATTACTGAAAGGCACAAAAAGACAAAAATATATTAATAATCAGACGGTTGTTGAGGATGAGATTAAAATATCGGATTTGAAATTTTTCTCAAAAGCACGAATTATTAATGCCATGATTAATCTCGAAGAAAGCAGGGATATTCTTCCGGAAAATATTTTCAAATAGTTTTCGTTAATGAGAAAGCTTCCTTATCCCTTTTCAGAGCCATTCATATTTATGAGGAAGAATTTTACCTTTACATCCAAATTTATCACATGGACCGAGCATGCTTTACTCAAACCACACCTAAACGCCAGCGTTCTCATGAACGTAGCGAACTAAACTTGCACGAAAAAAATCAACTTGCGAGTTGCCTTCGACCTTTAAAAAACAATTTAGTACAGATGAAATACAGTATATATCTTCTTTTATTAATTCCAAATGCTTTGTTTGGACAATGTGTTTCTCAAGTACATTCATTTAAGCCAGGAGAGAAGATCACATATTTGGCCTATTATAATTGGGGTTTTGTATGGGTTTATGCTGGTGACATTGAATTTTCCGTTAAACAAAAATCATATGCTGGCAAACAGGCATATCAGTTTGATGTTACCGGCACAAGCAGAAAATCTTATGACTGGATGTACAAAATTCGTGATCATTTTCAGTCGCTGGTAGAAATGGAAACATTTAACCCTTTAACTTCTGAACGCAAAACGTCAGAGGGTGGATATGATGCTTATGAAAGCTATGTTTTTGCAAACGCCAAAAAGAAAATTTATTCTGCGGTCGCAAATAGCGATAAACCCTTTAAAAGAGATACCATAAATTCTCAACCCTGCGTTTTTGACGTCTTAACAGTCATATATTATTGCCGGACAGTTGATTTTGACAGATACAAAATAGAAGATAAAATACCATTGAAAATCATTGTGGATAATAAAATTTACCCAACCTACCTTCGATATCTTGGAAAGGAAACACTAAAAACTCATGATGGTAAAAAATATAAATGCATAAAATTCACAGCATTGCTTGTGGAAGGCACCATCTTTAAGGGCGGGGAGGATATGACCATATGGGTAACAGACGATGACAACAGGGTACCCGTGTTAGTGGAGGCTAAAATATTAATTGGCTCGGTAAAAGCATACCTGGGTACAACGGATGGTTTAAACAATGAATTTAAAGCTCAGATAAAATAATTTATTGCTGTAAATTGCTTCTTCTTCTAAATTCCGCGCAAACAATCGCAGAAGCTACAGCTACGTTTAAAGATTCAGAACGTTTCTTTTCTTCAGGATAAAATGGTATCCTTAATTTTTTATCCAACATTTTAATCCACTCCGCATTAATTCCTTTTGATTCATTTCCTAACATAATCAAACCTTCATTTGAAAGGTCCGTGTTATAAATATTATCTCCATCCAGGGTTGTTCCATACAAAGGCAATCCCAACGATTTCATTTGGGGAAGCAATGCGTTCAATTCTTCATAATATGTCTTTACGCGACAAATAGCACCCATTGTTGATTGTACTACCTTTGGATTAAAAGCATCTGCAGTATCTTTACTACAAATAATTTGCTCAATCCCGAACCAGTCTGCAACACGTAAAATCGTTCCCAGGTTCCCAGGATCTTGCACATTGTCAAGAACCAAAGTAAGTTGCTGTTTTAGGTCCTGAATATTTAATTGATAACTAGGCAATTGAACAATACAAAGAACATTTTGAGGAGACTTTTGGAAACTCAATCTATCCAATTCCTTTTGATTAACAATATCAAACTCGGTACTTTTGGCAAGGACATGTTTCTTTTCATCGTCAAACCATTCTTTTGTGGCCGCAATATAAACTACCGTAAATGCGGAATCAAGCATTTCAAGCACTAATTTGTCACCTTCTGCAATAAATAAACCTTCTGAAATTCGATGTTTCTTTAATGCTAATGATTTAATAAGTTTAATTTTATTCGTACTTAGCATGTTTTTTGATGATCAATTCAGGCATGTTATTATTTTTGTACTTTATATCTAACAAAAATATTCAAATTTTTTGATTTGGTTGGTTTAACAACATACAGCTTTAGACGGATTACCAGTTGGACAATGATAGGTTTTTTATTTATCATTGGATGTAACCCAACCAAATATGTTCCTTCAGAAAGATACCTATTAAACAGGGTTAAAATTCAAATTGATAACAAAAGTATAAGTAAACAAGAGCTGAAAAGCTATATCCGGCAAAAACCTAACAAGCGTGTTTTAGGATTGCGGTTTTACCTGGGGATGTATAATCTTTCCAACATCAATAAAAAAACAGGCATAAACAAATATTTGCAGAAAGAAGGAGAACCTCCTGCAATATGGGACCAGTTTGCAACTAAACGAGACATCAAACAGTTAAAATTATATCTGAGCAAAAAGGGCTATTATTACTCTATTGTAAAGGATACGGTTATTTTTCGAAAACGCAAAGTAGATATCAGGTATAGCATTAAAGTCAATCAGCCCTATATCATAAGAAGTTACAAATATGCTTTTGAAGATACGGCCATTCAACATACAATTCTTGCAGATACCCTCAACTCGCTAATCAAAATTGGTAATTTATTAGATGATGATGTGTTATCAAATGAACGTGTGAGAATTGAAAATATTATGAAAAATAATGGTTACTACGTATTTAACCGCGAAGCTGTGAGTTATGAAGTTGATTCCATTTTTTCATTGATGAAGGTTGATTTAATAGTGAACATTAAGAACAGAATTCGGGTAGTTAATAATCAGATTACAAGCGTGCCATACAAACAATACAAAATAGACAAAGTAACCGTCATTACCGAGCCTGGCATTCTTCAAAAAGAATCCATTAACTACCATCAGGACTCTATGATGTACAATGGAATCCAATATATTAACTGGAAAAAATCGTGGATAAGATCTGAGGCGCTTACACAAAGCATTTACACTGAGCCTGATGCACCCTATAGGATTTCCAATGTAGAAGAAACAAAAAGTCATTTATTTTCCTTGAATGTATACAACACTCCTAATATTCAGTTTATAAGACATCCAAGGAATGATACAAGCAACTACAACTATTTGGATTGTCTCATACGATTAAGTCTATTAGATAGTATTCAATCTTTTGGTTCGGAGGTTGATGGCACTTATTCATCGGGTAACCTTGGCGGAGCACTCAATCTTATTTATCAACATAAAAGTTTATTTAAAAATGCGGAAAACTTTAGTCTTAAATTGAGAGGAGCCCTAGAAGCAGTGCGACGAACGGATATGCCCCAGTTTCATTATGCCCTTGAATATGGTGCTGAGGCTACATTAAATATTCCTAAATTTCTCATACCTTTTAACAGTATTAAATTTAAGAAAAAGTATAATCCGAAAACAGCTTTTACTGCTGCTTATAATTATAATCATCGCCCTGATTATACTCAGGCCATGGCAAATATATCTTTTGGGTACAACTGGAAGGTTGAACCCTATGTAACCCATCAGTTAAAGCCAGTTAGCATTAATTTGGTTAATTATAGTCATGTTGATACCATTTATTACGACCAATATATTAAAGGTAAGTCTATTGAAAATATTTATATAAACCATGTGGTTTCTGCCTTGAACTATAGCTTTATTTTCAAAAACCAAAATCCTAAAAAAAATACAGATTTCCATTATTTCCGCTGGAACTTCGAAAGTTCTGGCAATTTATTGACGCTTTTTGGCTATGATTCGCTGTTTAATGTCAGAGTTTCACAATATGTATTAACGGATATAGATTATCATTATTTTCATGTAGTGAACGATGCTAGTAATATTGTTTACAGGATATATGCAGGTATTGGTTATCCCTATGGCAACTCAGTTACGCTACCCTACGAAAAACAATTTTTTGCCGGGGGAGCCAATAGTATTCGTGGTTGGCAGGCACTTACTTTAGGACCGGGAAGTTACGTCAACAGATCAAGCAAATATCCTAACAGTACTGGAGACTTAAAACTCGAGGCTAACATGGAATATAGATTTAAATTACCATGGGTGTTGGAAGGAGCTATGTTTGTTGATGCTGGTAACATTTGGGCGATAACACCTCAAGACAAACGGCCTGGTGCCTTATTTGAATGGAACAAGTTTTATAAAGATTTAGCCATTGGGACTGGTGTTGGCTTACGTTTCAATTTCCATTACTTTCTTTTTCGGGTCGATGTTGGAATGAAGACTCGTAATCCTGCGAGTGATGCCTCAAATCCCTGGATTTTTAATCAACATAAATTGTATTTTACTTCACAGAAAGGTAAGCCGTCTGATTTTGCAATTTCTTTTACCATTAACTATCCTTTCTAATTTTATTTTTCAAAACTTTTTATTTTCTTTGATGTCATTGATAATCAAGAAATGATTTATGCATAGGCGGCAAGCCGGTTTTTTAATTAAGGAATTACTATCCTTTTCCAGAGTTGAGCGTAACGGTATTATTGTACTAATCGTTCTGATTATTTCAACCCTGATATTGAGATGTTTGATTTTCAATATTATGCCGCATAAACCTTTGGTTGACGTTGGTAAGTTTGAAGGCGAGATTGCCAGATTTGAACAATTATGCGATTCGGGAAAAGTTACCCAAAAGATAATTTATCTAAAAAACCATTCGCCAAACTTGCTTCAATATTACGCCAGTAAAAAAACCGAACCTGTTAATAAAATCGAAATCAATACGACGGATTCTGCTGAACTAGATAAATTACGTGGGATTGGACCGGTTTTGGCCCACCGCATTATTAAGTACCGAAGTATTCTTGGAGGTTTTTACACGCTCAACCAATTGAATGAAGTATACGGACTCAAGCCAGAAACAGTGGAAGCAATAGAAAAACAATTAACACTGGATACATCTAAAGTTCAGAAAATCAACCTAAACACGGCTGGATTTAAAGAAATCAATGCTCATCCTTACATCTCCTTTGAACAAACAAAGGCTATATTTAAATTACGGTCAAAACAAAAAATTGAAGAAATAACTCAAATGATTGATGCTGGAATTTTTTCTGCAGAAGAAATAAAAAAAGTACTACCTTATGTATTAATTGACTAATATATAAATGCATGCAATCATATTTTCCTAAAAGTATCTCCTCAAGAAATTTTATTTTTGTAAGAAAATCGTTAATTTTGAAAAGAATGTTTGATTAATATCAGACAATTAATAAATTTGCGGCTCAAATTAAATTTTGGATAAATTATGATTATTGTACCTGTAAAAGAAGGTGAAAACATCGAAAGAGCCTTAAAGAAATTTAAAAGAAAATTCGAGAAAACCGGTATTATTAAGGAATTAAGAGATCGGCAAGAGTTTACAAAACCCTCTGTAAGGCGCAGGGAGAAAGTAAAACGAGCTGTATACGTACAGAAACTGCAACAGAAAGAAGAATAGTTTTTCAAACATCTGGTTTGTAAAAATTTCTTTTCACTTTTATTATTATGGATTATATCCTTTCGTTTTTAAATAATTTGGAATACGAAAAGCGATATTCAAAACGGACAATTGAATCATATCAAATTGATTTGTTGCAGTTTAATCTATTTTGTGATAAAATTGATATAAAATTGCCATTAGCGGATTCGAAGCTGATCAGAAGTTGGATAGTTTCCTTGCTTGAAGGAGGTTGTTCCAATCGCTCAGTCAACCGGAAAATCTCTACCTTAAAATCGTTTTATAAATACCATTTAAGGCAGGGGTCCATTAGCATTAATCCGTTAGTTAAAGTTGACTCATTAAAAATTAAAAAAAAGCTTCCTGTCTTTGTAACAGAAAATCAGATAAAGCGGCTTTTTGATGATATTGAGTTCGGTGCCGATTTAGCAGGTAATCGGAATAAGCTCATTATTGAATTGTTTTATTTAACTGGAATACGTCTTACCGAGTTGATCAATCTTAAATTCAAGGATATTGATCATGCCAATTTGACTATTAAAGTTTTGGGTAAACGAAATAAAGAACGAGTAATTCCTGTTACCATAAGTATGTTAAAATCGATTGATTGTTACATTGATCAACTTAGAAAAGAGTTGGATGAATCGTCAGAATATCTTTTCACTACTGAGAAAGGAATGAAGATGTATCCAAATCTGGTGTATAGGATTGTAAAAACAGCTTTGGGCCTGGTAACCACGTTGGACAAACGAAGTCCTCATGTATTGCGGCACACATTTGCAACTCATATGCTCAACAATGGTGCCGAAATCAGTGCAATAAAGGAACTTTTGGGACATTCGAGCCTGGCTGCAACTCAGGTTTACACGCATAATACTTTTGAAAAGTTAAAAAAAATATATAAACAAGCTCATCCGCGAGCGTAAAACTAGGGAGGTGTTTATGGATATCAAGGTTAGTTCGGTACATTTTAATGCAGATAAGAAACTTCTTGATTTTGTTAATAAGAAAGTCAATAAGCTTATCAAATTTTATGAAGAAATTATTGGGGCTGAAGTATTTCTCAGGCTTGAAAATACTCAAGACATAGATAATAAGGTAGCCGAAATAAAATTGATGATTCCCGGAAGCGAATTGTTTGCAAAAAAGCAATCAAAAACATTCGAGGAAGCTACTGAAAATGCCGTTGATGCCTTACGGCAACAAATCATTAAGCATAAAGAGAAGGTCAAAGGAATTTGATATTTCAAAAAAAAAATCTAAAGAGTTTGTAGGGAAAATAAATTTTCATACATTTGCAAACCCAAAAACAAAGGGTTGGCGAAGAGCTAGGTTCTTTAGATATTATTGCCGATGTAGCTCAGTTGGCCAGAGCAGCTGATTTGTAATCAGCTGGTCGGGGGTTCGAATCCCTCCATCGGCTCAAATCATTTATTAAAAGAATGATTTGAAAATAACGTTCTTTTTTTATTGAGAAGAAAAAATAATTGGTTGCCAAAATAAAAAGGCAATCAATTTAGCAAACCTTCGGGGGAGATTCCAGAGCGGCCAAATGGGGCAGACTGTAAATCTGTTGTCTTACGACTTCGGAGGTTCGAATCCTCCTCTCCCCACATACGAGTTTGTGAGTGTAGGAGTTATAAAGTGTTTTTGTTTGCACTAACACCAACATTCAAATTCAATATGCGGGAGTAGCTCAGTTGGTAGAGCATAACCCTTCCAAGGTTAGGGTCGCGAGTTCGAGTCTCGTCTCCCGCTCATATTTGAGAGGGAATGCAAAGAAAGTAAATATGAAAAAATATTTCATATACTTTCATAAAACACTGAGCTTAACATTTGAAGGCGTAAGAACACCTACACTTCATAACTCACACCCACACGCGCACTTAAACTGCCGATGTAGCTCAGTGGTAGAGCACTTCCTTGGTAAGGAAGGGGTCACGGGTTCAACTCCCGTCATTGGCTCAAACAACTTGCTTATAAATTAATTAACCAGTAAATATTAATCATCAACATCATTTAATACTAGTGTTATGGCTAAAGAAAAATTTGACAGGTCTAAACCTCATGTCAATATCGGTACAATCGGTCACGTGGACCACGGGAAAACCACTTTGACTGCAGCTATTACCATGGTGCTTGCTAAAAAGGGACTTTCAGAAATCAGAAGTTTCGATTCAATCGACAACGCTCCAGAAGAAAAAGAAAGAGGTATTACAATTAATACCGCTCATATTGAATATCAAACGGCAAACAGGCATTATGCTCATGTGGATTGCCCTGGTCACGCGGATTATGT
>WSSedL1CaDRAFT_10001180_pt1 | contig 16077 bp, 14 predicted proteins | sample WetSurSL1Cattail_FD_9464 | JGI IMG/M metagenome (IMG submission 9464)
TTCGAAAACAATAATCAGCGGTTGAATCTCGCATATACATTAGCCGGATTCGATGATTCATTTCTCGAAGGTGCACCTGCCAATGGTATTGCCTGGGCCATTGCCGACCATCCCAAATATTGCGATTGGGGACAAGGGAAACCAGTTGGGGGTGCCAATAAAGCATACGGATCATTTGAAGTAAATCCCGATGCAGCACGAAAAGTAAAATCAGCAGTTCGGACTTTGCGCGTACTGGGCGAAGGAATGGGTTTATCAGGAAAGATTGGCATTTTTGGTTTCTCACGAGGATCAGATGCCGGATCAATGGCGGTTGGTGACCGTTCCGTACCTGATTTTGAAAATTACGGACTCCAAATAGGTATTACCGACGATGTACAGGCTGCCGCCCTTGGACCAGGTGTTTTCGACTTTACTCAGATATATAACACACTTAATGATGGCGATTCAAATCTTGAAAGTCGTTGTCCGGTTGTATGGGGTTCTTTGGATAGTAACGATTCGCTCTGGCAAACAATGGGTTCAGCTTATTTGGCTCAGACTTCCGCTACGGCACCCGTTATTTTTTTCTACAACACTGACGACAGTCATTATTATCAGGATCAAATAGCTCATTTCAAAGTAAAACTGGACGCATTAGGAGTTGCAACTTCAACATTGATAAATTTCGGAACAGGACACGCAGTGCCACAAACCTCTTCATCACTAACAACTTTGTACAATTTTTTCAATCAATATCTCACACCTCCTTCAGTATTGACAGAAGTAAACGAAGTGCGAATAACCGAAACTAATTCGCTTAATCTTTCTATAACATCCGACAAAGAAAATATACATTTAAAGTTTAATCTCTATAAGGCTTCTAAAGTACAAATAACTCTATATGATTTATCCGGAATTGCCATTTGCACAACGCAAAACAAATATAACAAATTAGGGATTCAATACGAAACCCTTAACCTAAAAGGATTAAATCTTCCTTCAGGAATATATTTTGTAAAAATAATGACAGAAGATGCCCAGGAACTAAAAAAAGTTTTCAAGCAAAACGTATAGAATCTGAAAAAGATATTCATTCTCTACCCCGACTTTTCCAATAGAAGGCGGGGTGTTTTGTATCCTTAAGTTTTTTATTTTTATGGCTTTGAACTAATTTTTATGAAAAAAATAATTCAAAATATATTTGATTCTGTTTTTTAGTATATATTTGCATTTATAAAGATATATTTTTTTTTGAAAATACCATTTTAATATTACAGATTAATTTGTAGAATTGTTTACACTTTTATCGGTTGAATGATAATTATAATATACTAAAAAGTCTACTTATATCTACATATTCAAATTATTAAATTTAGTATTTATGAAAGCACAATTACACAAATCATTATCTTTATTTCTATTGTCATTTGCTTTTCTACAGTTATCAGCCGATGACTTTACTCCAGGGCAGGGAGGTACACTAAACGATTTACCTACATTTACAGAAATTCCCGGCAAAGTCGGAGGTTTTCTGATAACTTCCTGCGAGCGTTGGAATTATGTATTTAGTTCCGGAACATACGCTCAGGTTGAAATGTCGTTCCCTACAGCATCATCTTTCAATGCTGACAATGTTACCCTTCAGTATAAGGTAAATATTGATGACAACTGGCAAAACTACATGTATTATGATCAGATTTTAACTACCACCGGAGATAATTTTAGCCTTACGCTTGATGGAAATAAATGGTTTCGAATAAAAATTAACGGTGGAACAAAAGATGGTTGGGTTTCTAATGAACAATATGCCACTGTTTCAAACATTGATACATATTTTAGTAGTTGGTCTATGGACGAAAGCATGTACCTTACCGGCATTATGAGTCCATGGGTTGGTAGAGGAATCGAAACAAGTTTTGGCGTAAAAAGTTTAACTGATGGTTCTGTTATAAAAGATGGGCTTACTTATCAATGGTACAGAATAAATCCTGTTACTTACGAGTCAACCCCTATCCCTCAAGCCACAGATACTTTTTATATTACCAAAATGGAAGATGTTGGGTATAAATTATCAATAAAAGCAACCGGAAATGAAACAACGGTAGGAGGATTCCAACAAATAATGTCGAATCAGGTTACCGATGTGCCAAACAAAGCATTTGTTAATCAATTATCATATGGTGGATTTGATCTTAATTTGTATTATTCAGTTCCTTCATTGTCGGTAAGTGAACTGGAATTAAGAGATAAAGATTACAATCTGGTAGAAATCAATTCAGTTATAAACGGCAACAGCAGTAGTGCAACCTACCATATTAATGCGACATTAATAGATGCCTTGTCGCCATATAGTTTATACAACAAAACCTTTGGATGGAAAATTTGCAGAGAAGTGACTTTTGGTGGAGGACAATTTATCGATTTATGGGAAGGAGTTAGTATTGATTTAAGCACTCTCACGGGCCTATCTGAGTCAAATAATGATAGTAAAATTTTCATGGACGATAGAAATGTCAATATAATATCCGACAGTAAAATAAAGTCTGTTACGATTACAGATTTGTCAGGTAAATTGATATTCAAAAGCGAACCTAACGAAGAAAACTTCAGACATTCATTTAATAAAAATGAATCGGGAGTTATGATTGTGAAATGTTATACTGAAAATGGATCAAAAATGGAAAAGGTTATATTGAAATAAATCTCCAAATAAATTTGTACAAAAGCGGTTGTTTCAAATATGAATTGAAACAATCGCTTTTTTGTATCTTTGCAGAAACAATCGAATCATCCAATGAACGAATTAGATATACTTTACCGTCAGTTTACAGGTGACAATGTAGAGCTGAAAGCCGAATTGTCGGCATCCGGTTCTAACCGCCAATACTTCCGTCTTAGTGGTAAAAACGGCACACTTATAGGTTTAGCCGGAACATCTGCCGAAGAAAACAAAGCCTTTATTTACATGGCTAAAAATTTTCATCAAAAAGGGCTGCCGGTTCCGCAAGTGTTTATCCAATCCGAAGATGGTTTGTTTTATCTTCAGGAGGATTTAGGCGACACTCTCCTTTTCGATTTTATAGCCGAAGGACGAAAAACAGGCGTATTTTGCGAACCTGAAAAAGAGATGTTACGAAAAACCATGCGTTTATTACCTCAGTTACAAACAAAGGGTGCCCAGAATTTCGATTTTTCAATATGCTATCCACAACCTGAATTCAACGAGCGATCAATATTATGGGATTTGAATTATTTTAAATACTGTTTTCTGAAATCTACCGGACTTGAATTTCAGGAAAATAAACTCGAAGACGATTTTCACAAACTCTCTGAAATTCTTCTTGCTTGTTCCTCCGACACATTTATGTACCGCGATTTTCAGAGCAGAAACGTGATGATAAAGGATAATAAGCCCTACTTTATCGATTTTCAGGGTGGACGAAAAGGCCCTTTGCAATACGATGTAGCCTCATTTCTTTGGCAGGCAAAAGCCAAATACAGCGATGAATTACGGGAAGAACTTTTAGCAGAATATCTTCAATCTTTGAGACAACTCATTACTATCAACGAAAACGAATTCAAGACCCAATTAAAGCATTTTGTACTTTTCCGGACACTTCAGGTATTAGGAGCATATGGTTTCAGGGGTTATTTTGAAAAGAAACCGCATTTTCTCCAAAGTATTCCTTTTGCCATCGAAAATTTACGGAGTATCCTGAAAGACAATATTTCCGGTTATCCGTATTTGCTCGAAGTTCTTCAACAAATGACCGAACTCAAACAATTCCGCGAAGTGGAAATTCGTAAACCTCTTGTGGTGAAAATTTACAGCTTCTCTTATAAAAAAGGGATTCCTAACGACGATTCAGGTAACGGTGGTGGATTTGTTTTCGATTGCCGGGCAGTGAACAATCCGGGAAAATACGAACGTTACCAAAGCCTTACCGGATTAGATGAATCGGTTAAGAAATTTCTGGAAGATGACGGAGAAATACTGGCTTTCCTCGATCATGCTTACGCATTGGTTGATGCTTCGGTAAAACGATATAAAGACCGAGGATTCACTAATTTAATGATATCTTTCGGATGTACAGGAGGCCAGCACAGGTCAGTTTATTCAGCCCAAAAAACAGCGGAGCATATCAGCGAGAAATTTGGCGTGGAAGTACATTTAATTCATAGAGAGCAGAATAAGGAACAGGTATTCGCTTCAAAGAATTGATATGAACTGAAGTTGATATGACTTTGTGATATGACTCCCTTCGGTCGTGATAGAAACTGAAGTTGATAGATATTACATACAGATAACTTTTAAAATCAATAAATATGAAACTGGAAGATCTTGAAGTTTATAATATTTCTATGGATTATTCTGACAAAGTTTGGGATATCGTAGTACAATGGGATTATTTCGCAAAAGATACTATAGGGAAACAATGGGTTAGAGCATCAGATTCAATTAGTGCAAATATCAGCGAAGGATTTGGCCGTAACACCTACAAAGACTCAAGAAGTTTCTACTATATTGCACGTGGTTCATTATACGAATGTAAAACTTGGTTAGATAAGTCAAAAAGAAGAAAATTAATTGATGACGAAACATACAAAGTTCTCTTCGATGAATTAAATATCCTTGGTTATAAACTGAATAAATTCATCAAAACTCAAACACTCTTAATGAATCAAAAGGATGTTGGTAAATAATATCGCAAAAAAAGAGAATAATATTAGCAATAACTAATTTCACGACCGAAGGTAGTCATATCATCAAAGATAATATCAGCACGCTTATATCACGACCGAAGGAAGTCGTATCATTAAAATATGAAAGCATTAATTTTCGCAGCTGGTTTAGGAACCCGCTTAAAACCATTAACTGACACGATGCCAAAAGCACTTGTCCCGATAAATGGAAAACCTTTATTGCAGCATGTGATTGAGAAACTGAAATCTTACGGATTCGATGAAATTATTGTCAACGTGCATCATTTCCCGGATCAGATCATTGATTTTCTGAAAGTCAACAATAATTTTGGAGTTCGTATCGAAATATCGGATGAGAGAGATAAATTACTCGATACAGGAGGCGGAGTTCGAAAAGCACAATGGTTTTTCGATGATGGAAAACCGTTTTTGGTTCACAATGTAGATATTCTATCAAACATCAATCTGAATGAACTTTATGGTTTGCACATCCGCAGAAATACCTTGGCAACATTAGTNGTAAGTGAACGAAATACCTTTCGTTACCTGCTTTTCGATGACGACATTCGATTAAAAGGTTGGATGAACGAAAAAACAGGCGAATTAAAACCAGCTGGATTTAGGAAACCGCAATTATACAATAAACTGGCATTTTCGGGTATACAAATTCTTTCACCCAATATTTTCAAACTTATGGAAGAATACGTTGACAAATTCCCGATCATGGATTTCTATTTAAATAACCTGAAAGAAAACGTGATTGCCGGATTTGTACCCGATAATTATAAAATGATGGATATCGGTAAGATAGAAACTCTAAGCGAAGCTGAAGCATTTGCGAAAACTTTATAAGTCGAATAACTTTTCCAAAGTTATGAACTTTGGAAAAGTTAGGTCGTAGTATTTGTCAATCAAATAATTATTTGTATCTTTGCCCCGCTTTAATAAAATCAATAGTACAAATTTTAAAAAGTTAGTAAACAGTATGTTAAATCATTATGAAACCGTTTTCATTTTAACTCCCGTTTTGTCTGATGTTCAGATGAAGGAAGCGGTAGAAAAGTTCAAAGCACTTTTAACAGAAAGTGGTGCGACTATTACAAATGAAGAAAACTGGGGACTGCGCAAACTTGCTTACCCCATTCAAAAAAAATCAACAGGTTTTTATTCGCTACTTCAGTTCGATGCCGAACCTTCTGTTATCGCCAAATTGGAAACTCAATTCCGCCGCGATGAACGTGTGTTACGCTTCCTGACTTTCCGTCTGGACAAATATGCGTACGAATATGCAGAAAAAAGAAAAGGTGTTAAATCTAAAGAAGTAAAGGAGAACTAAAAAATGGCAGCAAATAACGGAGATATCAGATATTTAACTCCACCATCGGTTGATGTTAAAAAGAAAAAATATTGTCGTTTCAAAAAGAGCGGAATCAAATATATCGATTATAAAGATCCCGAATTTTTGAAAAAATTCCTCAACGAACAGGGAAAAATTCTTCCCCGTCGTCTTACCGGTACTTCGCTGAAATATCAGCGCAAAGTAGCTCAGGCTGTAAAAAGAGCACGTCACATTGCGTTGCTTCCTTATGTAACCGATATGTTGAAATAATTTAAAGGAGGATCATTAGTATGGAAATTATATTGAAAGAAGATGTAATCAACCTTGGTTACAAAGGCGATATCGTTAAGGTGAAAGATGGTTACGGACGTAACTACCTAATTCCTCAGAAAAAAGCAATCTTAGCTACCGAATCAGCAAAAAAAATGTTGGCGGAAGATATGAAACAACGTGCTCACAAATTGGAACGTATTAAAAACGAAGCTGTCGAATTAGCGGCTAAAGTAAAAGACGTAGTTCTGACAGTTGGAGCTAAAGCAAGCACTACCGGTAAAATTTTTGGAGCGGTTGGTCCTATCCAGATTGCCGATGCATTCGAAAAAGCAGGTTATACCGTAGATCGTAAAGTAATTGTATTGAAAGAACCTGTAAAAGAACTTGGTTCATTCAAAGCAACATTGAAACTCCACAAAGAAGTAAGTGTGGAAATTGCTTTTGAAGTAGTAGCTGAATAAAAGATTTATCAAAATAAATTTTTTTCGAAACAGGCAAAACATTATGTTTTGCCTGTTTTTTTATCTTTTGCCTCAAAAAAAATGTTTTTACTCTTGTTTATATAAAGATACCACCAGACTTTATTTATTTTTGTACTCATATGATTGTCTGCAAAAAAAGTCCGCATGAGAAAATCAAAATCATTATTAACAGATATAAAATTTATCGAGGCCACCATTTATGTAATTATTTGGCTGGCAGTTTTTTCTATTCCATTTTTCAAACACAGGATTTACGATGTAATACAATGGGATAAAGTTTACATTGACTGGATAAAAATACTGGCTTTACTTATTATTTTCATCCTTAACATTGTTATTTTAGTCCCAAAATTCCTTTTTACAAGAAAATACTACATTTATTTTACGGGAATATTATTGGTTATAATGGTGGTAATATCTCTTGGTATATGGTCGCAGTTAAAAGTTGATGCATATTTTAATGCAAAAATGCCTCCTATGGAAATCAGTTCGGGTCTTCCAATGGAATTAAGCTCGTCGATGCCGGCTCCACAGGGTTACCGAATTGAAAATGCAAAAAACGAGACTACTATTTATACAATTATTGCCGATTATCTGATTTTTTCAATATTGCTTATTGGTGCAAGTACCACTTTAAAAATTGCTTCGCGATGGATTACAGAAGAAAACCTGCGACGCAATGTAGAACAGGAAAGATTGAAAACCGAACTGGCTTTATTACGCCATCAGGTGAGTCCGCATTTTTTAATGAATACATTAAACAATATCCACTCCCTGATTGACATTAACGTTGACACGGCGAAAGATGCTATAATAAAATTGTCAATACTGATGCGTTATCTGCTTTACGATTCAGCAAAAGGACGCACTACCTTAAAAAAAGAATTAGAATTTATCGAGAGTTATATCAGCTTGATGAAACTCAGATATCCAAAAAAAGTATCTATCAAATATAATGTTCCCCGTAAAATCCCGGAAACAGATATGCCTGCAATGCTTTTTATCTCTTTTCTCGAAAATGCATTTAAACATGGAGTAAGTTATCAGGCAAAATCTTTCGTCGCTTTCAGGTTAGAAATAAAGGATGATAAGATTATTTGTATAATAAGAAACAGTAAGCATTCAGAACAAACAGTAAGTGACAAAAAATATTCAGGCATTGGTTTGTCTAACATCAAAAAGAATCTGGAATTATTATATAAAGACAGCTATTCATTACGGATAAATGACAGTGAAAATGAATTTGAAGTACGATTGATTTTGCCTTTATAACGAGATATAACGTTTTTTCACCTTTAAAAATCACCTATTCACTTATATTTCTTGGAACTGAGCAAATTAAAAATTAATTTTGGTTTAGATTTAAGTAAAAATGAAAGTACGCAAAAACATAGCAATGAACGAAGAGGGTTTTATTTTTAATCCTTCTACCGGCGATTCATTTTCAACTAATATTTTGGGAGTGGAAATTATTTCAGTTCTTAAAAATGACCTGACTTTCAATGAAATTACAGAACTGGTTTGCAAAAAATACGATGTCGACAAAACGGCATTCGAGAAAGATCTGGAAGAATTTATCCTGCAACTCAAGGAATTCAATATATTGAATTAAGTGCGTTAAAACCCTTGAAAACATGAACGATATAAACCAAAAACGGGTTGTCGCTGTAACAGGACTAAATGCAATAGACAGTCCCGGGCCTGGAGTACCTGTTATCAGAGCGATTAAAGAAAATTCCGAATTTGAAGTAAAAATTATCGGTTTATCTTATGAAGCTCTTGAGCCGGGCATTTATATGCATGATTATATCGATAAAACTTACCAAATCCCTTATCCATCAGCTGGTACCGAAGAGTTACTAAACAGACTCATTTACATTCACGAAAAAGAAAGAATTGACGTTCTGATTCCAAATTTCGATGCAGAGCTATTCAATTTTATCAAAATAAGTCCAAAACTTAAAGAAATTGGAATCAACACATTTCTACCTGATATCGAGCAGTTCAACTCGCGGGATAAATCAAAACTATCCGAACTTGGTAAAAAACACGGATTTTATGTTCCCGAGGACAAGATCCTTCACGAAGTAACTGAAATGAAAACAATCAAGGAAGATTTCGAACTTCCGGTTGTAATCAAAGGGAAATTTTATGATGCCATTGTAGCTTATACACTCGAACAGGCGGAAAAAGCATTTCTCAGCATACAAGCAAAATGGGGATTACCTATTATTGTACAAGAATATATAAAAGGAACGGAGATTAATATCGCTATTTTAGGAGACGGTGCTGGAAATGCGATAAGCATTGTAGCCATGCGAAAACTCTATATCACCGAAAAAGGAAAAGCCTGGTCGGGTATTACCATCGAAGATGAAGAATTAACCGATTTGGCTCGCAAGTTTCTGAAAATAACCAAGTGGCGTGGTGGCTGCGAATTGGAAGTAATGCTTACCAACGACAGAAAGCCTTATATAATGGAAGTGAATCCCCGTTTTCCGGCATGGATATACCTGACGGCTGCTGCCGGGCAAAATCAACCTGCAAGTTTAGTAAAACTGGCGCTTGGTGAAAAAGTTGAGCCATTCACCTCTTACGAAGTGGGTAAAATTTTCATCCGTTATTCGTGGGATTTAATAACCGATATTCATGAATTTCAAAAAATATCAGGAAATGGCGAGCTATAATCTGTTTTAGAAAAATTTAGAGTAGAGTTTATGGAAAAATTAAAATATGAACGACCCTTTATTCAGAAACTGAACACCGGTTTTATGAATAAATTTGGAGCAAAAGCCGAAAACGAACCGGTTACACACATCGAGGGTATTACCGTTAAAAACCTAATGAAAGATTACGGTTCTCCTTTGTATGTTATTTCTGAAAATCAAATCCGGCGAAATGTGCAAAATGCCAAACGTATTTTCAAAACCCGCTATCCGAAGGTTCAGTTTGCATGGTCGTACAAAACCAATTACTTTAATGCTGTTTGTCGGATTTTCCATCAGGAAGGCTCATGGGCCGAGGTGGTTTCGGGAGTTGAATACGATAAAGCTCTATACAATAAAGTCCCCACAGATAAAATTATTTTTAACGGACCTTATAAAACGGATGAAGAACTACTGAAAGCTGCAAAAAACAATTCTCTCATACATATTGATCATTACGACGAATTATACAGCCTGATAAAAATCAGTGAAGAAAACGGGCTAAAACCACGAGTTGCTATCCGCGTAAACATGGATACCGGTATATATCCGAAATGGGATAAGTTCGGATTTAATTTCGAAAACGGACAAGCATGGAATGCATTGACACGGATTGTAAATACTCCCTCACTGGAACTTGTCGGTATTCATTGCCATATCGGTACATTTATGTTGTCTACTGAATCGTATGGTATTGCAGCACGAAATCTTTGTGAACTGGCATGGGCGTTAAAAGAAAGATATGGATTAATGATACAGTATATTGATCTGGGCGGAGGATTTCCATCTACTAATACGCTAAAAGGAGCTTATTTACCCGGAACCGATACTGTTCCATCACTCGATCAGTTTGCCGATGCCATTACCGATGTGATTATTGGTTACGGATTTCGTCAGGATGAATTGCCTACTTTAATTCTCGAAGCGGGAAGACTACTCATTGATGATGCCGGATTTTTATTGACCAGCGTTGTTGCAACAAAAAGACTATCCGATGGAAGACGGGCAATATTTCTTGACGCTGGAATCAATAACCTCTTTACTTCGTTTTGGTACGAACACAAAATTTGTCCTGCAGAGCATCATGGAAGTCAGATGGAAGAAATGGTTTTATTCGGACCTTTGTGTATGAATATTGACATTATACGCGAAAGTATAGTTCTTCCTTTAATGGAAAAAGGAAATCATCTGGTGATACAAAAAGTTGGTGCATACAACATGACGCAGTGGATGCAATTTATCACTAACCGACCCAATGTGATTCTGATTGATACGGAAAACAAGACTCATATTATCAAAAAAGCCGAAACATTGGAATATCTTCAGGAATTGGAACAAATTCCCGATCATTTAATGTAAGAAAAAACAATTAAGAATGTCGCAAAATTTACTTCATAAGAATATTAAAGAATTATTTCTGCCGGGAGTTTTAAATAGTTATTCTATCATCTTCTTTATGAATAACCGTTTTCTGGCTGTTGTTTTAATGCTTACGACATTTTTGAATTTCTATGCAGGACTTAGTGGTTTACTTGCAGTAGTTTTTACATTACTGATAGGAAAATCATTGAATCTGGATCAAACTTCGTTGAAAAGCGGAGTTTACAGCTTTAACGCATTACTTACCGGAATAGGAATGGGAACTTTTTTCGACCCGGGGGTTGTTTATTTCAGTTTGTTGATAGTGGCAACCATATTATGTCTTTTTATTTCGGTAGCTTTGAGCGGATGGCTCGGCAAATATAATCTTCCGCATTTAAGTATTCCATTCGTAATATCTCTATGGTTTATTTTATTACCGGCTTCGCACTTCGAAAATCTGGGATTGACTCAACGAAACATCTACTGGATGAACGAGATTTATGCCGTGGGCGGAAATTCTTTACTCAGGATTTTTCAGTCAATTGATTCTATGCACATCCATAAAATGCTCGATATATATTTACGATCGTTGAGTTCAATATTTTTTCAGAGCAATCTTGTAGCAGGAATTCTCATAGCCATTGCATTACTTATCAGTTCACGTATCTTTTTCTCTTTGTCGGTCATAGCGTTTTTAAGTGCCTATTTTTTTGCACAATTTACCGGATCCGACACTGCCAGTCTCACTTATTATAATATCGGAGCCAACTATATGATGGTGGCTTTTGCCATTGGGGGATTCTTTATCATACCGTCGAAAAGGTCATATCTATGGACTATTATTCTTGTACCTGTTACCTCACTCGTTTTGTTATCGTTTTACAAATTATTGGGATATGTACAATTACCTGTGTTTTCTTTACCATTTTCCTTTGTGACCATATTATTTATTTATTTTCTTCAGCATCGTTCCAAATCAGGCTCTTTGGTTCTCACTCCATATCAAAATTACTCACCTGAAATAAACTTATACACTTACCACAATAATAAAAGCCGGTTTGAACGATTTTACTATAAAGTTCTGTGCTTACCTTTTTGGGGTGAATGGACAGTAAGTCAGGGATATAATGGAGAATATACGCATTTGGGAGAATGGGCTAACGCTATTGATTTTCTGATCAAAGATCAGAATAATTCAACGTTCAGAACTAAAGGAGATAAATGTGAAGACTATTATTGTTATAACAAACCCGTTACAGCTGTTGCAAACGGCATAGTAGAATCAGTTATTGACAACATAGCAGACAACGAAATAGGTAGTGTAAACACAGAAAATAACTGGGGAAATACTGTGATTATCAATCATTATAACGGTATTTACTCTCAACTTTCACATCTAAAAAAAGGTTCGGTAAAAGTAAAACCCGGCGATTATGTTCAAACCGGTGACTTGCTTGCTACCTGTGGAAATTCGGGGCGTTCGCCTGAACCACATCTGCATTTTCAGATTCAAACCTTAGCAGCCGTAGGGAACAAAACCATTAAATATCCTATAAGCTATTATTACAAAAAACATGATAACAAAACCGAATTACAGCAGTTTAAAATCCCTGAAGAAGGTAAAACATTCAGTAATATAAATGTAAATAAACTGTTGCATGATTCGTTTAACATACTTCCGAACGCAGAGATCGAATTTAAATACATAAATAGCAAAGGCAAAGAAGAAAGTGTTTTATGGACTTCGCACACAGACGCTTACAATAATAAATATTTAAGTTGCGAACAAACCGGTGCTATCGCATATTATGTGTGTGACAATTTTATGTTTTATTTCACCACTTTTTACGGAAATAAAAACTCACTTTTATATTATTTTTTCATTAGTGCTTATAAGATTTTTTTTAGTACAGAAGAAAAAACAGAAATAACAGATAACATCCCGCTTAATTATATCAGAATAAATAAATTTCGTATATGGATGAACGATTTTGTCGCTCCATTTTACAGTTTTTTGAAAGCCAATTACAAATCGGCAAACTTTATTCCTGAAAACAAAATCGAAGAAAAATACATAGAAATAAACACTCAAGCGAATTTAACTCTTCCCGGAAAAAATTATTCAGTAATTCAGAGTAAAATAATCGTTGGAGAAAATGGAATACAACAATTAAATTTTAATTTTGGGAAAATTTTCATACAGGCTACATGCATAAAATAAGAACGCTTTTTACGCTTCTTTTATTTTTTACAGGATTTGCCCATGCATCGGATTTTTACAGTTTAAAAGCCGACAGCATCACTTATCAGCTTTACTTAAAAGGTGACTGGGATAGCTTGATCGTTCAAACAAATGAAATTCTGAAGCAAGGTGTTGATTTTAAAACTTTAAGACAGAGAATGGGCTATGCTTATTTTCTGAAGGGAAATTATTTCCTTTCGAGATGGCATTACGAAAAAGCTTTGGCATTCGACAAAACCGACGAAATATCTAACCTGTATTTATATTATTGCGGTTTGTACACTGCCGACGAAAGCTATACACGATTTTATGCTTCGAAATTAAATGATAATTATAAAAAAGAATATGGAATTAAGGCATTTCGTCCTCTTAATGCTTTTGATTTTGAATATAACAGGAAAACAGAAAACATAACGTTGAATCGTTCGGGGGTGAATTATATCCGGTTGGGTTTGAATTCGGAACCCACATATAATTTTTCGGTTTATCTTTCGTTTTCCAAATACATGCAAGCATTATATAATTCAGGAAAGATTGACCAAACCGGTTATTATATATTGGGTACGTGGAATCCATCAGCCAACGTTTCAGTAAGCGGAGGATTTCATTATTTGAACTGCAAAGCAGACTCAAGTTTATATCATTCAAATATGTTTTTCGGTAAAATAGGATACAAAAAATATTTATTTGATGCCGCTCTTATGGCTTCTACTTTCAAAAATTCAGCCTATAGATACAATCAGGTGGGAGTTCATTTAGGTCTTACCTTACCTGAACTGAAAAGTTTGTATTTACAAGCTGAAATGTATCGGTTGACAAGTACGATGAATGGAAATTGGGTTTATAACCAGTGTATAGGATTTATGCCTTTACGAAAATGCTGGTTTGAAGTATTTGCAACTGAAGGGAAACAAGAAAATTATACCGACATGAATGGTATATACATATACAATTCGGATGATTACTCTACTTTTAAATCAGGTGGAACATTATTTTACTACCTTAATAACCACATAACCATATATACCAATTATACTTACGACGTGAAACATATATTTACCGAAGAGATGATAGATATGACGAATACCTTATATAACCAACACTCAATTACGGGAGGAATTATATGGAAACTTTAAAATCATTATTTGTAACTATCATCGTTGCAGTTATCACGATAAACTTATATGCTCAAAATCAAAGCGCACGGCAAAGTTCTTTCTACAGAAGTTACGAATATGAAAAATCCAGTAATTACTCATCTGCAATAAAAGAACTCACAAATATTTATAAGGCTGATGACTATTTTACGAATATACGTCTGGGGTGGCTCTATTATCTCTCCAAACAATATACTGCTTCAGTAAAATACTACGAAAAAGCCATCTTATTGAAACCTTATGCTATCGAAGCCAAATTTGGACTAATAAAGCCCTTAAGCGCCACCGAAAATTGGAATAGAGTAAAACTTACGTACATTGAAATTTTAAAAATCGATCCGCACAATACTGTCGCCAATTACTGGCTCGGAGTGATTTATTATAACCGGAAAGATTATATCAGTGCCAACAGACTATTCGAAAAAGTAGTCAATCTATACCCGCTTGATTACGATTCGGTAATTATGCTCGCGTGGACAAAACTAAGACTCGGAAAGCCGGGCGAAGCCAAAATTTTGTTCAATCATGCCCTTACTCTGCGTCCCAACGACAAGTCATCCCTAGAAGGACTTGATCTTTTGAAATAGTGCCCCCAAAGACAATATCAACACATATCGGATTTTGGTTGACCTGCAACTGCTAATCCGCCGCCGGAAGTTTCTTTGTACAGATTTGATAAATCGTATCCGGTCTGCCGCATAGTTTCCACCACCGTATCGAAACTGATCATATGTTTTCCATCCGACAACATGGATGCCAGACTGGCATCTAACGCTCTCAGCGCAGCAAACGAATTTCTTTCGATACAAGGGATCTGCACTAATCCGCAAACCGGATCACAGGTAAGTCCAAGGTGATGTTCCAGTCCCATCTCAGCGGCATATTCTATCTGCTGAGGTGTTCCTCCGAAAATCTGATTGGCAGCCGAAGCAGCCATAGCACATGCTGAACCCACTTCTCCTTGGCATCCTACTTCGGCACCCGAAATAGATGCATTGTTTTTAATCACATTACCAAACAATCCGGCTGTGGCCAACGCTTTCAAAATACTTCTATCCGAAAATTCATGATAGGTTTTCAGATGGTACAAAATAGCCGGCAGTACGCCTGCTGCTCCACAAGTAGGTGCTGTTACAACTAAACCACCCGAAGCATTCTGCTCAGAGACAGCCAAAGCATAAGACATAATCAGACAACGGTTCTGTAAACTCACTTTATAACTTTTTGCTTTTTGCCAGTATGATGATGCTTTTCGGCGCAAATTCAATTCTCCGGGTAACACACCATCCGCATCCAATCCTTCGCGAACAGCTTCCTGCATCACTTTCCATACTTCATTCAGAAAATCCCAAATATCGCTTTCTTCGTGATCCTGCACATATTCCCAGTAGGTTTTACCTTGTTTTTCCACTGTTGGGAGAATATCGGACATCGATTTTATATCGTAAATATGATGTTCGGTAACAAACATATCATCGTCCACAATTTTTCCTCCACCAATACTGTAAATCGTCCAACTGTCGATCAATTGTTTTTCGTCATCGAAGGCTTCCAGTTTCATGCCATTGGTATGACGGGGCAAAATAATCTCCGGCAACCACACAAATTCAGTTTTGGCCGGTTTCAGGGTATCCGTTACAGCTACATCGGTGAGGTGTCCTTTGCCCGTAGCAGCCAAACTACCGTATAATGTTACTTTAAACGAAGTTGCTCCCGGCACACGCTCTTTGAACTGTATAGCAGCTGATTTTGGACCCATGGTATGACTACTCGAAGGTCCGTTTCCTATTCTGAAGATTGATTTGATACTTTCCATTTTGTGTTTAACTGA
>WSSedL1CaDRAFT_10001181_pt1 | contig 16058 bp, 15 predicted proteins | sample WetSurSL1Cattail_FD_9464 | JGI IMG/M metagenome (IMG submission 9464)
GCGCTTGAGCAAGGTGTTGTTGAGGGGGGTGGTCAGCCTCCTCTGAACATGACCTACGGCAAGATTGGAGAAGTGTCGAAGTTCTACTCTTTGAATCGGTATTCTTATACGCCTGTCTCGCTCGTGATGAGCAAAAAAACCTGGGACAAGCTGACAGCGGATGAAAAAAAGATCGTCACAGACGCGGCCAAAGAAGCGAGCACCTACCAGCGGCAGGTGGCACTGAAAAAGTCGGCAGACAGCTTGGCGGAAGTGCGCAAGAGCAAGACCGTCGTCAATGACATTACACCGACCGAAATGCAACGATTCCGTGATGCCACCAAGCCTGTGGTTGACAAGTATCTGGCGGTCTACGACGCAGTGCTAGGCAAGGAATTGTTTGCCGAGATTGCCAAATACCGCAGCGCAAATAAGTGAGCCAAACGGCAGATGTCATCATCTGCCGAAGTGCGCCAAGCTGTGAATCCTTAAATGGGGTTGCATAACCGACGACCTGATCGCGTAAGCGCAAGCGATTGTCGAAGGTCATGTTCACATGATCCGTTTGCACACGGATTCAAGATGTCTCGACGCAGTTCATAAATTCCAGGCAGAAACAGTCATGGTGAAAATAATCGATTGGTATTTCCGTGCGCTCAAGGCACTTGTCGCATTGTGTTTGGCCTCCATGGTCCTGTTGGTTTTTGGGAATGTCGTGTTGCGTTATGCCTTCAGCTCGGGCATTACCTTCTCGGAAGAATTCTCACGTTGGTTGTTTGTCTGGCTGACGTTTTTTGGTGCCATCGTTGCGATGAAAGAGCACACCCATCTCGGCATGGATTCGGTGATCTCCCGGCTGTCGGTCACCGGAAAGAAGGTGGCTTACGTGCTGAGCCACTTGTTGATGATTTGTTGCGTCATCCTGTTGTTGACAGGTGGTTGGGACCAGACCATGGTCAACATCGAAACCAAAGCGGCAGCAACGGGCCTCTCCGCAGGGCTGTTTTATGGCGTTATTCTGGTTTTCGGGGTTTCAGCGCTTGGCATTCTTATCTACGACCTTTTCCTTGTATTGACCGGAAAGTTGAAAGTTGAACAACTCATTCAGGTGAAGGAATCAGAGGAGGAGTTCGACGCCAAGAAGTACGAGGAAAAACTCGAAGCTGAGACGTCTCAAGACGCCACTGCCACCCAAGATCAGGTGAAATCATGACCATCATCGTATTCACTGTTGCCCTCTTGGGTGCCATGGCACTTGGCATGCCGATCGCATTTGCACTGCTGGTCTGCGGTGTTGCGATGATGCTTCAGCTCGACATGTTTGATGCGCAAATCATTGCGCAAAACGTGATTAACGGTGCCGACAGCTTCCCGCTGATGGCGATTCCCTTTTTCATGCTTGCTGGCACCGTGATGAATAAAGGTGGCCTCTCACGGCGCATCATCGATTTTGCGATTTCGTTGGTTGGACATGTGCGTGGTGGTTTGGGATACGTCTGCATCATTGCCTCGGCCATTCTTGCATCACTATCAGGCTCGGCAGCGGCGGATGCTGCGGCCATGTCTGCCATGCTCTTTCCGATGATGGTTCAAGCTGGCCATGACAAAAAACGTAGCGCTGGTCTGATCGCCGCAGGCGGCATCATCGGTCCGATGGTGCCACCTTCAAGCGGGTTGATATTGTTTGGGGTGACTGCAGGTGTATCGATCTCCAAGCTGTTTCTGGCAGCTATCGTTCCTGGACTCTTGATCGCTGGCAGCCTGGTGGTCGCTTGGTGGTGGGTCGCTCGACATGAAAACGTTGAGCCACAAGCGCGCAAGTCGATGAAGGAAGTTGCCATCGCGTTCAAAGACGGCATTTGGGCGCTGGGTATGCCAGCCATCATCATCTTCGGCTTGAAGTTTGGCATCTTCACGCCGACAGAAGCCGGCGTTGTCTGTGCCGTCTATGCCATCCTTGTTGCGATGTACGTTTACAAGGAACTCAAGTGGTCGCAGATGTACGACATCCTTGTCACGGCGGGCATGACGACAGCCATTGTGATGTTTCTCGTGGCGGCAGCGTTGGTATCGGCATGGTTGATTGCGGTGGCTGATTTGCCACAACAGGTGGCCAATTTGCTCCAGCCGTTCATGGGTAACAAGAGAGTCTTGATGATCGTGATCATGCTCTTGGTTGTGGTCGTCGGTACGGCGCTTGACATGACACCTACCATTCTGATTCTGACTCCGGTGCTGGTTCCGGTGATCAAAGCAGCCGGTATCGACCCGGTTTACTTCGGTGTTCTCTTCATCATCAACAACGCCATTGGCCTGGTAACACCACCTGTGGGCACAACGCTCAACGTCGTTTGTGGGGTCACCAAGATAAAGATGGACGACATCATCGTGGGGGTCTTGCCGTTCATGTACGCCCAGTTGATTGTGCTCGGACTCTTGGTGGCTTTCCCCGACATCGTGTTGGTTCCGCTGAGTCTTCTCACGGGGCGCTGAAGCGCACGTCTGGATCCCATGCGGGGTTGCTCCTCACTTCTGAGGAAGCGCCCCTTTCCTGCATGCCCCCACGCGCGCAGCGAAATACTATAAAAGTTATAGCTGTCTGTGCTTGTTTTGCGGGGGCTGACGTGCCAAAAGGGCCTCAACCTACTTGAGGCCCATGGATTTGTTCAAAATGCCCAGCACCGTGTTCAGGTCTTCAATCGGCACCTGGCCGGGGGCGGAGCTGGCTGCACCCACGGCAAAACTCAGGGCAGAGCCAAACACGCCGCCGATCATTCGGGTCAGCGAGCCATACGGGCCCATGGACATGCTGATGAGCGGGATGCGCAGCTTCTGACTGGCCTGGTGGGTGGCGGTCAACAAGGTGAGCACATCACCCAGATCACGCGGCATGACGGCCACTTTGGCCACATCGGCGCCCAGCTGGTCAGCCAGCAGGAACTTGCCTGCCAGCGTTTCGAGCCCCGGCGTGAAAGAGAAGTTGTGGAACGACAGCACCAGCTTGACGCCGTTGTCGCGGGCGCTGGCACGCACCTGGGCGATGTTGGCCGCCTCGTTGGCCATTTCGTAGTCGATCAGATCAATGTTCTTGCTCTGACACACCGCCTTGTACAAAGCGATCACCTCGGCCTCAGCCAGGTTGATTTTTTCGCCACCCTCAATGGTTGATCGGCGCGTGAACAACAGGGGGATCTTGCCTGCTTTGTTTTTGATAGCGTTTGCCGCAGCAATGACGGCGGCTGTGTCGCCAATTTGTTCAAAAAAGTCAACCCGCCACTCGAGCACATCGGGTTGTTTGGGCAGCACCAGGTCGAGCTCTGCCATGAGCTTGTCAAAGCTGCGCCCGACCAGCGGTGTGCAGATCAGCGGGAATTTGCCACCTGCGATGGGTTGACCACCAAGTTCAATCGGTTTGGGTTGGTACATGTTGGGTCTCTTCGAATAAAAAAAATGCCTGCCGGTGCCGCGAGGCACAAACAGGCACTTTACGTCATGTTCAGGCGGGTTCAGCAGGCGCTAGCCATGTCTTCTGCGGTGAACGTGCCTTCTTCCAGGGCCGGGTCGTAAAAGTCGCCAAACAACTCCTGGTCTGACGGTTTGTCTTCTTTGATCGGCACCGACACCCAGGTGGTGTTCATGTAGTGCTTCAGGCTCACGTTTTCGCTGATCACGTTGCCGCCCCAGGTGCCGCAGCCCAGGCTGGAGGTCATGGGCATGCCGTTGTTGAAGGCGCCAGCGTTGGCCTTGCTTTGTGGTTGGCGCACCATCATGCGGCTGACCGGTGCCGCCAAAGCAAGCTGGTGAATGTGTTCCTGGTTGAACGAGTAAATGCCGCAGGAGTGGCCCTTGCCACCCACTTCGTAGATGCCGCGCATCATGGTCAATGCTTCGTCAAAGCTGCCGTACTTGTACACCGCGAGCAAGGTGGTGAGTTTTTCACGCGAGAACGGGTATTCCTTGCCGATGCCATCGCCGCGCACGATGATGAATTTGCGGTCTGCCGGGATGCTGAAGCCTGCCGCTTCGGCCACCTTCTGCGGGGCAATCGCCACGGTGTCGGGCAGGCGGTGGCCCTCGTCGTCCCACATGGCTTTGCGCAGTGCGGCCTTCTCCGCGTCGTTGGCCAGGTAGCCGCCTTCTTTAACCAGTTGCGCCAGCAAGGCGTCAAAAATGCTTTCCTGAATGATCAGGTTGCCATCGGCTGAGCAACCCGAGCCGAAGTCCGATGTTTTGCTCAGACGGGTGTTGAGGGCCGCTTCGGCAATGTTGGCGGTCTCGTCGATCACCATGGTCGAGTTGCCCGCACCCACACCGTAAGCCGGGGTGCCGGAGCTGTAGGCGGCACGCACCATGGGTTGGCCACCGGTGGCGATCACCAGGTCGGCCTCAGCCATCAGGGCTTGCGACATCGGGATATTCACGCGGGTCAGGCACTGCAGCAGGTCAGGCGGTGCACCTTCTTTTTCCAGCGCCTCGCGCATCAGACGAACTGTCTCAAAACTGGTTTTCTTGGCGCGTGGGTGTGGCGAGAAGATCACCGCGTCACGCGCTTTGATGCCGTAAATGGCATTGCCAGCGGGGGTCAGATCCGGGTTGGTGGTCGGCACGATACACGCCACCACACCGGCGGGTTTGCCGTATTTGACAATGCCTTTTTCAGGGATTTCTTCGATGATGCCAACACTCTTTTGACGCAGCGCGTCACGCAGGATGCCGCGGATCTTCATGCGTTTGCCCATGCGGCTGTCCGGGTCACCCAGGCGGCTTTCGGCAATGCCTTCGGCCACCAGCCGGGTAAAGGTCTTCTTGTTGGACACCGCCCAGGCCACCGCCTGGCACAAGCGGTCAATGCGCGCTTGGTCGTAGGTCTCGACGATGGCCAGGGCGGCACGTGCCTTGGCAAAGGCGGTGTCGAGCTCTTCGCGCTGCTCGGCATTGATCTCGGTCTTCTTGAGTTCGGGCGGGATGTTGCTCATGTTGTGGTCTCCAGGAGTTCGTTGGTTTGGGGGGCGGTGTCCAGATGGTGCTTGGCGGCCTGTAGGGCGCGCCGGGCGTATTCCTCAAAGCCGATCTCGGCAGCCAGGGCATCACCCGGGATCTCCAGCGCGTAGGTGATGGCCTGCGGCAGGCAGGCCAAGATGTCTCTCACACCAAAATCACCGTCACCCGGAAAATAGCGATGGCTACGTGCCTCGTGCAGGATGCTGTGTATGTCGCTGCTGATGGTTTTTGGGCCGTCGCAGACGTGGGCAAACTGGAACCACTCGCGTGGCAGTTCTCTGAGCGCCTCCAAGCTGGAATTGGAGCGGTAAAAGTGCAGCATGTCGATGAGCATGGCTGCGTTGGGGCGGTCGGTGTCGCGCAGCACCTGGGTTGCTACCGAGAGGTTGCCGGTCTCGGTCCACCAAGGGAATTCCAGACTTACCTTGATGCCCAGCGGTGCAGCGTAGTCGCATAAGCGGCCAAAGCGGTCGCGTGCGCGTGCCCGATCAGGGTCGGGCAACTGGCAGATCACATGGTGGGCGCCCAGTTCGGCGGTGGCGTCGAGCATCGGGAAAAAATCTTCGGGCTCCAGTGTTGGGTCCATGCGGGCCAGTTCCACATCCCACACCTTGATACCGGTGGACGCCAGATGGGCCTTGGCCGCCGCCATGGCGGTGGCGCTGTGGATGATGGGGTACAGCGGCTCGGTCTCGGTCACCCGGCTCAGGCGCAGGCCGACATACTCGTAGCCGGTGCGGTAGGCCACCTCGATCAGGTCTGCCGGGGGCAGAGCGATGGCCGTGAGATGGGCCAAGGAGTAGGCGTGTTGCATGGTGGTCTCTCCGGTTCGGTCAGGTTGACTCGGGGCGGGCTTGCAGGGCACTGGTATCGGCGTGGTGCACCTTCTTGCCTGGGGAATAGATGTCCATGATGTTCCAGTGACCAGCGGTCTCGACCGGGGCGTTTTGCATGGCCACATCGATCACAAACGGGCGGTTGGCGGCGATGGCGGCTTCCAGTGCCGGTTTAAATTCTGCGGCGCTGGTGACGCGCACACCCTCGGCCCCATAAGCCCGGGCGATCGCCGCAAAATCGGCCTGGAACGGAGCACCGTCTTTGAAAAACAGCGTGCCCACGGTGGTGCCGAAATGCGCCAACTGCAAGCCCGCAATGGTGCCAAACGCACAGTTGTTCATGATGATCCAGATCACCGGCACCTTGCTTTCGACTGCGGTGGCCAGCATGGCCGGGTTCTGACCAAAACCACCGTCACCGACCAGTGACACCACCACGCGGTCGGGACAGGCCAGTTTGGCGCCAATCGCGGCCGGTGCGCCAAAACCCATGGTGGCGAAACCGCCGGGGGTCAGAATGCTGCCGGGGGTGTAGATCGGGAACTGCTGGCCGACGCCGTTTTTGTTCCAGCCCACGTCGGTGGTGATGATCACGTCGCGTGGCAGCACGGCGCGGGCATCGGCCAGGATGCGTTCGGGGCGCATCGGGAAGGCGTCACTTTGCTGCGCGGCGACCAGACCGGCGTTGAAGGTGGTGCGGTTGGCCGCCATCTCGGCTTTGAGCGCTTCGTTTTTGAAGCCTGCCGGGTAGAGCTGTCTGGCGACGCGATTGAGCACCTTGAGTGCCTGTTTCAGGTCTGCCACGGCGCCGATTTGCACCGGGTAATTGCGGCCGATTTCACTCGGGTCAATGTCGATGTGTAGCAGCTTCGTTTTGCTGAAGTCGAAGGTGTAGTCGTTTTCCCACGAGCTGCAATCGGCCTCAGCAAAACGTGTGCCCAAGCCCAGCACCAGGTCAGCGTTGAGGCATTTGTTGTTGATGAATTTGGTGCCCCAGAAACCGGTCATGCCCAGGATGAAAGGGTGGTCGTCCGGTAACACACCCTTGCCCATCAGGCTGTGTGAGACCGGCAGGCTCATGTGGTCGACAAAGGCCTGCAACTCCGCCGTGGCGTCGGCCAGCACAATGCCGCCTCCGACATGGAGTTGCGGACGTTTGGCTGCCACCAGTGCCTCGATGATCTGGGTCGCCACCTCGTCGTCGATCGACGGTGTGTGCAACTTGTGAGTGTGTAATTTGAGCTTGGCAAACAGCGCCACATCNACTTCTTTNGAGAAGATGTCCATCGGCACCGACACCAGCACCGGGCCGGGGCGGCCGCTCTCGGCCAGTTGGAAGGCCTTGTCGATGATTTCAGGGAACAGGTCAGGGCGCTCAACACGCCAGACACGTTTGCAGAACGGGCGGTAGATTTCAGACTGGGCCGCGTCCGCGTGTAAGTTGACTTCCTGGTGCGGGCCCTTGCCGTAATAGTGGCTGGGCACATCACCGGCAATTACCACCATCGGGACCGAATCGAGCGCCGCATTGGCCACACCGGTGGCCGCATTGGTCAGGCCTGGCCCGAGGTGGCTGAGCACCACGGCAGTCGTCTTCTTGGCGCGGGCGTAACCATCGGCGGCATGGGCTGCCACCTGTTCATGGCGGGTGTTGATAAATTTGATGCTGCTTTTTTCCAGCGCGCTCAGCACTGCGATATTGGTATGACCACACAGACCAAAGATGTGTTCGACGCCGCGGTCTTCCAAATATTTGACCAATTGGTGGGAAATCAGATCTTGCATGCTTGTCTCCGGTGGTGGCGTCGTGTGTATTGGCAAAGCTGCCTTGATCGATGATCGACCTATTGACGACGTTCTTCGGAGACTTTAACGATTCTGTTTAAATTGATAAATCAAAAATCTCCTTTTTTGTTCGTTAATCGCCGTTTATAGATCGATAAACGAACAGAACTAGGGTTTGTACTATTTGGTACAAAATACGATGTTGAGTCCAGGCTGGTCGGCAGGTGACGCTGCAAATTGACCTCTGAGTACTATAAAGAATATAGCTATATGCCCTTTATATAAAAGGGCTACAGGCTTATTTCTCATATAAAAGAAGGCTTGATGCTGCACCGGCAAAACCAAGCTGGTCGGTACCAACCGCCGTCCCACAGAAACAGGCAGTCGATGCAACGAACCCCGTAAGGGCGGATTCACACAGAGGGTGGTACATGACGCGCGCACCGGCCAAGCGTCATTGACTCCGACGCAGGCTGTCGAAAACACCATGGCTATAAAATAGATAGCGCGGTACAAGCAAGTTTGGCCGCTGATGAACAGGGAAAAATATGATGAGTTGGCAGGCTTGGCACAAGTTTCAAGCGATGGTTCAGGGCGAGTTGACGCACTTGGCCACCATCCACCCCAGTGATCGACGCTGGTACATGCCGTTTTGCGCGGCGCTGGCTTCCGGCCTGCCGCTCCTGATCGGCGCTTATTTTCACCACCTGAACTTTGGCCTCACCTCATCGCTGGGTGGCCTGGTCTTTGTGTATTGCCCCAAGACGCCGCTGTCGCACCGCATGGTGACGTTGATGACCTGTGCGTTCGGCTTGAGTGCCTGTTATGCCTTGGGGCTGATGACGCATTTTTTTCCGGTGTTGTTGGTACCGGTCCTGACCTTCATCACCATCGTGGTCACCATGGTGTGCCGGTTTTATCGGGTTGGCCCGCCGGGTAGCTTGTTTTTTATCATGTCGGCCGCGATTGGCGCCTACTCTCCCATCGACGTGGTGCAGGTGCCTTTGTTTGTCGGGCTGCTCACCATGGGTTGCTTGTTAGCCTGCCTGATCGCCTTTTTCTACAGCCTCTTCATCCTGCGTCGACAGGTCGCACAGGTGATGAGTCCGCTGCCGCTGCCAAGCTTTGATTTTGTGATTGTGGATTCGGTGGTGACCGGTGTGTTTGTCGGCCTGTCACTGCTGCTGGCCCAAATGCTGCAACTAGACCGAGCCTATTGGGTGCCAGTGAGTTGCCTGGCCGTGATGCAGGGCATGTCCAAACGCGCCGTCTGGAACAAGCAGGTGCACCGCATCATCGGCACCGGCATCGGGTTGTTTCTGGCTTGGGGACTGTTGATGCTGCCGCTGGACCCGTGGCGCTTTGCGCTGATCATGATGGTGCTGGCTTTCATGACCGAAATACTGGTGGTGCGTCACTACGGTCTGGCCGTGATTTTTATCACCCCGACCACGATCTTCCTCGCCGAGTCCGCACGGCTGGGCGTAGGTTCACCGGACGCGTTGCTGGCGGCGCGTCTGATCGATACGGTGCTGGGTTCGGTGCTGGGGTTGATGGGTGGCATCTGTCTGCACAGCCCGCGCTTTCGGGACGCTGTGGGGCGCCAGCTTCGGCGTTTGGCACCAACACGGCTGTTGCCGTGAGGTGATGTTGCCTGGGCAGGCTGGTGCATAGCGGACGCGCGCCACGAGGCAGCCGTTTTTTACCTACCAATAACTACAGTTTTAATAGTACTTAGCCCTTTTGATGTAAGGGCTACAGGCCTATTTCATGCTCAATCCAGCAGGCGCGGCTCAACAATCCCTTGTGCGCATGGTCTGAACATCAGCAAGCGACCGGCATGGGGGTCGGTATCCAGGTCTTTTTCACCCCGGCACAGCGAGGTCACCAGCATGGTCTGCCCATCGGCACCGCCAAAGGCACACATCAAACTGAAGTCCCCGCCGCGGTGGTCGAGACCTCTCTATGCCACGTGCTGCGTCTTCCACGCAGCCACAAAGCATTCGGCTTGCCTGGCCAGCTGTGCCAATGGCACGCCAGGCGAATACAGGGCGGAACCCAATCCAAAACCGCTGACACCCACGGCAAGGAAAGGGGCCATGGTGTCTGGCGTGATGCCACCCACCGGAAACAAACGTGTGCCCTTGGGCAAGATGGGGCGCATCGCTTTGATGATGGCGGGTGACACCAGCTCGGCTGGAAACAGCTTCAGCGCATTGGCACCGGCCTTGAGCGCGGCCAGCGCCTCGGTCGGTGTGACGATGCCGGGCATGCAAATCAGCCCCAAAGCCTTGGCCGCACTGATCACGCTGGTGTCGGCATGGGGCATCACCACCAGCTCGGCACCAATGTCTTTGAGACGTGTCACATCCTCAGCGTCGAGCACCGTACCAGCACCCACCAGTGCATCGTTGGGCAGGCATTGGCGGATGTGTGCAATGCTGGTGAATGGCTCCGGTGAGTTCAATGGCACTTCGATCAGACGAAAGCCCGCCTGGTACAGGGTCTGGGCCACCGGTTCGGCCTCGGCCGGGGTCAGTCCGCGAAGAATCGCGACCAGGGGCAAATGCTGCAGTGCAGCCTCAAATCGGGTGTGAATGGGGTTGGTCATGGTGTGTTCTCAGTGAAGTACGTCCAGTGGCGGGTGGATCAGTCCCAAGGCTTTGGCAAATTCCCACAAACCGCGTGGTGCCGGGTTGTCGAGGATGCCGGTCACCGGCACACCCAGGGTGGCAAAGGCCAGGGCATAACGCTGGCACAGGGTTGGCTCACCAATCAGCAGCAATGGCCCTTGGGTCTGCCGATTGGCCGACGATTTGGCCAGCCCTGACACCAGCTCGTGGCCAATCAACAGGCCCGAGAGGTAGTTCTTGAGCAGATGCTGTGGCAAACGCCGGGTCAGCCCCAGCGTGCGTGCTGCAAAAATCTGATGCGTGAAGTCACCGGGTTGGCTGTGGCGTGCGGCTTGCACACCCTGTTCGAACGCGGCTTCTGCGGCTGTGGGTTCTTCGGTGACCACCTCAGTCATCAGCCGCCCGAGGATGGAGTGTTTGACCAGCAAGGAGAAAAGTTCACCCGTCATGTAGCTGGAAAAATAGGTGATCCGGCCCGCTTTGACCTGAACCCATTTGGAATGGGTGCCGGGCATCACCATGGTGGCGGCCTCGGCCAGCGCCGGGTCGGCTGCCAGGGCGCCCGCAATCTGGATTTCCTCGCCGCGGATCACATCCGGTGCGGTGCCGACCTCATCCAGCAGCAAGCCGGGTGCAATCACCACATCGACACCCACACCACTTGGCACAGACACGCTGTGAGCGGCCAGTGAACCCACATCCGCCGGGCAGCGCACATACGGCGCTTCTTTCCAGCCTTGGGCGCTGCCGACCATGCCCCCGGCCACCACCGGCAACTGCGGCCAACTGGCCAACCAATCACCGGCGATGTCGGCAAAGGCTTTCTCGAAACCTGCGGCACCCGGCATCGGTAGCGCTTGCAACCCTTGTGAGGTGCTGCGGGTCTGTAACACCTGACCAGCTTCACCGAGTAAAAACGCACGTAGGCTCGATGTGCCCCAGTCCAGCGCAATGAGTTCAGGGCGGGGCGGGGTGTGGCTGTTAGGCATGGTTGTTGGTCCCCAGTCCCAGTTTTTCAGAGATGTTTTGCGCGATATCCCGCACTGTCGGGCCCAGTGCCAACATGCGTTCCTTGGTGATGTACGGTGCCGCGCTGGCGACACTGATGGCCGCCACCACTGCACCACTGACGTCGCGGATCGGTGCGCCCACGCAGCGGATGCCGATTTCGTTTTCCTCCAGGTCCATCACCCAGCCCTGCGCCCGGTAAGCCAACATGTCGCTCTGGAACTGTGGCCACGGGCTCAGCAAGACGGGTTCCCCGGCCGCCACCTTTTCGGCCGCAGCCTCGTTGTACAGCGCCTGCCAGGCCTCTGACGCCAAGCCCAACATGAGCGCCTTGCCGACACCGGTGGAGGCCAGCGGCATGCGGTGGCCAATGCGCGAGCGCATTTCTAGGCCTTTGGTGCCGGAGATCTTGTCCAGATAAAACACCCGGTTGCCTTCCTGGGTGCCCAGGTGCACTGTGTCGCCGGTCATGGTTGCCAGCTCTTCCAGAAACGGCCGCGCCAGTGCCCCCAGCGGGCGTTGCTCCTGGGCCTTGGTGCCCAGATAGATCAGCCGGAAACCCAGCGAATAACCACCGTAGGGCACATGGTGCAGATAACCCTCGGCCACCAGGCTGTTGAGCATGCGGTGGGTGGTGCTGCGCGGTGTTCCCAGATGGGCGGCGATGCCTTTGACATCCGAGATGCCCTGCGCGACACATTCCAGCAAGGCCAGTCCGCGCAGCAGAGTTTGTGTGCCGTTGCCCTTTTGGGCATCTTTTGGATCGCTCGGCTGCGATGTTTTGTCTGTGGTGTTCATAAGAACCTCGACTATGTCTCAACTATTTGTCTTATTGATCAAATAGTAGGATAAAAGTATTATTGTGTCAAATAGTTTTTATATGTCCACATAGTGAGATATTTAAACGGAAATTTGTCCCATCTGACAGCCGCTTTTCATCACAAGGAGAAAGAAAATGTTCAAAGACTTGAAAGACAAACGTGTCTTGATCACCGGATCAACCGCTGGCATCGGGCTGGCGGCGGCGCAAGCCTTTGCGAGTTATGGCGCCAAGATCGGCATCACCGCACGGGCCATGACCGACGGTGTGCCCCAAACGCTGGAGGACTTGCGCCAGCTCGGTGCTGAGGCAGCGTTTTTCGAGGGGGATCTGTGCAACACCCAGGCCTGCCAGGAGCTGATTGCGCAGTTTGTGGCCCGATTTGGCGGGATCGATGTGCTCATCAACAACGTCGGTGGTCTGGTGGGTCGCCACCAGATCAGCGACATAGATGATGCCTTTTTTGACCGGGTGTTTGACCTCAATGCCCGCTCGGCGCATATGGTCACCAAGTACGCGATGCCGCATCTGAAGGCTTCGGCGCAGGCCAGCGGCACCACGGCGTCGGTGATTTTGGTGGGCTCGTTTGCCAGCTACATGGGTGGTGGCCCGGGCGCGTCGCTGTACGCAGCCGCCAAGGCCTGGCTCCACACCATCCAGAAGAACTGGGTGACGTCCTACACCAAGGATGGCGTTCGGTTTAATGTGGTGGCGCCGGGCACCGTGGACACTGCGTTCCACGCCGACAAAAACGACGCTGTGCGCGCCCAGATCAACGCCACCATCCCGATGGGCCGTTTTGCCACGGCGCAAGAGGTGGCGCCCAGCTTTTTGTTCCTGGCCTCACACGCCTGCAGCGGCTACATCACCGGTCAGATCATCAATGTCAATGGCGGCCAATACATGCCCTGATGTTGCTCAGGAGGGCTGCGGTTAGGCTTGTTGGATTGCTATATAAAATATAGCTATTAGCTCTTGTTGTAAAAGGGCTAGAGGCCAATTTCTTATAAACCGCAGCCACGCAGCAGCAAGCTCACCACATGTTCTGTGGCGCGCGCCTGGTCGGCCGGGGTGAATGTGTCTTGCCCCAGCACCGCGCAGACCTGCACCTCAAAGTCGGCGTAGGTCTGGGTCGCGGCCCACAGGGTGAAAAACAGGTGAATTGGGTCCACCGGCGCCATGCGGCCACTGCGCACCCATTGGTTGATCACCTCGGCCTTGGCTAACACCAACGGGCGCAACTCGGTGGCCAGCAGCTGTTTGACCACCGGCGCGCCGTGTAGCAGCTCGTTGGCAAACACGCGTGAGGCGTGTGGTCGCTGCATCGCCAGCGCCATCTTGGCGCGGATGTAGGCCTCAATCGCGGTCCTGGGGTCGGCCTCAGGGGTGAAGACTTCGGTGGGCACCAGCCAGTCTTGCAGGGTGTGCGCCAACACCGCACGGTACAGGTCCTCTTTGGCACCAAAGTAGTAGTGCAAATTGGCTTTGGGCAAACCCGCTTCGTCAGCAATCGCGGCCATGGTGGCGCCGCCAAAACCAGCACCGGCAAACACCCGCTCAGCGGCCGCCAGGATGCGTGCCTCGTTGGCCTGGCGAATCTGGCCCTTGCTGGTGTCGTCGATGGTCGGTTGGAGTTGGCTGCGTTTGAGCGGTGTCATGATGAAAAAAAGGTCTTACCCGTCCGGATAAGACCCCCAGGAGTTTAAAAGAGAGGTGCCTTATTTGGCAGCGGCTTCCCACACCACATGGCTGTAGGCGGCTTTGCCCGGGTCTTTTTTGATCACCGGTGAGCTGCCTGCGGCCAGCAGCACCTTGACCGTGCGTTCATAGGCGGCTGGCTCCAGGTAGCCGATCTTGGCCGTGCCGGCGTTGGTGATCAGCTTGGCCACGTTTTCCATCTGGCGTTGCTGCACCTTCTCGCTGGCGCTGCCCGACATGTCGTTGGCGACCACAATCCTGGCGGCCTCAGCCGGGTTCTTCACCGCGTCATTCCAGCCCTTGAAGGTGGCTTTGAGGAACTTGCCCATCTTGGCCACAAAGGCTGGGTCTTTGAGCTTGGCTTCCATCACATACAGGCCGTCTTCAAGTGAGGCCACGCCTTCTTTTTCATAGAAGAAGGTGACCAGATCGCTTTCTTTCACACCTGCGTCCACCACCTGCCAGTACTCGTTGTAGATCATGGTCGAGATACAGGCGGCCTGGTTTTGCAGCAAGGGGTCGACGTTGAAGCCTTGTTTGAGGATCTTGATGTCGGTGCCGGGCTTGTAACCCAGCTTGGCCATCCAGTTCAGGAACGGGTACTCGTTGCCACCGTACCAGACACCCAGGGTTTTGCCCTTGAAGTCTTTCGGGCTGCTCACACCGCTGGCCTTTTTGCAGGTCAGCATCAGGCCGGACTGGTTGAACACCTGGGCGATGTTGACCAGCGGCACACCGGCTTCACGCGCGGCCAGCGCGTCAGGCATCCAGTTCACCACCACGTCAGCACCGTTACCGGCAATCACCTGCACCGGCGAGATGTCCGGGCCACCGGGTTTGATCGTCACGTCCAGCCCGGCATCCTTGTAATACCCCTTGCTCTGGGCCACGTAGTAGCCCGCAAACTGAGCCTGTGGCAGCCACTTGAGCTGCACGGTGACCTTGTCGGCCGCGCTGGCACCCATGCTGGCAGTCACGCCACACACGGCCAGCACCGCAGCCATCAGGCCGCTGGAGAACTTGGAAGAACGGATCATGGGAAGAGCTCCTTGGGGGTTGAAGAAAACAGTCAGAGTCCGCGAACCGAGGGGTGCCAGAACGCCACCCGCCGCTCACACTGCACCAGCAGCGCATAAGCCAGTGACCCGGTTACCGCCGCCACCACAATGGCACTCCAGACCAGTGGCATGTTCATGCGTGAGGCCTCGGTTGAAATCCTGAAGCCCAGCCCGGCAGTGGGGGAGCCAAAAAACTCGGCCACGATGGCGCCGCTCAAGGCCAGTGTGGCGTTGACCTTGAGCGCGCCGAAGATGAAGGGCATGCTCGCGGGCAGGCGCAGCGCCAGCAGGGTGCGGTGGTAACCGGCGGCATAGCTGTACATCAGCTCACGCTCCAGCTTGCCGGAGGCCTTGAGCCCGGCCAAGGTCGAGACCATCATCGGAAAGAAGGTCATCAGCACCACCACCGCTGCTTTGGACGGCCACTCAAAACCAAACCACATCACCGCAATCGGCGCCATCGCCACCAGCGGCACCGTGCTGGTGAGCGACGCCAGTGGCAGCAAGCCACGCTGCAAAAACGGCAGCCGGTCAATCGCCACCGCCACGGCAAAACCAAGACCCGAGCCCAGCACCCAGCCAATCAACACCGCCTTGAGCACGGTCTGCACAAAGTCGCCCCACAGAATGTCGCTGTGTTCACTGATCGACTGCAGGATCAGACCCGGCGGCGGTAATAGCACGCGAGGCACCTCACAAGCCACCACCAGCAGTTGCCAGAAGTACACAATCCACAGGCCAAACAAGGCCGCTGTGGCCAAGACAATCCAGCGGCTGCCGTCCAGCGCGGCCAGCAGGCGCACGGATTGCACAGCGAGTGCCGCCATCAGCACGGTGCCCGCCCAGAACAGCGTTCCGGGTGGGCTGCCTTCGGGCAAGGTCCCTTGCGCGGCAGGGTGCAAAAACAGCAGCGCCGCGCACAACAGGCTGGCCAGCGCAAACAGCCCGGCGGTCCAGCGTTGGCGCCTCATACCTGGCCCCCACGACGGCTTAACACCAGCTTTTCAACGCCCGCTACCACCAAGGTCAGCGCCAGGCCCAGCAGCGCCGACATCACCAGTGCCGACCAGATCTGCACCGTGTTGCCGTAATACGAGCCGGTCAGCAGCCGGGCGCCCAGCCCAGCCACTGCGCCAGTCGGCAACTCGGCCACCATGGCGCCGACCAACCCGGCCGCAATGCCCACGCGCAGCGCCGGGAACAAAAACGGTAAAGAGGCTGGCAGCCGCAGCAGCCACAG
>WSSedL1CaDRAFT_10001182_pt1 | contig 16050 bp, 15 predicted proteins | sample WetSurSL1Cattail_FD_9464 | JGI IMG/M metagenome (IMG submission 9464)
CTTGCGTCCGACACCGGATTTTTACGGTTCTTTGGTTTTTTCTTACATCGACGGTGTGGATGTCAGTGCCACGGTGCCGGTGGCGTCGGGTTTGCTCAGGGGTAAGGTCTTTTGGGGGCAGTCGCCTGAGAAAACGCCCTATGCATCCGGCATTTTGTGGGATATGCAAGGCTCCGATTTGGTGGGTGGCAACCTGGATTACAGCGTTGGCCCCTGGCAGGTTCGGTTGAGTCATGCTCAGGTGCGATTTCATCAAGAAATGCCGGTAGATGCGTTGTTGCAATCCATTGGCATCAATCTAGGGCAGTCCTATTTGTCGCTGGTGCCGGAGATGGCCATGGCAGGTAGCCAGACCAGCTTCAATTCCCTCGGGCTGGTCTATGGCCAAGGGCCGCTCAATGTCCAGCTGATGCTCAACCAGATCAAATACAACAGCGCGGCCTATGCAGACACCAAGTCCGGTTATCTGCTGGCTGCGTACCGTATGGGCGCGGTGACCCCTTACCTGGGTGTGTCACGCAGTTTCTCCGATCTGGAAACACTGCCTTCCAGCGAGGTGCCAGGTGTCAATTCGGTGACCTCGTTGTTGGTGGCGCAAAGCGTCACCAACCAGTACACCTATACACTGGGAGGACGGTGGGACTTGCAGAAAAATCTGGCGCTCAAGGCCCAGGTGGACTGGATACACGGCCAACCGGCGTCCAGGTTTGCGTTCAAAACCGTCCAGACCAACTGGGATGGTCACATGACCGTCTTCAGCTTGGCGCTGGATTTTGTGTTCTGAGCCATGATGCATACTTGGCGATTCATCTTGTTCTTGACGCTGTGTGGCCTCGGCGCGGGTGGTTGTGCTGAGCCGGTGGTGGTGGTGAATGCCTCCAGCGCCATCACACGACTCGGCCAGGAAGACGTTGTCAATATTTTTCTGGGACGTTACCGCAGGTTGTCGACCGGTGATACGGCGGTGCCGATTGATCAGCCCGAGAGCGCAGCGCTGAGGGCCGAGTTTTACCGCAAACTGGTTAACAAGGAGCCCAACGAAGTCAGTGCCTACTGGTCACGACTGCTTTTCTCCGGAAGAGCCTCACCTCCGCTACAGGCCGTCACGGTCAATGATGTGGCGGTGTTGCTGGCGAGCCAACCCGTCGGCATTGCGTATATGGAGCGCAGCCAGGTCGACAAACGGTTTCGCATTGTCATGGAGTTCCCACGATGACCCCGTCTCAGCGTGTATTGACAGGCGCTTGGCGCCTGCGCGGGTTGCTGGTGCGCTCAACGTTGGCGGTGATCGCCGCCTCGTTGCTGGCGGCCCTTGTTGCTGTGGCTTACACCGCCTACGCCACCAGCCAACGCGCCCATTTGGCATCACAAACACGGCTGACCGAGCTGCTCGACACCATGGAGAGCACCCTTGCGGTGGCGTGTTTTGTCAAAGACCAGACGCTGGCCCGCGAGCTGGCGCAGGGGCTGTTGAGCAACTCCGACGTACTGGCGGTCAGTATCTCGACCGAAGCAGAATTATTGACGGAGAAGCGCCGCGGGCGGTCCACGGGCGCACCCAGCGGCCCACCACTCAAGCGCCTGATTTACTCCCCTTTTGACAAGCAGATGTTGGTGGGTCAGATTGTGCTGACACCCGACCCGCAGGTGATCAACGCCCGCATCCGTGAAGAGGTCTGGCTCGCGGCGCTTCAGCTGAGCTGGCAGCTGGGCATGGTCACCTTTGCCGTGGTGCTGATGATGCTGCTGTTCATCGTGCGCCCGATCCAGGCAATGTCTGACCGCCTGCACCGGATGGACCCCACGGCCGGTGATCGGCTGGCCATACCCGGCAGGCACGGCAACACCGAAATCGGCCAACTGGTGGTGGACATCAACGCCTTGTCAGACCGTCTGACCGGTGCCCTGGCGACTGAGCGCCAACTGTATTTGCAAGGTGAGATTGACGAAAAGAAATTTCACACCATTTTTGACAATGCCGAGTCCGGCTTGTTTCTCATGGACAACCAAGGCGGGTTGTCGTCTTGGAATCCGGCCTTTGCCAGGTTATTTGGCATTGGCCAGCAGTCGCCTGCGGGAATGCCTGCACTCAATATCAAACATCTGCCCTGGCACGCCCCAGGCCAGATGGGAGAACTGCTGCAAAGTGCCTTGCGCCGGAACAACGCGGTGACGCAAGACCTGCAAGTGCTGATGCCTGGCAGTGGCTGCAGCTGGATCAACATGGTGCTGCGGTCCGTCGGTGACAACCTGCTGCAAGGGGTGATGCATGACGTCAGCCACCTCAAGGAATCGGAAGCCTCGGCCCGGCAACTGGCCGTCACCGACCCGCTCACCGGACTGGCCAACCGCCAGGGTCTGCAAGACCGTCTGCATGCCCATGTGCAGGACTATGTCGCGTCCAAAAAAGGTGGTTTTGCGCTCTTGCTGCTGAATCTGGATGAGTTCCGCCGCGTCAATGAAGGTATGGGTTTGCCTGCAGGTGATGCCATTCTGCAGGCCACCACCCGTCGCCTGTCTGCGTGTGTCAACAGCGAAGACACCCTGGCCCGCCTGAGCGCTGATAACTTCGGCATCATCTTGAACGAGATCACCCAAGGCGAAGCCGTGGACCGCATTGTTGGTCGTATCGTGCAGGCCATCCGGCAACCCTATTTTGTCGATGGTTCACCGATCAGCCTGCATGCCAGCATTGGTGTTGCCTTGTTCCCGGGGGATGGTTTTGACGTGCCGTCGCTGCTGCGCCAGGCCGAGCTGGCCATGGACAGCGCCAAATCGGCGGGCGGTGACAGCCATGTGTTCTTCAACCCGCTGCTGACCGAAGCGGCGGAACAACGCCGACACATGGAACGCGACCTGCGCAGCGCCATCCGCAACCAGGAATTTGTGCTGTTTTACCAGCCTGTCATCGATCTGGCCGCGCAACGTCTGTGTGGTGCCGAGGCCCTGATCCGCTGGCGGCACCCAACCCGGGGGCTGGTCATGCCCGACAGTTTCATCCCGCTGGCCGAGAAAACCGGCCTGGTGGTTGAGATGGGTTTGCTGATGCTGGACGTGGCCTGCCAGCAACTCGTCAGCTGGCAAAACCAGGGCCTGGACTACACCTTGTCGCTCAATGTCTCCGGCCGACAGATCCCGGATGGATTGCCGCCAGCCAAGTTGCAGGAGGTGGTTCGGCACTACGGCATCTCGCCGTCCAAACTGGCGCTGGAGATCACCGAAGGGGTGATGTTGCACGACATCGAGAAATCGCTGGCCTGGCTCAATGAGGTGCACGCCCTGGGTTTTCAGGTCTACCTGGATGACTTTGGCACTGGTTATTCCTCGCTGTCTTACCTCAAGCTGTTTCCGGTCGACACCTTGAAAGTCGACAAGTCCTTTGTGCGGGACATGCAGGACGGCAGCAACGAGTACACGCTGGTGAGTGCCATCATTGCCATGGGCCGCAGCCTGGGCCTGGACATCGTCGCCGAAGGGGTGGAGAGCCAAAGCCATTTGACGGCACTTGAGCGCATGGGCTGCCACTATGCGCAGGGCTACTATTTTTCACGGCCCGTGCCGGCCGAGGAGTTCGACGCGGTGGTCACCCGGGTGACGGCGCTGTTGGCGGCGCCCAAGGGGTAGCTTTATGGGGATAATTCTGGACTGATGCCGACAACTTCCCCCTCCCCCGATGCACTGCTGGTAGTGTGCCTGTGCGCCGCCTGGTGCAATGTCTGTGAGCAGTACCGCAGCACGTTCGCCCAGGTGCAAGCCAGTGTGCAGGCCGATCACCCGCAGGCCCAGTTTCTCTGGCTCGACATCGAGGATGAGTCCGACGTGCTGGACCCGCTGGATGTGGAAAACTTCCCCACCATCCTGCTCAGCATAGGCGCTGCGCCACACTTTTTTGGCCCAATCACACCTCAACCGCAAGTCTTGGAGCGCATGGTACGTATGGCGATACAAGACCCAGCCGCCGCGCCGTTGGTTGACCCGGCTGTGTCGGCCCTGGTGGCGCGTATTGAGGCTTGGCGCCGCTAGATACCCTCGCCCTCGGCCACAAACACCCGCGCTCGGCGCGGTGTCAGCAGCACGGTTTCCCCTTCCTGGAAGCCCTGGTCCCGGTATAGCTGTGCCGGAATGTGTGCCTCGATGATGTCGCCGCTGCCAGCGGCTGAGGCATCGGCCGGTATCAGCTCCAGCCGGGCCGTTGGCCCAACAACCATGGCACGTGTCAAGGTGGCCACGATGCCAGTTGCGTGTTGTGCCGTATTCAGGCTGGGCACATAACGCTGCACCTCCAGATCATGCGGGCGCACATAGGCAAACGCTTTGGCATCTTGTACCGTGCTGTGTTCCGGTGTGCTCAGGCGCAGACCCTGCTGGTCTTCACCAATCAGCATCTCACCCTCGTGGGCGCGGCCATGAAACAGGTTCACATCCCCCAAAAACCCATAAACAAACGGGCTGGCCGGGTGGTCCCACACCTCTTGTGGCGAGCCAATCTGCTCGACCTTGCCAGTGTTCATCAAGACCACGCGGTCGGCCACTTCCAGTGCTTCTTCCTGGTCGTGGGTGACAAAGATGCTGGTCACATGCAAGTCGTCATGCAGGCGTCGCAGCCAGCGGCGTAATTCCTTGCGCACCTTGGCATCAAGCGCACCAAAGGGTTCATCCAGCAGCAGCACTTGCGGCTCGACGGCCAGCGCACGCGCCAGCGCAATCCGCTGGCGTTGCCCACCCGACAGTTGGGACGGGTAGCGGTCGGCCAACCAGTCAAGCTGCACCAGCCCCAGCAGCTCATGCACCTTCTGCTTGATCACGCTCTCTGACGGGCGGGTCGCCTTGGGCTTCATGCGCAGGCCAAAAGCGACGTTGTCAAACACCGTCATGTGGCGAAACAGCGCGTAATGCTGAAANACAAAACCAACGTTGCGCTCGCGCACATGTTTGTCGGTGGTGTCGGTGCCGTTGAACAGGATGTGGCCCTGGTCAGCCGTTTCCAGCCCGGCGATGATGCGCAACAGCGTGGTCTTGCCACAACCGGATGGCCCAAGCAGGGCGACCAGCTCGCCGGAGTTGATGTCAAGCGACACGTCACGCAGGGCGTGAAAGGTGCCAAAGTCTTTGCTGACGTTGCGGATTTCGATGCTCATGGTTTTGGTTTTCTGTGGTGTTCTTTTATTTAAGAAATTGGCCTCTAGCCCTTATGTATAAAGGGCCTATAGCTATAAAACTCGAAGTAAACTGCAACCCTTGCGCCAAACCCAGTTGGGTGTGTTCAACGTGCTGGTTGGCTGGCCGGTAAAGCATAAAAAACACCTTCGGTCACACTGGTGGTCGCTCAGGCGGCAGGTCGGCAGCGGCCTTCTGGTCGCGCTCAAACTGCCACTCCACGACCGACTTGATCAACAAGGTGAGTAATGCCAGCAGCGCCAGCAAAGAGGCCACGGCAAAGGCGGCCACGGACTGGTACTCGTTGTACAAAATCTCCACATGTAATGGCAGCGTGTTGGTCTGGCCTCGGATATGACCCGAGACCACCGACACTGCACCAAACTCACCCATGGCGCGTGCGTTACACAAAATCACGCCGTACACCAGACCCCATTTGATGTTGGGCAGGGTCACATGCCAAAAGGTTTGCCAGCCGGTGGCGCCCAGCACAATCGCGGCTTGTTCTTCGTCGGTGCCTTGTGCCTGCATCAGCGGGATCAGCTCACGGGCGATGAACGGGAAGGTGACAAACACCGTGGCCAAAATGATGCCGGGCACGGCAAACACAATCTTGATGTCATGCTCGGCCAGCCACGGACCGATCCAGCCCTGCGCACCAAACATCAACACATAGATCAGCCCCGCCACCACCGGTGACACCGAGAACGGCAGGTCAATCAGTGTGGTCAAAAACGCTTTGCCCTTGAACTCGTACTTGGCCACCGCCCAGGCGGCAGCCACACCAAACACCAGGTTCAGCGGCACCGCCACGGCTGCGGTGATCAAGGTCAGGCGGATCGCACTCCAGGCATCGGGTTCACGCAGTGCCTCCAGCGCGGCGGGTAGGCCTTTGCGCAGTGCCTCGGTGAACACCGCCGCCAGGGGCAATAACAAAAACAAAAAGACAAAACCCAGGGCCAGCGTGATCAGCGACCAGCGCACCCAGGTCGGTTCGGTGGTGCCGGCATCGGCGCGGCGCAGTGTGCGTGTGCTCATGTCTTGCCTCCGGCGCGGCGGCGCTGCCAGCTTTGCAGGCCGTTGATGACCAGCAGCAGCACAAAAGAGATGCCCAGCATCACCGTGGCCACCGCAGTGGCACCGGCGTAGTCGTATTGCTCGAGCTTGCCGATGATGATCAGCGGTGTGATCTCGGACACCATGGGCATGTTGCCGGCGATAAAAATCACCGAGCCGTATTCACCCACGGCGCGCGCAAACGCCATGGCAAAACCGGTCAACAACGCGGGGGCAATGCCCGGAAAAATCACGTAGCGAAAGGTCTGGAAACGCGAGGCGCCGAGGCAGGTGGCGGCTTCCTCCAGCTCTTTTTCGGCATCTTCCAGCACGGGCTGCACGGTGCGCACGACAAACGGCAGGCTGATAAAAATCAGCGCAATGACAACACCACTTGGGTTAAACGCCAGCTGGATGCCCAGTGGCTCCAGGTATTGGCCGACCCAGCCGTTGCCCGCCAGCAGGGCGGTGAGCGAGATGCCGGCCACGGCAGTGGGCAAGGCAAAAGGCAAATCCACCAGCGCGTCGACGATCTTTTTGCCGGGAAAGTCGTAACGCACCAGCACCCAGGCCAGCAGCAGCCCGGCAAACACATTGAACAGCGCCGCCAGGAACGAGGCACCAAAAGTCAGCCGGTACGAGGCCAGCACGCGTGGGCTGGCCACTGCGGTCCAAAATTCCGGCCAGGTCAGTGTGAAGGTCTTGAACAGCAAGGCCGACAGCGGGATCAACACAATCAGGCTGAGGTAAAATAGCGTGTAGCCCAGCGTCAGGTTAAAGCCCGGCAGCACGCGCCGGGCCGGGCGTTTGGGATTTGTCATTGGGCTGCCTGGCGAGGCAGAGAGAACGGCAGCGGTCATGAGTTTTTCGAAAGTCAGTTGTTGCAGGAAGAGAGCTTGTTTTGGCGGGTTTGACTTGCCATCCAGGGGTGGCGTGACTTTACAGTTTTAACCAGCAGCGCACGTCGGGCGTCCGACTCCGCGAATGTCCCCCGGCTCGGACTGCGCCCGAGCCTCCTCCTTGATTTGGCAAAACCCCAAGTCCTCGCTACGTCAGACACCCGACGCACGCTGCTAGGCGCTATCAAGGTGGTTTATTCCGTTTTCAGATCGATACGACGCTAGGCGAAGCAACAACGTGTCGGATTGATCTAGGAAAGGACTTATTTGACGGTATAGAGCTTGTCAAACTGGCCACCGTCATTGAAGTGCACTTTTTGCGCTTCAGACAGCGAACCAAAGTAGTCACTCACCGCAAACAGCTGGATCGGCTTGAAGGTGCTGCTGTACTTGGCCAGAATCTTTGGGTTGCTCGGGCGGATGCCGTGTTTGGCGGCAATTTCTTGGGCTTCGTCGGAATACAGGTAATCCAGGTACGCCTTGGCCAATTCGCCGGTGCCCTTTTTGGCCACGGTGCGCTCAACCACCGCCACCGGGTTTTCGGCAATGATGCTGACCGAGGGGTGCACCGCATCCACCTTGCCCGCGCCAAACTCGCGGTCCACCGACACCACTTCCGATTCAAACGTGATCAACACGTCACCGATATTGCGTTGCAAAAAGATGGTGGTGGCGTCGCGCCCGCCCTTGGCCAGCACCGGCACGTTTTTGAACAGCTTGCTGACAAAGTCAAAGGCTTGCGCGTCGGTGCCACCGGTTTTGCGCACATAACCCCAGGCCGCCAGATAAGCCATGCGGCCGTTGCCACCGGTTTTGGGGTTGACCACAATCACCTTGACATCGGGCTTGATCAGGTCGTTCCAATCCTTGATACCTTTGGGGTTGCCGTTGCGTGTCAGGAACAGCATGGTCGATGAGGTGGGTGACGCGTTGTGCGGGAAACGTTTGGCCCAGTCTTTCGCCACGATGCCGCTGCTGGCCAGGAAATCCACGTCGGTGGTGGTGTTCATGGTGACCACGTCAGCGTCAAGTCCGTCGTTCACCGCACGGGCTTGGGCGCTGGAGCCACCATGTGACTGGTCGATCTTGATGTCTTTGCCAGTGGTTTTTTTGTAGTTGGCCACAAAAGCGGTGTTGTAGTCCTTGTAGAACTCGCGCGCCACATCGTAGGAGGCATTCAGCAATGTGGTTTGGGCTGATACCAAAGTTGTAGCTGTCAGACCAATAGCAGCAAGGGCTAGCGTCATATTTTGTTTAAATTTCATGGAGATCCTTGACAGAAAAAAGAGGCGGTTGAAAACGGGTTGTGGCAGGTATCAGACGGCGGCTGCCACTGGCGGTGTCTGGCTTTCGGCTTCGATGATGAGTGACTGCAGCAGCGCCAGACCCAGCGGCCAGGGGCCAAAGCCCGCGTCCAGGTTGATATGGCCGGCATTTTGCAGCCGAACAAATTCACTGCCCCAGGCGCGGGCATAAGCACCGGCAGTGCGCACCGGGCAAAACGGGTCAGTGTTGCTGGCCACCAGGATGCTGTTGTAGGGCAGGCGCTGGTACGGCACCGGGGCAAAGTCGGCCAACACACCACGGCGCTCCGGGTCGGCCGGGGCTACCAACAAGGCGCCCTGGATGTGGGCGGTCACCTCAGGTGGCAAATGGGTGACGGCGATACATCCCAGGCTGTGCGCCGCAATCACCGCAGGTCGGTTTTGCGCCAGGATGGTCTGGCTGATCGACGCCACCCAGGCTTCACGTGAAGGCGTGTGCCAGTCGTCCTGCTGCACCCGCACCGCGCCCGGCAACTGCGCTGCCCAGAGGCTTTGCCAGTGGCCGGGTGGCGAATCTTGCCAGCCAGGAACGATGACGATCGGGACCATGATGTGGGGTGTTTGCGGGGCTAAAAATTGAAACCAGGCCGCATTGTGGGATGGCTCGGTTCAAACACAAACGACTTAATTTCTATTTGCTTATTTGAATATCGACATATCAAATAAGAAAACGCACGGTTTGTACCCCGCCTCAAGCGCTCGCTTGGGTTATGGCAGGGCGGCCACAGGGGTCAAGTCCCGGGTCGGTTTGGCCAGGCCAAATCCCTGGATCAGGTCCACGCCGGCACTGATCGCCAGCTCTTGTTGCTGGCGGGTTTCAATGCCTTCGCAGACCACCTCGGCGTCCAGATCGTGGATGATCTCCACCACCTTGGGCAGGATTTTGCGCACTCGCGGGTTGCCGTCGGCTTGCAGCAACAATTCGCGGTCGATCTTGACGATGTCGGGGGTCAGCGCCCAGAGCCGGTCAAAGTTGGAGTGGCGTGCGCCAAAGTCGTCAATGGCGACGCGGTAACCACGACGCTTGAAGGTCTGCACAATGTTGTTCAGGGCGTCGCGATCATCAAACTGAGTTTCGGTGATTTCCAGAATGATGCGTTCCAGCGCCAGTGGGCACAGGGCCTGCATCGCGTCCATGAACGAGCCATGTTGTCCCTGGTGCAGCGCCTGCAGGTGCATGGTTGCCAGGTTCAGATACAGGGCCGCAGACTGGCGGGATTGGCGTTCAAAATTGATCAGGTGGATCATCCGGCACAGCCGGTCCAGCAGCACGCCTTGCGCGCGTGTGCGGGCCAGTGAAAACAGCGCGTCGGGGGACAGCGTCTCGCCGGTGTGTCGTGACCGGGCCCGGATCAGGGCCTCAAACGCCACCGGCTGCCGTGTTGACACGCTGAAAATGGGCTGAAACACCGAGTGCAACAACAGCCCGGCATGCACTGCGACCACTTCTCGCTCGGCTCCGGCACCGATAAAGCCGATCTGCGGCGCCACTTGATCCGAGGCGCACCACGGTGCAAAAAAATGGGTCAACTCGTCAACGGACGTGAAGCCATCCGGGGCAAAGACCGAGGCTGGCGCAGCATCGGCGGCGCCAGCCTGGAAAATCTGCCTTCCCGTTGACTTGGGTGAATGGGTCAACGCGGAGGGCATGAACGTCAAAAAACCTCAGTGCGAACGTATAGCTGCCAGCTTGCGCACCACCGCCACCAGCCGGTCCACCTCGTCATAGGTGTTGTAAAACGCCAGTGAGGGTCGCACCGTGGTCTCCAGCCCCATGCGCCGCAGAATTGGCTGGGCACAGTGGTGGCCGGTGCGCACCGCAATACCTTCCTCGTTGAGTGCCTTGCCGATCTCAGCGGTGCTATAGCCTGCCAGCACAAACGACATCACACTGGCCTTGTCTGCGGCCGTGCCCACCAGACGCACACCTGGAACAGCGCCGAGTTGTTGCATGCCGTAGACCAGCAGTTCGTGCTCATAACGGCCAATGTTCTCGATGCCGACCCGGTTGACATAGTCAATGGCGGCCCCCAGACCCACGGCGTCGGCGATGTTGCCGGTGCCAGCCTCAAACTTGTTGGGAATCGGCTGGAACACGGTTTTTTCGAACGTCACGTCGGCAATCATGTTGCCGCCGCCTTGCCAGGGTGGCATGTCTTCAAACAACGCACGTTTGCCCCACAGTGCACCGATGCCGGTTGGTCCAAAAATCTTGTGCCCCGAGAACACAAAGAAGTCAGCACCAATGTCCTGCACATCTACCCGCATGTGTGACACCGATTGGGCGCCATCGACCAGGGCCACGGCCCCGGCGCGGTGCGCCATCGCGACGATCTCCTTCACCGGCACCACCGTGCCCAGTGCATTGGACACCTGGGTGACCGCCACGATCTTGGTGCGGTCATTGAGCAGCTTGGCGTACTCGTCGAGCAGCACCTGCCCTGAGTCGTCCACCGGGATCACACGCAGCTTGGCGCCTTTGGCGGAAGCGAGTTGCTGCCACGGCACGATGTTGGCGTGGTGCTCCAGATGGCTGACGATGATCTCGTCACCCTCACCCACATGCTGTCCGCCCCAGCTCTTGGCCACCAGGTTGATCGCTTCAGTGGTGCCGCGTACAAAAATCACCTCGTTCACATCGGGGGCGTTGATGAAGGCGCGCACCTTCTCGCGTGCGCTCTCATAAGCGTCTGTGGCCCGAGCCGCCAGCTCATGCGCAGCGCGGTGGATGTTGGAGTTCTCGTGGGCGTAGAAATGCGCCAGACGATCAATCACCGACTGAGGTTTCTGAGTGGTGGCGGCGTTGTCAAACCAGACCAGTTGCCGACCATTGACACGCTCCTGCAGGATCGGGAAGTCGCGCCGGATGGCGTTCACGTCAAATGGTGGATGTTGTCCCGAGCCTGCTGCAGGAATAGTAGCGCCTGGTGCAGGTTTGGCGGGGGTCACATACCCATTTGGCAACACAACCGAGCCCACAAAATAGTATTTGGGCTCAGAGCTGATCACCCCGGCGGGTGTTGGCGCAGTGGCTGGTGACGCTGCGGGTGCGGCGCTGAGTGTTGTCGCAGACGTTGGCAGTGACGGTGTATCGGCAAAGTAATCTGCCACCGGCACATTGGCAGGCAGTCCACCCGCCGACGGATGGCCAAAGCTGTCGCTGACAAAGTAAAAGGGCGACGCGCTTGCCGCTGCCGTATGGCGAGAGGCTTCAGACGCAGAGGCACCCGAGGCTTCTGGCACACCGAGCACACCACTGCCAAACCGAGGTTCATAAGCAGGCAGCTGGGTTACCACGGTGTCAGGCAAGCCATTACCTGCTTGGGCGTGAGGAAGGAGCGATGGCGCACGGTGGCCCAAAGACAGCACCGGTGTTGGGGATGCTGGCAGCAGGTTGGTGCCGGGCACCACACCCTGTGGGATGGGTGTACCCGGGACGCTGGGGCCCAGCCCGGCCGGGCTGACCAGGGGCGAGCCCGCCGGTGCCAGATTGACCGGTGCCTGCACGCCCGGCGCTCTGGCCTGCTCGCCCGGCAGTGCCCCAAACAAGGCAGAAGCCATGCTGGCCAGCAAGTTCGGGTCGAACGGTGGCGTCACGCCAGGCTGGGCCCCTGCTGAAGGGGTAAAAGCGGAAGTCATGGCGGCAGCTTATTTGTAGGTGTCGGCGTAATCGTGGTATTTGCCAACTTCCACGTCGTCCAGCACTGCCAGCGCGTCGGGTGTCAGTACTGCCAGTGAGCAATACAGGGAAATCAGGTAGCTCGAAATCGCTTGGTCATTGATGCCCATGAAGCGCACCGACAGACCCGGGCTTTGTTCACCGGGCAGACCCGGCTGGAACAGGCCGATCACACCCTGGCGCTTGTCACCCACGCGAAGCAGCAAGATCTTGCTCTTGCCATCGGCCACCGGGATCTTGTTGGACGGGATCAGTGGAATACCGCGCCAGGTGATGAACTGCGAGCCGAACAGACTCACCGTGGGTGGTGGTGTGCCGCGACGGGTGGCTTCACGACCAAAGGCGGCAATGGCCAGCGGGTGCGCCAGGAAAAAGGCCGGTTCCTTCCAGACCTTGGTCAGCAGTTCATCCAGATCATCCGGCGTGGGCGCGCCGGTGAGCGGGAAGATGCGTTGCTCTTCAGTGACTTGCGACAGCAGGCCGTAATCGGGGTTGTTGATCAGCTCACTTTCCTGGTTTTCCTTGATGGTCTCAATGGTCAGGCGCAGCTGTTCTTTGATTTGGTCGTGCGGGCTGCTGTAGAGGTCGGAAATGCGGGTGTGCACATCCAAAATGGTGCTGACCGCGTTTAGGAAAAACTCACGCGGTTTTTCGTCGTAATTGACAAAGGTGCGCGGCAACTGGTTCTCAGTCTGGCGCGCGGTGCACGTCACTTTGATCGATTCCGGGTCTTTGACGGTGTTGAGGCGGAAGATGCCCGCTTCTACCGGCACCCATTGCAGCAAGTGCGTCAGCCAGCGTGGCGAAATCGTCGAGAGTTGCGCCGTGGTTTTGGTGGCGTTGGCCAACTGCCGTGCGGCGTTGTCGCCCAGCGTGGTGTGTACTTGGTTTTTGGTCATGAAAGACTCCGTGAAGTGAAAAGAGAAAAAGGGGTATGGGGCAAAGTGTTGGGAGTCCGCAGCCATCCATCAACATGCTATAGACGTCAATTCAATGCCTTTGACAGTGCGTGTCTGGGCGATACGCTCGGTGTGCGCCAGCAGATTGGCCAAGCTCAAGCCAAGTGCCTGACCCAGCTTCTGCAGCGTCAGCAGCGACGGGATGGCTTGGCCGCGTTCGAGTTCACCGATGTAGGAGCGGTTCAGGTTGGCACGCTCGGCCAGCACCTCCTGCGACCAACCCTGCGCTTCGCGGAGCTGGCGCACGGTGGTGCCAAAACTGCTGACGATCTGTGTCATTTACCCGCCAACGGCCTCGTGTTGCGAACGTGCCTGGGTGATCACCGCGCCAGCGGGTACATCATGGGTCACCCAGACGTTGCCACCAATGCTGGCACCGCGCCCGATGGTGACGCGACCCAACACCGTGGCACCGGCGTAAATGATGACCTCGTCTTCGACAATCGGGTGGCGGTCCCGCCCTTTAAGTGGCTTGCCGGACGTGTCGGTGGGAAAGCTCTTCGCACCCAGAGTCACCGCCTGGTAAATTCGCACCCGCTTACCAATGATCGCCGTCTCGCCAATCACCACACCGGTGCCGTGATCGATGAACAGGCCCGAATCAATCTTGGCGCCTGGGTGAATGTCGATGCCGGTTTGTGCATGCGCCAGTTCGGCCACGATGCGTGCCAGCAGCGGCACCCCCAGCACATACAACTGATGCGCCAGTCGGTGGTGGATCATCGCCAGAATGCCCGGGTAACACAGCAGCACTTCGTCCACACTGCGTGCCGCTGGGTCCCCGTCGTAGGCAGCCAGCACGTCGGCGTCGAGCAGACTGCGTATCTTTGGCAAGGACAGTGAGAAATCCTGCACCAGCTTGACCGCATCGGTGTCCATGCCAAGAGCATCCTGATAAGGCTGATGCCGCACGGCGTAATGAAGTTCCAGACGCACTTGGGCCAGCAGCGCATGCAACACGCTGTCCAGGGTATGACCGACGTAGAAGTCTTCACTCTCCTGGCGCAAGTCGGTCGGGCCCAGGCGCATCGGAAACAACACACCGCGCAGGCCATCGATGATCTGCGCCAGCGCATCGCGCGAGGGCAGCTCGCGGCCACCGGGTTCGGTGGAGCGTTTTTGCGACGCGCGCCAGCGTTGGCGCACATCGGCCAGCTCTGCGACGACCTGTTTTAGCTCAAACACCGGCGGGCGGAACTCGCCGGGCCGCAGGGCAACCACACTCATGCCGCAACCGCTGTTGCGGGCTCCACAGCCAGGCCGGTGGCGTCAAACAGGCCCTCAAACAGGATCGAGCTCAAATAACGCTCACCGGAGTCAGGCAGGATGACCACAATGGTTTTGCCCGCGTTCTCGGGCTTCTTCGCTAGCCGCACCGCCACCGCCGTTGCGGCACCACAAGAGATACCCGACAGGATGCCTTCCTCACGCGCCAGGCGGCGGGCAAACAGCACCGCGTCTTCGTTGCTGACCTGCTCAATGGCATCCACCAGCGACAGATCCAGCACGTCGGGTACAAAACCGGCGCCAATGCCCTGGATCTTGTGCGGGCCGGGTTTGATCTCGTCACCCGCGCGGGCCTGCGTCAGCACCGGGCTGGCGGTCGGCTCCACTGCTACAGAGGTGATGGCCTTGCCCTGGGTCTTCTTGATGTAACGCGAAATGCCGGTGATGGTGCCGCCGGTGCCGACGCCAGAGACCAGGATGTCGATCTGGCCATGGGTGTCCTCCCAGATCTCGGGGCCGGTGGTGGCTTCGTGGATCGCAGGGTTGGCCGGGTTCTTGAACTGCTGTAGCAACACGTATTTGGGGTCACTCGCGGCAATTTCTTCGGCCTTGGCAATCGCCCCCTTCATGCCCTTGGCACCTTCGGTCAACACCAGTTTGGCGCCGTAGGCCAGCAGCAGTTTGCGCCGCTCAATGCTCATCGTGTCGGGCATGGTGAGGGTGATCGGGATGCCACGCGCCGCCGCCACAAATGCGAGTGCAATACCGGTGTTGCCGCTGGTCGGTTCCACAATTTCCTTGCCGGGGCCGAGCAGACCCTTCTTTTCGGCGTCCCAGACCAGGGCTGAGCCAATGCGGCATTTGACCGAGTAGGCCGGGTTGCGGCCCTCAATCTTGGCCAGCACGGTGGCGCCCGCGCCATCGGTCACCCGGTTGAGTTTGACCAGCGGTGTGTGGCCGATCGACAGCGAGTTGTCTGCAAAGAAATTGCTCATGGTTTGTCCTTCGTGGTGGTGGGTTGGTTAATCCTGGACCCAGGGCAGGTCGTGCGCGCGCCAGCCGCCCAGACTGCCCCGGTGCCGTTGTTCGTCAATCTCGCCCTCAAACCCTTCGAGCACGTTGAAGACGTTGGTGAATCCGGCTTTGGCGGCCGCTTCGGCGGCCAAGTCAGAGCGTTTGCCACTGCGGCACAGCAGTAACACGGTGGCTTCCTTGGGTGTCTTGGCCTCCAACTCGCGCACAAACCGCGGGTTGCGGGTCATCGCAGTGCCGCTGGCCCAGGCCACATGTATGCTGCCTGGCACGTGGCCGACAAACTTGCGTTCCTCGGTGGTGCGCACATCGACCAACACCGCTTCACCCGCTTCCACCAGAGCCCAGGCCAGCTTGGGTGGCACCCCACCGGCGTAAGGCAGACCAGTGGCCAAAGCCACCTCTCTTACGGCGTTTAACTCTTCGATCAGATGGCTGGCTTCTATGACATCACTCATGGGTTTTATCCTTCGTATTGACTGGTTTGGTGTTGTTCAAATTGCTTGCAGCATGGTGGTTACAGGCAGTGCTTAGAACTCTAAAGACAGTCAGTCAAAACTCAAACAACAGTTTTCTTAGTTCTTCATTACCAATTCATCCGAAGAAACGGGTGGGTTGGTCGCTTTTGGCCTGCAAAGCTGGCGCTGGTCGAGCCAGCGTTGCAGGCCGGCACCGAGCAATATGGCGGGCAACAACCACAGGGCTTCCGGGTTGGC
>WSSedL1CaDRAFT_10001183_pt1 | contig 16019 bp, 17 predicted proteins | sample WetSurSL1Cattail_FD_9464 | JGI IMG/M metagenome (IMG submission 9464)
GAAAGCGGATTGGAGCAGTTGGGGCAGGGCTATTGAGAAGGAGTGGCTCCTGACAAACGGTATTGGAGGTTTTTCATCCTCGACAGTGGTGGGCGGAAATTCACGCAGATACCATGGATTGCTTATTGCGTCATTGAAACCGCCTGTACAAAGACATCTTGTTCTGTCCCAGCTTCATGAAACCGTTATTGCGGACGGCAGGGAATACGACCTGCATGCATTCTCGACCGGTGACTATGTGAAGAAAGGCTTCAACCATCTTCAGAGCTTTGAATTGAGCCCTCTTCCGGTATTTACCTATAGCATTGGAGACATCCTGATAGAAAAGACGATCACCATGGTTTACGGTCAAAATACGGTTGCCGTGGTATATCGTGTGATAAGCGGTACAGATAAACTTACAATAAGGCTGACCCCTCTGGTAAATTTCAGAGATTACCATAGTAATTCAAGCCGCCGGAATATGAAGTTTGAACAAAGGCCAACCAGTGATGGCACCTGTATCAAGCCGTACAATATGGACCTGGATATCACACTCCTATGCAAGGGCAGCAGTTATGTTCCGATGCAGGATTGTTGGTTTAAGAACATGTTCTATGCAGTGGAGCAGGAAAGAGGGCTTCACGCCTACGAAGACCATTATGTGCCGGGCAGCTTTGAAATTTCCGTTGAAGCCGGGAATGAGCAGGTTTTCACGTTCATAGGGACGATTGAAAAGGATAGGGATTATTTGGATGGGCAGCTGCTGATCACTGCAGAGAAAGTGAGGCTTGCTTCTCTTACAGCAAAGGCAGGATATACGGATGAATTTGCATGTGTGCTGGTGAGAGCGGCTGACAATTTTATTGCATACAGGGAATCGACGGATTCCAGGACCATCCTCGCCGGCTATCCCTGGTTCACGGACTGGGGCAGGGATGCGATGATTTCCCTTTGCGGCCTGACTTTGTCAACCGGGCGTTATGATGACGCTGCACAGATTCTTGGTACATTCTGTAAATATATTGAATATGGGCTGATTCCGAACATGTTTCCGGATGAAGGCGGTGTTCCGGGCTACAACACAGTGGATGCCGCGCTCTGGTATTTTGAGGCGGTCAACAAGTATGTGCAGTACTCAGGGAACTACGAGTTTGTAAAACAGCAGCTCTATCGCTCAATGGTACAGATATGTGAAGCTTATAAAAAAGGGACATTGCACAATATCCATATGGATGCTGACGGGTTGATCATTGCAGGCGATGAAAATACGCAACTGACCTGGATGGATGCGAAAATGGATTCTACTGTGTTCACTCCCAGGCATGGCAAGGCGGTTGAAATAAATGCGCTCTGGTATAATGCCCTGCGGGTAATGGAACAGCTGGCAGGGAAGCTTGGCTTGGATGCAGGGGCCTATACCGCGCTGGCCGAGGTAGTTAGGGATAGTTTTAAAAAAGTCTTTTGGAATGAGGATGGTAAATACCTGTATGATGTGGTCAACGGTGACTTCAGTGATGACAGCGTCAGGCCCAACCAGATATTCGCAGTAAGCCTTTCCTACCCCGTAATCGCAGGTGCTGAGGCCAGATACTGTGTCAAGAAGGTGTGGAAGGAACTGTACACTGCATACGGATTACGCAGCTTGTCGCCGCTTTCTACTCAATACAGGGGGCATTGCACAGGTGATCAATTTGCAAGGGACTCCGCATATCATCAGGGTACGGTCTGGGCATGGCTTGCGGGACCCTTCATAACGGCATTTGCCGCTACACTCGGGAAGGAGCCGGAATATAGCGGAATGACGGCCAGACTTCTCGAACCTTTCAGGGATCATCTGCAAAATGCATGTCTGGGTAATATATCCGAGATATTCGATGCAGATGAGCCGCTGACCCCGAGAGGCAGCTATGCGCAAGCATGGAGTGTAGCCGAGGTGCTCAGGGCTTACACCGAACATATACTGCATACCGGGCAAACTGCTTTATAAAATATGACTTGCGAGGTGGTTTCACTTGTCATTTTCATCAACTGTAAAAAATGAATTATGCCGAATAGAAAGTGCAGGTAAGTGCTGTCAATTTTCAGAGCTTGCGGCAGCTCTATGCTTTAATGGTATGGCATCAGTTGTGGCTAACAGTGAGCCTGTCATTAGGATTACCACCGAGAATGCCGCCTTTGCCAGGAAAATTTACAGCAGTATTAAGAAGCTGTGCGATATTTCTCCTGAAGTAACGATCAGAAAGAGCAGGAAACTTAAGAAGCATGTATCCTATATGCTTTTTATTACGCCGACGCTGGGCTCGTCAAAGCTCCTTAAATATACCGGAGTGACGTATGTGCCAACAGCCGAAGAACAGCCTATGGAACTGGTGGTTGCCGACAAGAACAGGTTTAAGCATCAATGCTGCAGGAAGGCTTTCCTCAGAGGCGCATTTCTGGCCGGAGGCTCGATAAGCGACCCTGAAAAGACATATCATCTGGAACTTACCTCACGAACGCCAGAGCAGGCTCAGGAACTTAGCAGGATACTCGGAACATTCAAACTGAAAGCAAGGATCATCAAGAGAAAAGGCAGTTACGTCACTTATCTCAAAGAAGGGGAAAACATAGTCGATTTTCTCAATATTATTGGTGCTCATACGGCTTTGATGGAACTGGAGAATGTCCGAATCCTCAAGGGTATGCGCAATACTGTCAACAGGATTGTCAACTGCGAGACAGCCAATCTTGAAAAGACAGTGAATGCATCTATGAGGCAGGTGGAGAATATCAGGTATATCGCGGAAAAAATCGGCTTCGACAAACTTCCTGACAATCTGCGTGATATAGCGGAAATAAGACTTGAATACAACGATAACAACCTGGTTGAACTAGGTCAGCTTTTATCGCCTCCACTCGGTAAATCCGGGGTGAATCACAGGCTGAGGAAGCTTGATGAGATTGCGGAAAAGCACAGGGAACAGGCAGATAAAAGTCGCTTTATACAATAAAAAAAAGTTCTCTTCTACAAATGTTCCCATAATTCTTTGAAGGATTTCCTTGATTTTTGAAGAATTAGATATTGTTGCCTTTTGTGCACCTTTGCAATGGGCCGCAGTTGTTCATTTGGAGGAGACGCTATTGAATATAAAATTTTCCAGCAGAGGTTCGACCCTTATCGCTGCCTTTACGGGTGAATTGGATCACCATTTTGCGGAGTATGCGCGCAATAAGATAGAGGGAGAGCTGTTGAAGGCTACCACAAGAAATGTTATTTTTGATTTTACCAATCTGAGTTTCATGGATAGTTCGGGGATAGGTGTGATTGTCGGCAGGTATGCAAATATCAGAAAGCTTGGAGGCAGGGTTGGCATTATCTGCAAGAACCAGAGAATATGTCACATTCTGGAGATATCAGGTATAGTAAAACTAATACCTGTATATGAAAGTCTGGATTTTGCGCTTAATGCATTGATAAGTGCGTGAAACCCAATATATTTGAAAGTAATGAATAAAGGGAGAGAAAGTGTATGCAGCCTATTAATGAAATGAAACTGGAATTTGTGAGTAAATCGAGCAATGAAGCCTTTGCAAGGGTGGTGGCCGCCGCATTTGTCTCCCAGATGGATCCGACCCTGGAGGAACTTGCAGATGTGAAGACCGCTGTTTCTGAAGCAGTGACGAATGCTATTATTCATGGATATGAGAACAGGTACGGTACGATCATGATGATCTGCAGGCAATATGACAACAGTGTGGAGATCGAGGTAACGGATGAGGGGAAAGGCATTGAGGATATTGAACAGGCCATGCAGCCTCTTTTCACTTCGAAACCCGATATGGAACGATCCGGTATGGGATTCACAGTCATGGAGAGCTTCATGGATAAGATAGAGGTGAAATCAACGCCTGGACTTGGTACGACTATCGTACTTTATAAGAAATTTGGCAATCAGAACTAAGACAGGGTATATTTTTTTACTCTATGATGGAAAATAAATCAAAAAATAGAATTAAATACAATATATTCGCCGAGGCTGGTCGTTGACTGTCAATTGCCCGCCCATGCATCCGGATCTCTTGACAGGAGTAGAGAAAGGTTCTAAATATGAGTGACAATCCATATAAGAATATTGATACAGTACAACTGATCAAAATGGCAAAGTCAGGTGACAAGCTTGCACAGACCATTCTTGTGGAAAACAACATCGGTCTTGTCTGGAGCATCGTGCGCAGGTTTCAGAACAGGGGACATGAGACGGAGGACCTGTTTCAAATCGGCAGCATTGGTCTGATCAAAGCGATCAACAAATTCGATACTTCTTTTGACGTTAAGTTTTCAACCTATGCAGTACCAATGATCATTGGAGAAATAAAGCGTTTTCTGCGTGATGACGGAATCATCAAGGTGAGCCGTTCACTCAAGGAAACCTCCAACAAGGCAAGAATCACGAAAGAGGTCATGACGAGGGAGCTTGGACGCGAGCCGACAATCGGTGAAATGGCCCAGCGTCTTGACCTTTCCATTGAAGAACTTGTGATGGCAGTTGAAGCGAGCTATTCGCTGGAATCTCTGTTCAATCCTGTGAATGACGGGGATAATTCACCGTTGATGCTGATCGACAAATTGAATGACGAATGCAATGAGGATGAAACCGATATTATTGATAAAATAGCACTGAAGCAGATTCTGGATACGTTGAAGCCAAGGGAAAAACAAATCATTATACTGCGTTATTTCAAGGAAAAGACACAGGTGCAGATTGCCAACCTGCTGGGTATTTCACAGGTCCAGGTTTCCAGGATCGAAAAAAAGATTCTGGAGGACATACGCACCCGGATTAATACCAACTAATCGTGTTTGCAGAACTTTTATTCTACCTCCCTATCAAATTATTTCTGCAGCTTTTCCAGCCATTGATTATATGCAATCATTTCTTTCACATGATTGCATATAACAGTCTGCCTAATCCAATAATAATATAAATGTAAACAAATAAGAACCGGGGTGTTGAGTATGCTGGCGGTATTGAACAGATACAGACTGTTTCTGGTAATTCTTATAATTATCATAATAGCAGCGCTGATATGGGCTTATATTATGGTACAGGGTGGCAATAAGACACCTTCCAGAGGTGTTTTCGTAGTGGAACAGACTGGTTATGTGTATTGACTGAAAGGGGGCTGTTTTTTTGCAGCAGGTAATGACAGGTGATGAGTACAAAAAGTACGTTGACAGTAAGGCTCCGGATTCCAAGCTTCTGAGAAATGTGATAAGAGCTTTTTCAGTGGGAGGCCTCATATGTGTTGTAGGCCAGTTTTTTGTCAACTCCTTTTCGAGGATGGGATTTGATATGGATGTTTCTGCATCACTAACTTCAATGACCATGATTTTCCTTGGAGTCCTTTTTACAGGCTTGAACCTCTATGATGATCTGGGCAGATTTGCCGGAGCGGGCTCAATTGTGCCGATTACAGGTTTTGCGAATTCCATCGCATCTCCTGCGATGGAATATAAGAGTGAAGGCTATGTACTCGGGGTAGGGGCAAGGATGTTTCTGATAGCAGGCCCGGTATTGGTATATGGCATTTCAGCATCAATTATAGTCGGAATCCTTCATTATTTGCTCAAATTTTGATTTTGTTCAGGCTATCTTATATTGCATGCATTACTTAAAAGGAGACAATATCAATGCTGGAGAAAAAGCTGGGCAAGCAAACTGTCATATTCAAGCAACCTCCAACAATAGCTGCAACGGCATCCATTGTCGGCCCGAAGGAAGGTAAAGGTCCACTTGCGCCTTATTTCGATCAGATACTGGATAATGAGCTTTGGGGTGAAAGAAGCTGGGAGATGGCTGAGAGCAAGATGGTACGTGAAGTGCTTTCAAAGACAGCCCTGAATGCATCCAAAGCTGTGAGCAGGATAGATTATATACTTGCGGGGGACCTGCTGAACCAGTGTATTGCAGCGAGTTTTGGGGTCAGGGAATCCGGCATTCCGATGTTCGGCGTCTTTGGAGCCTGTTCTACGATGGGGGAGACGATGAGTCTTGGAGCCATGCTGATTGACGGAGGATTTGCCTCCAATGTTGTATGCCTGACATCAAGCCATTTCTGTTCAGCGGAAAGGCAGTTTCGGTTTCCGCTGGAACTGGGCGCCCAGAGGCCGCCTACAGCCCAGTGGACAGTCACGGGAGCCGGGGGAGTTCTGCTTTCTTCCGAGGGGACGGGACCTTTTGTAAAAAAAATAACAACAGGCAAGATCGTGGATATGGGAATAAAGGATCAGAATAATATGGGTGCAGCCATGGCACCGGCTGCTGCAGATACGATATTCGCGCATTTTGAGGATACCGGGTTGCCTCAGGATTATTACGACATGATCGTAACAGGTGATTTGGGCCGGATCGGCAGAGAAATTGCAGATGACCTGCTGTCTTCCAATGGAATAAGGATCGGCAGCATATTAAACGATTGCGGTGTCATGATATTTGACATGAAACAGGATGCCCATTCGGGCGGAAGCGGATGCGGCTGTTCTGCAACGGTATTTGCAGGCTTTTTGTATGACAGGTTGAAAAAAGGCAAGCTGAATAAAATACTATTTGTACCAACGGGAGCATTGCTGAGTCCCACAAGTGTACAACAGGGTGAGAGCATTCCGTGTATTGCGCACGCTGTGGCTATAGAGAATGGTTGAGGAGGATTTTGAATGCAGCAAACGATCATGTCGTATGTGAATGCTTTTTTTATTGGCGGTCTGATTTGTGCGGTCGGACAGGTGCTGATCGACAAAACCAAGCTGTCTGCAGCCAGGATATTGGTGTTATTTGTAACAGTGGGTGTTGTACTGACCGCACTCGGCTTATATCAGAAGCTGCTTGCCATCGGAGGAGCAGGCGCGACCATACCGCTGACAGGCTTCGGATACAGCCTTGCAAAGGGTGCTTTCAATGATGTTGACAAATATGGCCTGCTCGGCGCTTTTACGGGTGGAATAAGGGCAACGGCAGCCGGCATATCTGCTGCTATTTTCTTTGGTTACCTTGCATCTGTGGCTTTCAAGCCAAAACCAAAACAATAATAGTTTAAGTAACATGTGTAAAACTGGGCACAGGAAAGGGTTATCTTATGGATAAACGGAAGGTTATTCTGGTAACGGATGGGGATATGGTCGCGAAAAATGCGGTGGAGACTGCAACTACCAACATTGGAGGACGGTGTATTTCGGCTTCTGCCGGAAATCCGACCATATTGACAGGTCAGGAACTGGTAGCAAAAATTAAGGAAGCAGCACATGATCCCGTAGTGGTCATGGTCGATGACAGAGGAACAAAGGGTGAGGGGCCGGGAGAAGCAGCCATGGCAGCCATTCTTGACAGCAGGGAAGTGGATGTGCTTGGCATTGTGGCGGTTTCCTCCAATGGGAAGGATTGTAACGGGATTGATGTCAACTGTTCTATTACCAAAGACGGCGATGTAGTACACAATGCAGTGAACAAAAATGGCGAGGATACGCGCTCGGACGATATATGCGGAGACACGCTGAGCATACTTAGGTCAAGAAGCAGTATGTTCATAGTAGGCATGGGCGACCCCGGGAAGATGGATTACAAGGATGAAGTTGCAAGAGGTGCGCCGGTCACAACGAAAGCGCTTGAAATCATTATGGAACATAACGGGTTAATGTAAAATTTTTCTATTGATGCGATTTTTAAATATTATGAACCCACATATATGCATAATTGCAAAAGTATAATGAAATTTAATAAAAACTCTTGCATTATTGCAGGATATCTGGTATCTTTAATTCATAATTGCAAATTGATGAAGCTGATGCAGTAATTTTGAAGAAGAATTATGCATAACTTCAAGGCCATGACGCCTAAGACGTATATAAATGTTTATATATGCTTTGGGCGTTTTTTATTTTATAAAAAAGGGGTGATTGTATGAAGAAACTGGAAGTAATCATCAGACCGGAGAAGCTGGAAGATCTCAAGGATCTTCTCAACAAGACGGGAATATTCGGAATGACTGTCAGTATGGTTTCAGGATGCGGCTTGCAGAAAGGCAGAAAAGAAATTTACAGAGGTACTGAGTACAACATTAATCTGCTACCGAAGGTGAAAGTGGAGATTGTTGTAAAGGATGAAACGGTGGATATGCTGGTAGCGGAAATCGAAAAGACAACCAGGACAGGACAGGTCGGAGACGGTAAGATTTTTGTTACCAACGTGGAAGATTCAATAAGGATCCGTACCGGAGAACGTGGAGAAAATGCACTTTAATTAAATAATTTATTTTAAAGGGGAGTTGATCGTATGAAAAAGAAATTTCTTACATTTTCCTTGATACTAGTAATTACTGCAATACCTGTTTTTATATTCGGAGCAGGTGAAGAAATGGCCCCGGATGTTAAAAGGGCGATAGACACGGTTTGGACACTGTTGGCAGCATTTTTGGTATTTTTCATGCAGGCTGGATTCGCCATGGTGGAGACCGGGCTTACAAGAGCGAAAAATGCAAGTAACATTATCATGAAAAATTTAATGGACTTTGCAATTGGCTCAATTGTATTCTTTGCAGTAGGATACGCTTTCATGTTTGGAACGGATCAGGCCGGCTTAATCGGTTTTTCAGGGTTTTTGGGTTCCGATACGGTTGATCATGGGATTTCTCTTGAAGCATTCATTATATTCCAGACAGTATTCGCAGCAACGGCAGCAACAATTGTTTCAGGAGCAATGGCAGAAAGGACGAGGTTTATATCCTACGTTATATACAGTGCTGTAATAAGTCTTATCATTTATCCTGTTGTAGGGCATTGGATATGGGGCGGCGGCTGGTTGTCAAAACTTGGGATGATAGATTTTGCAGGTTCGACCGTTGTTCACTCGGTTGGTGGTTGGGCGGCATTGATGGGTGCAGCTTTACTGGGACCAAGAATCGGAAAATACAATAAAAACGGGAAGCCTAATGCTATACCGGGTCACAGCATAACACTTGCAGCACTTGGTGTATTCATTCTCTGGTTTGGATGGTTCGGCTTCAATCCTGGCAGTACGCTATCAGGAACGAGCGCGGATATAGGCAGGATCGCGATGACTACCAACCTGGCAGCAGCAGCCGGAGCATGTACGGTAATGATCATTACATGGTTAAGGTATAAAAAGCCTGATGTTAGTATGACACTCAACGGTACGCTTGCAGGCCTTGTAGCGATAACAGCAGGTTGTGCGGCGGTTAGTATGATCGGTTCAATATTTATTGGTATTATTGCCGGCTTTGTTGTCGTATTCGGTATAGAGTTCATTGATAAGGTATTGAAAATAGATGATCCAGTTGGCGCTATTGGTGTTCATGGCCTTTGTGGTTCGACAGGAACCATTCTGGTTGGATTATTTGCAACAAACGGGGGATTATTCTATGGCGGCGGTCTTCATCTTCTGGGAGTTCAGGTTCTCGGTGTTGCAGCGGTTGCAGTCTGGGTACTGTCCACCACTTTCATTCTCTTCTCAGTACTGAAAGCTACTGTTGGACTGAGAGTTGATAAGGAGCATGAAGAAAGCGGTCTGGATCTTAATGAGCATGGTACACAGGCATATGCAGATTTCCAGATCAAAACAGATATAACTGTATACTAAACGATTCATAAGCTGTTTATTGAAATATATGTTTGAATAAAAGGATACCAGGTGATTTACCTGGTATCCTTTTTGAAATGATCCTGCGAAATATCCCATATAGTATTTTTCAAACATTATGAAATTCTATATAGGTGTAGCTGCATAAAAATATAGATTTTAACAAAAAAAGAATATTTTTTAACAGAATCTATTGTATTTTTGAATGTAATCTGCTATGTTTATTTCATAATTAAAAATTGGTGAAGCTGATGCAGCATTTCTGATGAAGGGGATATGCATTACTTCAAGGCCATGACGCCTAAAACATATATAAATGTTTATATATGTTTTAGGCGTTTTTTATTTTAATAAGAAAGGGTGATTGTATGAAGAAACTGGAAGTAATCATCAGGCCGGAGAAGCTGGAAGACCTGAAAGATCTACTTAACAAGACGGGGATATTCGGAATGACTGTCAGCATGGTTTCCGGATGCGGCTTGCAAAAAGGCAGGAAAGAGGTTTACAGGGGTACGGAGTACAACATTAATCTGCTTCCAAAGGTGAAAGTGGAGATTGTTGTAAAGGATGAGGCTGTGGATATGCTGGTAACGGAAATAGAAAAGACAACAAAGACCGGTCAGGTCGGAGACGGTAAGATTTTCGTGATCAACGTTGAGGATGCAATAAGGGTACGTACCGGCGAACGTGGAAATCCGGCACTTTGAGGTGAAGAAAATGAAAAAGGGAATTCTATTTGGAGTTTTATTCTTTATTGCGGTTCTAATAACCATATTGGGAATTTCTTACAGCATTTACGCATATATGAGTCAGGCGTCTTTGAAGATAATGGGGTCTGATTTTCCCGGATTCATATTCGGACTTGTTGCAGTGTTTCTTGGCATTCGTTATAGTATTTCACTCTTCAAGCTGAAGAAGAAAATTGATTCAACAGATGCCAGATTCTCATGGGATAACTTCAAGAAGACAAAAAGTATTTAGAAATCAATTTAAAACGAATTAATTATTTTGGGGGTGTTAATAAATGAAAGCGATTAAGCTTATTTCTGTAATTTTTATCATTATGTTTGTAGTGGGATGTATGACAGTTGTTGCATATGCAGGAGATCAACAGGCCGGTGACCCAGGCGGCGGCAATACAGGATCGATCTCCGATGTCCCGGCTGCGACGGCCGGACAGCCTACTTTGGAGGAAGTCGGAAACCAGGTTGGCAAGAACAAGATCGGGGTTAATTATGTGTGGGTGATATTATGCGGTATGCTGGTATTCTTCTTTCAAGCCGGCTTCGCATTGGTTGAGACCGGATTTACACAGGGAAAAAATGCAGCGCACACCATAGCTATGAATTTCATGGTATTCCTGGTCGGATGTATAGGATACTGGATTATGGGCTTTGCGATACAATTCGGAGGTGTCGGCGGAGTTGCCTCACTGGGTGCAGGAACAGCGACGCTGAATAATGAGATTGGGATTGCAGGCTTCGGCGGACTTTTTGGAACAAAAGGATTCTTCCTGTCTACTGGCGGGACTTATGACGTAGGCGTGTTTGCCCTCTTTTTCTTCCAGATGGTGTTTATGGATACGACCTGTACGATACCTACCGGATCAATGGCTGAAAGGGTCAAATTTTCCGCTGTTGTTGTTGGTTCCTTCTATGTATCGATGATTTACTACCCGCTGTTCGGCAACTGGATGTGGGGTGGCGGCTGGCTTTCAACTCTCGGTAAGAATTTCGGACTTGGACATGGCGCTGTTGACTTTGCCGGTTCTTCTGTTGTTCATGCCATGGGCGGGATGATGGCGCTGGCAGGTGCAATTGTTATCGGACCCAGAATAGGTAAATACAGAAAAGACGGATCGGTTAAAGCTTTCCCCGGTCATCATATACCGATGGCTATGTTTGGAACAATAATACTCTTTTTCTGCTGGTTTGCATTTAACGCAGGCAGTACTTTAAATGGCAGTGATTTCAGGCTTTCCGTTGTAACGGTCAATACGATGCTTGCAGGTGCGGTTGGCGGTTTTGCAGCAATGATGTTCATGTGGGCCAAATATGGAAAACCAGATCCTTCAATGACCTGTAACGGAGCATTAGCTGGTCTGGTTGCCATTACAGCGCCATGTGCTTTTGTCAACAGTATTTCAGCAGTTATCATCGGTTTGGTAGCCGGTATATTGGTCTGCGTTGCTGTTACATTTATTGAACATAAGGTCAGAATTGATGATCCGGTCGGCGCGATCTCTGTACATTGCGTCAATGGTGTCTGGGGTATTATTGCACTGGGATTGTTTGCAGACGGAACGTATGGTGATGGATTCAACGGCGTAGCCGGTGGTGTGACTGGCTTGTTCTATGGTGATGGAAGCCAGCTGGCAGCACAGCTGATCAATGTACTGGTCCTTATCATATGGGGCTTCGGATCCTCTTTTGTATTCTTCAAAGTACTTGACAAGATCATGGGGATCAGAGTATCAGCAGAGGCTGAAATGGCAGGGCTTGACATACCTGAAATGGGCGTCAAGGCATATCCGGATTTTGTGCTTACAAACCCTGAGATGGACATGTTCATGTCGACGGCAGCAAGCAACAGAGATGTGCTGATTAAATAACATATATTAAATAGTTATTCAGGCAGCAGTCAAATCAAATTAATATAGTTTTGAAAGAACGTCGTATTTGCCAATATGACGTTCTTTCTATGTGAAATATTCTATCTGTGCATTTGGAATATTCTCCAAAATGAGTTTTTGAATGAAATCATTCATTTCTTTGGCTGTTTCGCGGGGATATACATATTTATATCTCCCGAAACGCCCCCACTTTAAAGTTCTGCCTTCTTCATCCATATCAAGCTTCGTGTTCGGGAATCTCTGCAGGATATGGCTTTTTGCAACTGCCGTAAACCTGTGCTGGATTAGTTCAAAGGTGACAGGTTCACTGTTACCTATGTGGGACAAACATTTTTTCAACCCCGTAAACAAATCGGCATACTGCTCTTTCCATCCCTCGAAAATCATGATCGGTGCAACAACGAAGCCCATGGGATAACCTGCCGAAGCGATTTTCGATGCTGCTGTAAGCCGCTCGTCCAAACTCGCAGTATTATGCTCAAAATTTTGGATGACGTACCTGGCATTAATACTGAATCTGAAGCGGGTATGCCCGTTATGCCGTACATTAAGTAATGTGTCGACATTGTCATATTTGGTCACGACCCGCAAACGTGCATTTTCGAGTCCGCCAAAGAAGTTTACGGTTTCTGCAAGACTGCCGGTCAGGTGTTCCAGTCCAAGGGGGTCTCCAAGGCTGGCGACCTCAAAGGTTGTGACTTCCCCGGGTTTGCTGTCCATATAATGTCTGATCGTGCCGAAGATGTCCTCCAGGTTGGCAAATACCTTTAAATATGGTTTACTGCCCTGTGTTGTCTGAAGATAGCAATATTCACAGTTGCCGGGGCAGTTCGAAACCAGCGAGAATTCATAATCTGCTGATGGTTTGCAAACATCAAGCCGGGTGCTTTTTTTTACTGTAATGTACAATGTTTTTTTTGATTGGGCGTACTTCTCATTCTCAGTTATACCTGGAATATTGCGCGCTGCGTTCTGCGGCGACAATTGAAGGACATCTGCGTCGGTACCGATGAATTTCTTATAGAGCCTCTGACCCAATGAATATTTTAGCGCTTCAGGGTCGAAAAAAACCCTTTCGGGTGCAAACAATTTCATAATCAAACCTCGATCCGGTCAAAAGTGAAAGCTTAAAAACCTCCAAACATGATGGCTTCGCTTTATAATAAATAATGTTCCTACTTGTTTGTCATCTTATTCTGCTTCGATTCAATAAAAAAATGTGCTGAAAAGAAGGAATTTTGCCGAATATATAGAATAGTTAATAAAAAAGCAACTTATTCTCAAAGGTGACAAGGTGGTATGACAATGAACATAGAATATATTAATCCATTCATTGAAGCAAGCCAAACCGTGCTGAAACAAATTGCAGCAATAGATGCAAAGCTCGGTAAAGTATATATAAAAAATTCTCCATATAAAAGCGAAGATTTAATTATCATGGTGGGGTTAACAGGCAAAATTCGCGGACAGGCCATATTTTCAATGAGCAGGAAGCTTGGTATGGCGATTGCTTCAAGTATGATGATGGGCATGCCTGTGACCGAATTTGATGAATTATCAAAGAGTGCCATTTCGGAACTGGCCAATATGATTCTTGGAAATGCAGCCACATTGCTTTATAACAGAGGTTACAACATAGATATTACTCCGCCTTCGCTATTGATGGGGGAGAATCTGCAAATAACTCCGAATAAAATGCAAACCATATGCATTCCTCTTATAATCAACGATACTGACAAAATAGAATTGGATATTTCAATGGAAGGTTAAAGAAGGTTATACTATTTATAAAAAAGGGCTTTGGTGCTACTCCAGCCCTTTTTTATTTCGGCCAAATCAAAAGGGGACATTTCGAAACTGCAGAAAACAGACATTTATAGAAGGCAATACTAAAGGCAGTTCACACAGACTGTTTATACGGAAGCACTGAAGTTTGATCCTATGCCCAGGCTTGCCAAATATTCCTCTGCATATTCATCAGCTTCCTCAATTGACGATGCCGTGGAGGAAGAAGAGGAAATCTCCGTCGAAGGCGTGGAGTCCGTTATTTTCGTCAGTATTGTATCAAGCCGTGTTTGTAATGCTTGCTTTTCCTCATCGGAAACGGCACTTGTGATATTGGATTTCAATGTATTGATCGCTGTATTGAGCGTACGGATGTTCCGTAGATCTCCGGTGGAGGATAGCAGGGAATACATATCTGTTGATGTCGATGTAGATGTGGATGTGGATGTGGATGTGGATGTGCTAAAAAACGTAGAAACATCGCTTGCCGAACTCAATCCAAAATAAGACATATACAACACCTCCTTTTAAATTATAACACGGGCGGACTGTAATTGTGTATAAAAATGCAAGGTCTGCCACAAAGTTTTTACAATTTTGAATGGATGCATGGGCGAGCAGATGACGCAGTCATCGACCAGCCCCCTTTTTGTTTTTTATGTTATTGAAATATCTTTATTTGTGATATATTAGTAAATATAAAATAAATACGGAGTAGAACAATTGTCATTACATATTGTGCTTGTCGAACCGGAAATACCACAGAATACTGGAAATATAGCACGCACCTGCGCCGCAACCGGAACAGGACTGCATCTTGTCAAACCGCTCGGATTTTCCATCGAGGACAGGTATCTCAAGAGGGCTGGACTGGATTACTGGAATGAGGTGCTGGTCAGCTGCAGTGATAGCTTTGCAGAACTTAGGGAAAAATACAGCGGGCATGCTTTTTATTATGCTTCCACAAAAGCCGCCAAAGCATATACTGAGGTTGAATATCCTGAGGATTGTTTCTTCGTTTTCGGGAAGGAGACAGCAGGACTTCCGGAGGAACTTCTGGAGGCAAACAGGGAGTATTGTATAAGGATTCCGATGAGACCGGGAATTCGCTCGCTGAATCTGTCCAATTCCGCAGCAATCGTGCTATACGAAGCTTTAAGGCAGCAGGGCTTCAAAAATATGAATTTAAAAGGTAAAATGGGAATGGAGTGATCAACAATGATAAATAGAGACAGGATGGTAAAGGAATTTATTGAACTGATCAGTATTGACAGTGTATCGAGGAAGGAACGCCTGATGGCGGATGCACTGACACAAAAACTGAAGGTGCTCGGATATGAAGTATATGAGGATCAGGCCGGTGAAAAAATCGGCGGAAATACTGGAAACCTGATTTGCACGGTGAAAGGTACAAAAGCCGTACCTGCCGTCATGCTTGCAGCCCACATGGATACCGTGGAGCCCGGAATCGGAAAGAAGCCGGTATTTGAGGGTAATTACATCAAATCTGACGGGACAACGGTTCTTGGCGGAGATGATGTTTCAGGAATTGTATGCATATTTGAGATACTACGGGTTCTCAAGGAAAGAAAGCTTGAACACGGAGATATACAGGTGGTATTTACGGTAGCGGAGGAAGGCGGGCTCTTTGGATCCCGGAATCTTGACTATACCCGAATTCATGCCAAATACGGCATCATACTGGACAGCGACGGACCAATAGGGACTGTTGCCGTTAAAGCCCCTTCACAGGATAAAATCTATGTAACCGTAAATGGTAAGGCGGCTCATGCAGGTATTGAACCTGAAAAAGGCATCAGCGCCATACAGATCGCATCAAGTGCCATCTCAAGGATGAAGCTCGGCAGGATCGATTTTGAAACGACAGCTAATATTGGCATTATAGGTGGGGGCCGCGAAACAAATATCATCTGCGACAAGGTGGAGATCAGAGCCGAGGCCAGAAGCCGTGAAAAACAGAAACTGGAGCA
>WSSedL1CaDRAFT_10001184_pt1 | contig 16016 bp, 14 predicted proteins | sample WetSurSL1Cattail_FD_9464 | JGI IMG/M metagenome (IMG submission 9464)
CCTTCAGGCACGGCTGGTACACAGACCATAACCTATACCTATACCGATTCAAAAACAGGTTGTGTTAATTCAGCAAACAAAGTTTTAACTATTTTGGATGCTGTTAAACCTGCATGGCCGGAGTTTGTTAACTTTCCTGATTCAGTTATGTGTAAAGGAACTGACCAGACTTTAGCCTTAAAAAATGGAGATGCCTACACCATACAGTGGTTTACCGGAAGTACATCCATTGGAACTGATAAATCATATAAAATAACAGGCATTACGCAAAATGTTCCGCTTACCATTAAATATACAGACGGCCATAAATGTGTAAATGATAGAAGTTTGAACATTAAAGTAGACAATATAAGAGCAGATTTTTCTGCACCTACCGCCGTTAAGGTTGGGAGTGCGGTAACTTTTACAGACCTAAGTGTTAACGCTAAAAAATGGTTATGGACGATGGGTACAGAAGGACCATCAGTAAGCCAAAGTCCTGTTTTTTATTTTAATATTGTTGGAACCAAAACCATTAAACTCGTAACAACCAGCAGCAACAACTGTAAAGATTCCATTACCAGAACGAACTATATTACGGTTACAGCAACTGGTGTTAATGATGTTAAAAGTGCAGGATCGGATTTAGTGGTTGTTTACCCCAATCCTTTTACCGATTTTATCAATGTTGATCTGACAGACAAAAATGAGGATGCAGTTATATCCATTATTAATATGTCAGGCACGAAGGTAATTGAAAAAGAATTTTCAAAAGCGAATGGCGTTGTAACCATTAATACAAATAGATTGCCAGCCGGAACTTACTTGATGGTATTAACGATTGAAGGTAAGACTAATACGGTAAAACTTGAAAAGAGATAACTACTTAGGTTATTAAACATTAATAACTTAAGTGAATCAAAAATGCTACCCTGCATTGAACAGAAGTTCCATCAATGGAATTTTTGTAAATGCAGGGTTTGCAATTTTTACCCAAAACATCCTATACATTTCTTGGTTGACATTGAATAATAAATGATTAAATTGGTATCAATGTGTGCCATATTAAATCAAGACTTTTTATAGCAACAAAAAGCCATTGGTATTTAATTAATTTTTAATTTGCATCCGTTTCATCTAATACATGAAAACGATCTCTGCTAATGACCTTCACTTAATAATCAAAACTCGCGATAAGGCGGCTTTTGACCAGCTATTTAGGATGTATTATCTTAAGCTGCGTACGTATGCCTTTCATATTGTTAATGACATTGATGCTGCAGAAGATATAGTTCAGGACCTTTTTTTCTATTTATGGACAAAGCCTGCGATAACTGATAAAATTCATTCTTTGGATGCATATTTAAGAACGGCTGTTTACAATCGCTCCATTACTTATTTAAAAGAATCGAAAAGAAAAAAGGATAACTCAATAACCTCCAACCAATATTTGGATTTGGATAGCCTTCATTTGGAAATTCTTCAGTACAAAAGGGATATGATTCTTGAAGAGGAATTGGTAGTTGGCATAGCTAAAGCCATAGAATCCTTACCTGAACAATGCAGAATCGTATTTAAATTAAGCAGGAACTTTGGAATGAAAAATAAGGATATCGCGGAACATCTTGAAGTGACTGTTAAAGCAGTTGAAAAGAATATTACAAAGGCATTACGGCATTTGAGGGATGAGTTGAAGGACTTTATGGAGTAGAATCTCACTGTTTTCTGTTCACGGTTCACTGTTTCCTGTCTTCTGTCTTCTGTTCTCTGTTCACGGTTTTCTGTCTTCTGTCTTCTATCCTCTGCTCTCTGTTTTCTGTCCTCATTTCTCCTCCTAAAAATCCAATCGTCTTATTCTTAACAAACCGTCCTTTTCTTCAGCTTTGAGTATAAAATTGAATCTTCCCAGGTCAGTACAGAGGTCAAAATCACTGGCTGGTGAAAACGTTTGGTTTTCGGGAACAAATAAACGCTGAGCACTTGTATTCCTTATGGTTTCTTTCATCAACGGAAAGTCCGGTCTTTTGTTCTGAAGGCAGTCTTTAATGTATTCGGCACAGAAGGTGTCTTCTTCTGTAGGATATTGCATCGAATAACCCATACAAACCAATGAAACTATGGCTGGATTTTTCAGGTTAATGTATTTTACAATGGCAGGCGCATTTACAAAACTACCTGTAATACGTTCATCTGCATGCACTGCATTTACCAACCCTTGCGTGCCTGCACTGGTTGTGTGTACTACTGTTTTTTCGGAGAAATCAATATTTAATATGTGAGTAGGGCAATTGCCAAAATCAAATCCTTGCGGTTTACGATCACCGCGCTCACCTATAAGTATATAATCCGGATTTTTTCGTTTTAATTCGTAGGCTTGTTCTATATCACCAACCGGTAAAATTTCTCGGGCACCATTATTCATCGCATAGCAGGCTACCGAAAAAGCCCTGAAAACATCAATGATTACCGTCAGCCCTTCAGCTTTTTTCGCACCTTCCAATAATTGAAAAATTTGTATTTCCATAAATATAAAAATTGGGTTTTAAAGCTACAAAATATTTTCTCTGTACTTTAGAAAATCTATCTTTGTAATAAACCTATACCAATAGATCGTATGTTAAACAAATTTATTGTTATCAGAGATTTCTTAACCAAGGGAATATGGAGTCTCAGGTTGAGTGATTTCTCACCGCGCAAAGCATTACAAATTAAGGCGCTCAGAATTTTAGTAATATCCATCAGGGGAATTTATGAAGATAAAATACAACAACGTGCTGCTGCATTAACACTATATTCTATACTTTCAATAGTTCCGGTTTTGGCAATGGGTTTTGGAATTGCTCAAGGCTTTGGTTTTGCCAAAGTTCTTGAAGAACAGTTAAGGAGTAAGCTAAGTGAATATGAGGATATTGCTGAAAAACTAATCACTTTTGCCAATTCCATGCTGCAAAAAACAAAGGGCGGACTGGTCGCTACGGTAGGCCTTCTTCTGTTGATATACACTATAATGAAGGTGTTTAATAATGTTGAAAGTTCGTTTAACGATATATGGCAGGTAAAAAAAGGACGCACTTATGCCCGTAAACTTAGCGATTATCTTTCAATGATGCTTATTTCGCCCATCTTCTTCATAACATCCAGTGCCGTGAATGTTTATTTGACTGATCGGGTGCATGAAATCAACAAACACGCCGAGGCAGTTAGTTTTATCAGCCCTGTGCTATTTACAGTTTTAAAAATAGTTCCGTTCCTGTTAATTATTATTTTGTTCATGCTCATTTATGTCACTATGCCAAATACGAAAGTCTCTTTCAGAGCGGGACTCGTAGGAGGAATTGTTGCCGGAACAGCTTTTCAGATTACGCAATGGGCTTACATATATTTTCAAATAGGCGTTTCCAATTACAACGCAATTTACGGAAGTTTTGCCGCCATACCATTGTTCATTATTTGGCTACAAGTTAGCTGGCTCATTGTCTTAATTGGTGCTAAAATGTCCTATGCTACCCAAAATTACGAGATGCATGAATTTGAAACTGAAACTGTGCAAATGAGCGACTATTCAAGAAGAATTCTCTCTTTATTAGTTACCTATAGGATCATAGAAAGTTTCAAGCATGGATTAAAACCGCTTACAGCAACTGAATTATCGAATGAACTTCGTATTCCGATACGAATGCTAAAACTAATTCTACATGATCTTTTGAGATGCAAAATTATTTCCGAAGTAATGACAGATAAGATCAAAATAACTGCCTTTCAGCCCGCCCAATATATTGAGCGTTTTTCCATAAAATATGTAATGGAAAAACTAGATAAGTTGGGAGAGCATTATTCACTTGAGGAACATTCAGAAGTAACACGCAAAATTGTAGAGATTCATGAAAAATTCTTTGCCTCAATAGAAGCAATGCCTGAAAACGTTTTGTTGAAAGATTTGTAAGATTCAACAATTATACTTATTTTCGCAAAAACAAACAAAACACATGAATCTATTGTTTACATATAAGTTACATTTTCATCATCTGATGCAATAACTTTTGTGTAGAAATGTAAACATAGATTAGTGAGGTTTGCAATTCTGCAAGCCTTTTTTAGTTTTAGTAGAAACAATTGGCATGAACAAAATTTTTATACAACATCACGGACATACTGATCACGACTGAAAGTCGCCAGGCAGGAGTATGTAAAAACCAATTAAAAGAAGGTTTGCAGAATCCTGCAAGCCTTTTTTTATTCATAAAAAAATAATCTATAAATATGACTCAACTTAGGATTGCAATTCAAAAATCAGGACGTCTAAGTGAAAAATCGCTCGGTTTAATATCGGAAACAGGTATTTCTTTTAATAATAGCGACCGGAAACTACTTACCCAATCATCTAATTTTCCAATTGAACTATTGTTTCTCAGGGACGATGATATTCCCCAATATGTAGCAGATGGCGTCGCCGACATTGGCATAGTGGGTGAAAATGTTATTTGGGAGAAAAAATCGCATATTAATGTTGTCGAAAAACTAGGATTTGCCAAATGCCGTATGTCGCTTGCCATTCCTAAATCCATTGAATACGTGAATGCGAGTTACTTCAACGGAAAAAAAATTGCCACAACTTACCCCGTCATTTTAGATACGTTCTTAAAGGAAAACAACATCAGTGCTGAAATCCATGAAATTAGCGGCTCTGTTGAAATTGCTCCCGGAATAGGGCTGGCTGATGGTATATTTGATATCGTAAGTTCAGGAAGTACTCTTATCAGCAATGGGCTTAAGGAGGTTGCGGTTGTGAAGCAGTCAGAAGCAGTTATTATCAGCGACCCAAACCTCTCCGCAGAAAAACATGCCATACTGGATAAACTGTTATTTCGGATCAGATCAGTTCAGAAAGCGAAATATAACAAATATGTTGTACTCAATGCTCCCAAAAGCAGTGTCGATAAAATTGTTCAAATAATTCCCGGAATGAAAAGCCCCACCGTTGTTCCATTAGCCAATGATGGATGGGTTTCCGTGCATTCTGTAATTCAGGAGAATGAATTTTGGCAGATTATTGATCAGCTGAAGGACTGTGGAGCACAGGGAATATTAGTCATTCCGATTGAAAAAATGATAATTTGAAAAAGAATGGATAATGAATTAACTTCGTGATCGATGAAAATAATTAAATATCCTCAAAAGACCGATTGGACGCAGATACTCAAGCGTCCGTCACTAGGTGATGACATGGTTAACCAGTCAGTTCTGAATGTGTTGAATGACGTCAGAGTTAACGGTGACCAGTCAGTTAGAAAATACACCCATCAATTTGATAAAGTGATGCTTGATGATTTCAAAGTTACACCTGAAGAGTTTGATGAAGCTGTACAAAAAATGAATGTTTCGTTAATCAAAAGCATTCAAACTGCAAAACAAAACATCGAAACGTTTCATGCTTCACAAAAAAGTGAACGCAAGAAAGTAGAGACCACTCCTGGAGTAGTATGCTGGCAGAAAGCTGTAGCAATTGAAAATGTGGGATTATATATTCCCGGAGGATCAGCGCCCTTATTTTCTACGGTGTTGATGCTTGGTGTTCCCGCAAAACTAGCTGGGTGCAAAGAAATTATTCTTTGTACTCCGCCCAATAAAGAAGGAAAAGTTCATCCTGCTATTCTTTATACAGCCAAACTTGTAGGACTAACAAATGTATATAAAATCGGAGGCATTCAGGCCATAGCCTCCATGGCATTTGGAACTGAGTCAATTCTTAAAGTTGATAAAATATTTGGTCCCGGTAACCTGTATGTTACTGCAGCTAAGCAAATGGTTGCTATGCATGGAGTTGCAATAGATATGCCCGCCGGACCTTCTGAAGTAGCTATCATGGCCGATCATACCTCCGTGCCAGCATTTGTAGCAGCAGACTTATTATCCCAGGCAGAACATGGAGCAGATAGTCAGGTAATCCTCTTTACCTGTAACGAAGATATTCTGGAAGCAATTAATCTGGAACTCGAAAAACAACTCGAGGCTCTGCCTCGCAAGGAAATAGCTCGAAAAGCACTCGAAAACAGCCGATATATTGTTCTGAATAACATTGATGAAATGATCGATATTTCCAATGATTATGCTCCGGAACATTTGATTATTGCAATGGAGAATGCCAGCGAGATTGGAGAAAAGATTCTTAATGCCGGTTCAGTTTTTCTGGGTAATTATTCAACCGAAAGCGCTGGAGATTATGCATCGGGTACCAACCATGCATTACCAACTGCTGGATATGCCAAAGGCTACAGCGGGGTTAACCTCGATAGCTTCATGAAAAAAATAACATTTCAGCAATTAAGCAAATATGGTTTGTTTAACATAGGGCCAACCATCGAAAATATGGCTGAAGCCGAAGAGCTTATGGCACACAAAAACGCTGTCAGCCTCAGATTAAAAGTAATCGCAAATGAAACTCAAAAAAATGTTTGATCTTAACACCATCATACGAAGTAATATTAAAGCATTAACGCCTTATTCTTCTGCTCGCAATGAATTTAAAGGAACAGAAGGCGTTTTCCTGGACGCTAATGAAAATCCGTTTAATTCGCCTTATAACAGATACCCTGACCCACTTCAGCGAAATGTAAAAGAAAAATTGGCTAAACTTAAAGGTGTAAATCCTGATCAGATTTTCCTTGGAAACGGCAGCGATGAGCCTATTGATCTTTTGATAAGGGCATTTTGTGAGCCACACATTCATAATGTAGTTTCCATTAGTCCATCATATGGGATGTATCAGGTGGCAGCTGAAATTAACGCAGTAGAATATATCAAGGTTCCCTTAAATTCTGATTTTTCACTGAATGAGGATGCTTTAAAGAAGGCTGTAACAGATAACACACACCTTATTTGGCTGTGTTCTCCCAATAATCCAACAGCCAATAGTTTGGACACAGGGCAAATGTTGAGTTTAGCGGCATGGTTTAAAGGAATACTGGTTGTAGATGAGGCTTATATTGACTTTTCTTCTCAAGCAAGTCTTCTCAAACATTTGCCTAACTATCCTAATCTTGTTGTTCTTCAAACGTTCTCAAAAGCATGGGGAATGGCTGGTCTGCGGATGGGGTTGGCTTATGCATCAAAAGAAATTATAGATATCCTTAACAAGATCAAATATCCATACAATGTCAACATGGTGACACAGAAATTGGTATTTGAAGCATTGGATCAGGTGCAGGAAAAAGACCAATGGGTAAAGGACCTGATAGCACAGAGGACTGGCTTAATGGAGTTACTTTCCAACCTAAAGATTGTGGAGAAAACGTATCCTTCGGATGCTAATTTCATTTTAGTGAAGGTGCCCTATCCACGAAAGGTTTATAATTTTCTGGTGGAGCGTAAAATCATTATCCGCGACCGATCCAAGGTACATATGTGTGAAGGTTGTTTAAGGTTCACCATTGGAACCAAATCAGAAAATATGACATTGTATAACGCATTGGTGGAATATGAGGGAATGGCCTAAAGCTCTGAACCCTGAACAGTAAACCGTAAACAGTAAACATTGAACCGTAAACATTGAACAGTGTAAGGTTTATTATCGAAAATATATTTAGCGACTTTGAAAAAAAGAATATTATTTATTGACAGGGATGGGACGCTAATCAAGGAACCTCCCATACATTACCAGGTTGATTCTTTGGATAAACTCGAATATTATCCGGGTGTATTCCGAAATTTGTTTTTTATCCGAAAAAACCTGGATTTTAAATTAGTCATGGTGTCTAATCAGGACGGATTGGGTACAGCCTCGTATTCTGAAGATTCTTTTTGGCTTGTACAAAATCAAATGTTGAAAGCTTTTGAAAACGAAGGCGTAACTTTTGATGCCATTCATCTTGACCGCTCATTTCCAAATGATAATGCTCCAACCCGTAAGCCACTAACTGGAATGCTTACAGAATATTTTTCGGAGGAATATGATCTTGCAAACTCATTTGTTATTGGTGACAGGATTACCGACATCATACTTGCCAAAAATTTAGGTTCAAAAGGAATCTTGATTGGAACTGAAGATCGCATAAAAGAAGTTGACGAAAACAAACTTACGGAGTTTTGTGCTTTAATTACAACTGATTGGGGTAAGATTTATGCTTTTTTAGCTTCCAACAATCGAAAGGCTTCTGTAATAAGAAAGACAGGCGAAACGGATATCCAGGTTGATGTTTCTTTGGATGGATCCGGAAAAGCTGAGATTGAAACAGGCTTAGGTTTTTTTGATCACATGCTCGATCAAATAGCACGTCATTCCGGAATTGATCTCAAAATTATCGTCAAGGGTGACTTAAACGTTGATGAGCACCATACTATTGAAGATACCGGTTTGGCTTTAGGTGAAGCTTTACTCAAGGCGCTTGGAAACAAGCGAGGCATAGAGCGTTATGGATTTGTATTACCGATGGATGATTGTCTGGCCCAGGTGGCCCTGGATTTTGGCGGACGTCCATGGTTAGTGTGGGAAGCAACTTTCAAACGCGAAAAAATTGGAGAGATGCCTACTGAAATGTTTTATCATTTCTTTAAATCCCTGAGTGATGCTGCTCGTATTAATCTTAATATCAAGGCCGAAGGTGACAATGAGCACCATAAGATTGAGGGCATTTTCAAAGCTTTTGCCAAAGCCATTAAAAATGCAATTCGCAGAGATGTATTCAGTGATGCATTACCAACAACAAAAGGAATATTATAGATAGTCGTAGTAAGTAATTAGTATTTAGATTATTTACGACTTAAGACTAATGACTTATAACTATAAAATGAACAATAACGGAAAGAATACAGCTACAATCCTTATGCACTGTCCTGACCAACGGGGTATTGTAGCAAAAGTTACGGAATTTCTTTGTGAAAACAGTGGAAATATCGTTTATCTTGAGCAGCATGTAGACCATCAGGAAGAAGTTTTTTTTATGCGTATCGAGTGGGATTTGGAAAATTTTGCCATTCCGCAGGAAAAAATTGCTGATTATTTTGACACACTGATTGCTCAGCGTTATAACATGACCTGGAGTATTTATTTTTCAGATCAGGTTCCACGCATGGCTATTTTTGTATCAAAAATGTCTCATTGCCTTTTTGATATTTTGGCCCGGTACCGTGCAGGAGAATGGAAAGTTGAAATCCCGTTTATCCTGAGCAATCACCCGGAAATGGAACCAGTTGCTAAACAATTTGACATTGATTATCACTTTTTTCCCATGGATGCAAGTAATAAAAAAGAGCAGGAAGTAAAAGAGATCAATCTGTTAAAAGAGAACAAAATTGATTTTATTGTATTGGCAAGGTACATGCAAGTGCTTTCTGAGGATTTTATCAGTCAATATCCGCATAGAATTATCAATATTCACCATTCCTTTTTGCCTGCTTTTCCGGGAGCTAAACCTTATCATTCCGCTTATGAACGCGGTGTAAAAATTATTGGCGCGACCAGTCATTATGTAACTGCCGATCTTGATGCAGGCCCGATTATTGAGCAGGATGTAGTGCGAATAAGCCACATGGATACGATAAAAAACCTCATTCGCAAGGGTCAGGATTTGGAAAAAATAGTACTTTCGCGGGCAGTATATGCGCATTTGCAAAGAAAGACATTAGTGTATAAGAATAGGACGATGATATTCAGCTAAAATGAACATTGTAATTATCAAATATAACGCAGGAAACATCAGATCGGTAGAGTTTGCACTCAGGCGACTGGGAATTGAACCTGAAATTACCGGAGATTTTGAAAAAATAAAGGCTGCTGATAAGGTAATTTTTCCCGGAGTAGGAGAGGCCTTTAATACCATGAAATACTTGCGGGAATATAAACTGGATCAATTGATTGTTTCATTAAAACAACCCGTATTGGGCATTTGTCTTGGGCTCCAATTAATGTGCAAACACTCGGAAGAGGGCAACACCGAATGCCTTGGAATTTTTGACGAAGAAGTTAAGCGTTTTCAGATTCCTCAGGGTAGAGAGATATACAAAATTCCGCAAATGGGATGGAATACCATTACCAGTTTGAAATCGGGTATTTTTGACCAATCTGTTGAAAATAAGTACGTTTATTTTGTACATAGTTATTATGCTACCATTGGGTTGCACACGGCTGCGGTAACAAAATATGCGCAGCCATTCAGTGCCGCACTTCACCGGGATAACTTTTATGCAACCCAGTTCCATCCTGAAAAAAGCGGAACAGTGGGAGCCCAAATCCTTAAAAATTTTATTGAATTATGATTCGAATAGTACCTGCCATAGATTTGATTGACGGAAAATGTGTGAGATTAACGCAAGGCGATTATGCACAAAAGAAGGTGTATAATGAAGATCCGCTCGAAGTAGCCCATATGTTCGAAGATCATGGATTGAAATATTTGCATTTGGTGGATTTGGATGGCGCCCGTCAAAAACACGTGGTTAATCACAAAGTTTTAGAGCGGATAACAAGCTTTACGAAGCTTTCAGTTGATTTTGGGGGAGGAATTAAAACAGACGACGATTTGAAACTCGTTTTCCGATGCGGTGCAACGCAGGCTACCATTGGTAGTGTGGCGGTAACGAATCCACAATTACTAGAAACATGGATACAAACTTATGGTTCTGAAAAAATAATCCTTGGAGCCGATGCCAAAGATGGAAAAATAGCCGTTTCAGGCTGGCAGGATCTGACAGATAAGGATATATTTGATTTTTTTGAAGAATACAAACAAAAAAAAGTCGAGTATGTGCTTTGTACGGACATTTCCCGCGACGGAATGCTTCAGGGAACAGCCATTGAATTGTATGAACAATTGGTAGCCAGGTTTCCCGATTTAAAAATTATTGCCAGTGGTGGCGTAACCCATGCAGATGAAATAGATGCGCTTAATCGGAAAGGATTATATGCTGTAATAATTGGAAAAGCCATTTACGAAGGGAAAATTACATTAAAGGAACTGGAAAAATACCAGTCGTAAGTACTGAGTCATAAGTCATCAGAAATTAATTACTTTAGACTTACGACTTGCGACTAAATACTTAACATATGTTAGCAAAACGCATCATACCCTGCCTCGATATTAAGGACGGACAAACTGTAAAAGGAATTAATTTCCTGAATATTAAAAGTGTTGGGGATCCGGTAGAACTTGGGGCATTATATGCCGAACAAGGTGCTGATGAGCTTGTTTTTTTGGATATTACGGCAACTCATGAAAAACGTAAAACGTTGGTTGAATTGGTACAGCGCATAGCAAACCATATCAACATTCCATTTACTGTTGGCGGAGGGGTTAGCGAATTGGGTGATGCCGATGCATTACTGGCAGCAGGATGCGATAAACTGTCGATTAATAGTGCAGCGGTTAGAAAGCCAGATTTGATCGACCAGATAGCATCAGGCTTTGGTAGTCAATTTGTAGTGGTAGCCATAGATGCTAAACTTGAGGCTGGCAAATGGACAGTATTTGTCAATGGGGGCCGAATACCTACAGAGAAAGAATTATTCTCCTGGGCCAAGGAAGCAGAAAACAGGGGAGCTGGAGAAATACTTTTTACATCCATGAACCACGATGGTGTAAAAACCGGTTTTGCGTGCGAGGCACTATCTATTTTGTCCGAAAGCCTTTCCATTCCGATTATTGCATCAGGTGGAGCCGGCAACATGGAACATTTTAAGGATGTGTTTACTAAAGGTAAAGCAGATGCCGGACTTGCGGCAAGTATTTTTCATTACAAAGAAATCGCCATTCCGGATCTGAAAAAATATCTGGCAGACAATGGGATTATAGTTAGGATTTAAGTAGATGATTTGATGAATCCGCAAGCGGTGGATGATACATACCTAGATGCCACCCTTACAGGGTTTAATGGTTGTAATTCAGTTTTATATTCTATAAATATTTCAACCCTTCGGGTTTTTGGAAATTGTCTGATTATCAATTAGTCCAAAGGTCAATAAATTCCAAAAGTTAGGGAAAGTCCGAAGGACTGGTATGTTTCTAGAAAATGTCCAAATCCACGCGAATTGCTGGAACCCAGAATGGGTAACATATTCATATACAACCCTTCTGTTTTTTCAAAATCATCTGATTATCAATTAGACTAAAAGGTAATTCCCGGGAAAAATATTTCTGTTCTCAATACTTTTCATGCTATTCCAATTCTTTCGTTTAATTTCTCATCAGTTGTCCTGTATAATGTCTCAACAGGCACAAATAAATTGTCAAGTTGATCATTGTATAATTGTAGTTTCTGTTCCTTTGCGAATTCTGTTATATCCTCAATGCGTTTGATTTGTTTTTTACCGAAATTCTCCAAAGCTTTTCCTTTAAGTCCGAGTTGAATAGCCCTTCTTTCGATTTTGTAACCAAAAGGATTGTGGTCCGGATCCCATTGCAGCCTGACTTCTTTTGAGTTTAACTCATCAGCCCATTGATCGTGACTTTCATAATATTTAGGATTAAACGAAGATAAAACAGCTTCTCTTAATATGTTTTCAAAATCGCTTTTATCTATCCAAAGTGCTAACACTCTTTCCTGGTTTTCTTTCTCAGCCCAACCACACCGGTACATCATCCAAAGAAAGTTTGGTTTAATCCACGACATTCGGTTATAGCTATAATCCGGCCCTCCAAGAAATTGATTTTCTATGGCATAGTCTGCAATACTATGTTTGTATGCCTGATAAACTACAATTAAATTTTCAGCCTGATGTCCTATAATGTGCTGTCCTGTTTTAGGCAGCCTCTCTAAACTTTGAATATACAATTCTGTTAAAATTTTCATATGGGGTTTTTCTTTTGAAAATACATCGGGTAATTTATGAGGTGGTTGTAAGGTTTTTCATGGTAAGTGATTTGGTTATGAGGTTATGAAGTTATGAGGTTATGAAGTGGATTGTTAGATATTAATTATTAGCGAACATAGACATTTTTTTAAATTAATCCAAGCGCCAATGCGGTATAAAGTACAAAGTACCAAGTACCACAGTATAAATAAGATCGTAATAGCCTAGCGTCCTGTATTTTAATTAACTGTAAACCGTTAACAGATAGTTACTTCACCTCATCACTTCATCACCTCTTAGAACTAATGGATTCTTGGTTATGAGAATCTTCATCACTTCATCACCCGCAATATTTAGCGCAAAAATCCGTTTGCGTAATGGACAAAATTTTATATGTTTGTTTTAATTATACAATATACACCCATGAAAACGATCAAAAATATCACGCTAATCTTAGTTTGTTTGCTGGTTGTGTCTTTGGTATCTTCAAAGATATACGCACAAGTTTCAGTTGAGTTTTCAGTGCGAGTGGCTCCTCCGCCAATACCATTCTATACTCAGCCTCCATGTCCTGTTGAAGATTACCTTTGGACACCAGGTTACTGGTCATATGACGATGGAGATTATTATTGGGTACCAGGTGTGTGGGTAAGGCCTCCTCATCATGGTTTTTGGTGGACTCCTGGCTATTGGGGATATAGTAATGGATATTATGGATATCATCATGGTTATTGGGGACCACATATAGGCTATTATGGAGGAGTAAATTATGGCCACGGATATGGTGGTTCAGGTTTTCATGGTGGCAGATGGGAAGGCGAACACTTCCATTATAATACGGCTGTTGTAAATGTCAATAGGTCTATGGTGCATCGTACGTATGCTGAACATAGACGCGAAGATAATAATAACCGTTGCAGTTATAATGGTCCGGGTGGTGTAAGATCAAGACCTACACACCAGGAAGAATCATACATGCGGGAGAAGCATGCGCCGCCAACATCGGACCAATCATCTCACCAGCAAGGAGCTCGTAGGGACCGGAATCAATTTGCTAAAGTAAATAACGGACGACCAGGAACAGCCACAATGAGTAAGGTGGATGGAGATCGTTATGACCCTAGGGGACAGCGCGCTGTCCATTCTGAAGCCGGACATAATCAACCAGTTAATAACAGAAGGGAACAGACAAATCATACTTCAAACCCTGCTGTAAATAACAGGAGGGAACAAACAAACCATACTGCGAATCCAGCTAATAATAGCAGGAGGGAGCAGACCAATCATACTGCGAATCCTTCTAATAATAGGAGGGAACAGACAAACCATGCTGCTAATCCTTCTAATAATGCTCATTCAGCGCAACCATCGCTGCAACATAACGCTTCCCCGTCCGCAAATAACAGAAGGGAACAAACAACCCATACAGCAAGTCCAACCAACAATAGGAGAGAACAGACAAATCATGCTTCGGCACCATCGAATAACGCTCATGCAGCACAACCAACACAGCACAACGCTAATCCGCCTGCAAATAATAGGAGGGAGCAAACTACACATACGGCGCAACCTGCTGCCCAACATACAGCAAACCCGTCTGGTAATAACAATCGGCAAGCGCAACCTGCTCAGCAACATAATGCGCAACCTGCTCAGCAACCACGAAACGCAAATCAGCCGAATAACAACCGGGCGGCGAATAAGCCTGATGAAAGAAGGCGATGAAGTGAAGCTATATCAGACTGTCTGCTTATAATATCTAAAGGAGAATGGAATGGCGATTTGTTCACCAATCCATTCTCCTTCTTTCATTCTAACACTTTATTTGCTTTAATTATAATCTTTTAGTGCATCCATTAATTTTTTACGGGTAAGGAAAATGCGGCTTTTCACTGTACCTAGTTTAATGTCTAGCTTTTGAGCAATTTCTTCATATTTGTAACCCTCAACATGCATCATAAAAGGAATTTTTGAATCATTATCCAAACGATCAATAACCTTTTTTATTTCCATTTCTGCATAGGCGGAATCAGGAGTGACGTTAAATGTATCAACATTCTTGTACATAACCAGGTCTACATTAGTTTTGTCAAAAGCTGTATTCCTGCGGGTATTTCTACGATAATTATTGATGAAAGTGTTTTTCATAATAGTGTAAGTCCATGCCTTTAAATTAGTGTATTCAGCAAATTGATCCCTGCAACTAATAGCTTTAAGCATTGTTTCCTGTACCAAATCTTTTGCATCGTCGCTGTTTTGGGTCAAACGTTTAGCAAAACTGGATAGTTTGTCTTCCATACTTACAAGTTGATAATTGAATTCAGTTGCTGTCATAACCATATAATTTAAATTAGTCTTTGGTTGATCACCATAAGTCAAAAATAGGTTAACAGAATTAGTATCTAATTAAGATTAAATTAAAATTACATTAGAAAGAGATTAAGAATCAGGAAAATGTTAATGAATGTTCATTCCTTAAAACCTTTACGAGGATATTTTGTTATATACAGTGAATTCGGATAAATTCAATTTGAAATTTGTAACCAGGTGCTAATTAACTACTGCTACTACTACAAGTTGTGGGTAATTTAACCTTTTTGATTTCAATATTCGTTTATAATATGCAGACCGATGCTTGTCCCAATGGAAAGTTTTTGTCTACTGGCGGAAGCAAGAGAAGATTGATGTTGATTTTCACTGAATAAATTAAAATTTATTTTATTAACATATCCAAATCAATGTTTTACCGTAAAAATCCAATTTTATGAAAAAATCAATCTATTTAAATGTAATGACGCTAATATTCATTAGTGCATTTCTCTTAACATGTAAAAAGGACAAAGATCCCGTGGTTTTGGAACAAGAAGTGTCATTCGCAATCGACAATTCTAATTTCAGCAATGTTTCTTCTCTGAAAAGTGCTATGGCTTATAATCTAAGCGACGCAAAAAAAATTGTGTTAACTATTCAAAATGTAGATGGTACTCCAACTAATTACACTTCAACCGAAGTGAAAATTTATCAGATGAATGGCGTCTTTTTAAGTCAGAAACTGATGTTACATACCGGATCTTACCGGTTAACAGAATTTTTACTGCTGGATTCAACCGGCAGTGTCATTTTTGCTGTACCTATCGCTGGTGCACAAGCAGCGCAAAATGTAAATCATCCGCTTCCTATTTCTTTTGATGTTTTAAAAGATGTAAGTTCTTCGATCAATGTGGAAGTGCTTAGTACGGAAAACATGTCACCTGCC
>WSSedL1CaDRAFT_10001185_pt1 | contig 16006 bp, 9 predicted proteins | sample WetSurSL1Cattail_FD_9464 | JGI IMG/M metagenome (IMG submission 9464)
CTGACAAAACCCTCGTTTACAACTTTTAAGAAATAATATATAGCTTCCTTATAATCTTCTGATTTAAAAAAATCCTCACCTTCTTCGTAGGTCTCTTTAACTTTTGTAGGCTGCGCAGTTGTTGAAATATTTCCTGCACAAAACAAAAAGAAAAATAAACCCAAAAAATTGCTAATAAAATACTTATAAGAAAATGAACGGATTAAATACATAAATGAGACAGGTTATATTAAAATTTATTTCTTTACTTTTAAATGTTCCGGAACATCAGTACTTTCAACAGAGATATTCTCCGGCTTAAAGCCTATCCAGTGAATTTCAACGCGTCTGTTGTATTTTCTTCCTTCCGGATTATCAGTTCCGTCAGCATTTTCATTCACTGCAATATAATTGGTTTTCCCAGCTCCCTTTATCTGAATACGATCAGCATTTACACCCTTTTTAATAAGGAAATTTTTAACGCTTTGGGCACGTTTTTCAGAAAGTATGTTATTATATCGGTCGCTGCCAATAGCATCGGTATAACCAATAAATTGAATTTTCAAATCGACATAATTAGCTAAAACAAGTCCAAGGTGTTCAAGTTCCTTTTGTGCAGCTATATTAATATCAGCACTATTAAAATCAAAGAATACCGAACGTAAAACAATTAATTCCTTTTCCTTTTCAGTTTCAACATCTTTAGGGATTTCATTTACTACTTCTTCAGGTAACTCTCTGTTAATTTCGATTTGTTTGGTATTTTCTTTTTCAACAACAGGAGGGGTAGTATCTTTTTTAACTTCAGCCAATACCGGAGTTTCTGAAATAGAAATACGGTATAAATCTTCTCTTCCATAGCTACCTCGTCTGAATAAGGATGCATAAGCAGCAGTACCATTTTTTACAGGATAGAAAGACATATCATCGTCTGTAGTATTAATCGGGTATCCTAAATTTTTAGGAATACCCCAATTCCCGGTTGAATCCAGTTCTGAGCAAAAAATATCGTATCCTCCCATGGTATTATGTCCCTGAGAAATAAAAAATAATTTTTTACCATCTTCAGATATCTCGGGTAAATCTTCATTCAAATCCGTATTAATATTTTTTCCAAGATTTACAGCAACGCCCCAATCTCCATTAGCCATTTTTGTTGACTTATAAATATCTAAAGCTCCAATTCCGCCGGAACGGTTACTGGAGAAATAAAGCGTATTTCCATCTTTTGAAATACAAGCATTGGATTCGAAAAATTTTGAATTAATATTCTTATTCAGTCTTTTGGATTTAGTCCATTTACCTTCTTCAAAGGAAGACGACCAGATATCTGCTTCAAAATTATCCTCATATCTGAGCAACAATTGTTTTCCATCGAAAGAAAGAGATGAAACATACTGATTCCCGTCAGATTGAACTTCAGGGGTAATATTGATTGGATTAGACCATTTATTATTTACCTTCTTCGAATAAAAAATAGCATCGTAAAATTTTTGGGCAGAGTTGTAAACAATCACAGATTCATCACCGGATACTGCCGGATACATATCCCGCGAATTAGTAGAAACGGGCCGGTCTAAATCGGTAAATGAAACATTTTCTGATTTATTCATAGCTTCTCTGGCAAAAAAAACAGACTTTAGTTCATTGTCTGCAAGCACATTTGCTTCAATGTTTTTTGGTCCGATAAGCGTTTTAAATTTTTCAAAACAACTCTGAGCAGAGTCCAACTTGTTATCTATAAGATATGCAACACCAAGATAATAATATGAATCGTAAGGTGCATTAACTTCTTTAAATGAACCTTCAGTATATTTTATATTAGCCTTTTTTACAGCTTTTAACAAGTAAGGAACTGCCTTATATTTTTCACCGGGGATATTTAAATAACATTGACCTATACGATAATTAATATTTCCATTGTCTGAAAAGCCTCTTTTATATAAAGTATTATATGAAAACAAGGCTTCTTCATAATCCTCATACAAATAAAAATATTCAGCATCCAAAAATATTTGTTTCAACTTTTCTGATGGCTGTTGTGCTGAAACTTTGACTATTCCACCTATAACTGCAATAACTAAAAATAGTAAATATTTTTTCATTTGTGTCAATTTTGTAAAGACAAATTAAGAAATTAAATTAAACAAAATGAAGGAAACAATCAATAGTTTATATTAATTAAATTACAATAAAAAATTCATTAGTATACTTACTTGTTGTTTAACAACCTTTTATTTTTTATAATTATTATAGAATTAGAATCAATCGAAATATTTATTTCCACCCTTCTATTTATTGCTCTTCCATTAGGATTATCATTTCCGTCGGGCAATTTATTTTCAGCAATGGAATGGTTGCTTCCTTCACCACGACAAATGATTATTTTCGAAGAATATTTGTTTTTGATAAGATAATCCCTTACAGCATTTGCTCTTTCAAGTGAAAGCTTTCTATTATAAAGGCTGTCGCCAATAGCATCAGTATAACCAATTAACTGAATTCCTTTTACTCTATAATCCTTAAGTTTATTAATCAGTTGATCTAAATATATTTTTTCTGAAGGAGAAATATCTGAAATATTGAATTCAAATAAAATATTACAAATGTACAGGGTATCTATTTGGGATTTGAAAGAATCAACAGGTGTAATTTTATTTTGAGGAAGTTGGGGTTCGCTTTGTTTATTTTCAACCATGAATATTTCACCCTTAAAATCGGATGGAATTAATATATTTTGTTTTTCTATTTCACTACTATCCTTTTTGATAACCAGGCTAAACTGGCCAGGATATAAATCTGTGGAATAATTGCCGTTACTGTCCGGAGTTATAATTATTGCTGTGTCTTTGGTATTTTCGTCATAAAGTGCAATGGATACATTTCTTATCCCGGTTGTATCAGAAACTTTTATTTTGCCAGATAGAGGAATCAAGCGTAAAGTAGAAAATACCGGGGTAGTAAAGAAAAATATATCATTACCGGTATACCCTTTGGCATCGAATCTGGACAACACACCCTTATCAGAAGCAAACGCGGTAAATTTCATATCTGCATCATCAGAGGTGGTATTTAGTGAATAACCAATATTTAAAGGCTCGGACCATTTTCCATTTCCAAGGTTACGAGAATAAAAATAATCGTATCCACCAACCGCAACTTTATCTTCAGAATTAAAAACAATTATTTTACCATTATCGATCATCGATGGAGATTTTTCATCGCCTTCAGAATTAACAGGTTCACCTAAATTTTCAACACTATATGAATTAGTTAAAGAGTCCCAAATAGCCTTATATATATCAAAACCACCCAAACCTCCACTTCTATTACTCGAAAAATATATTGTTTTTCCATCAGGGCCATAAGTAGCATCAGTTTCATGAAATTTAGTATTGACAGGCTCTGGGAGTTTTTTCATTTTTGACCATTTCTTTCCGTTAAAAACACTTTCAAAAATTTCGTGACCGTATAAATCAACGTAAGTTTCAAATAAGATTTTATTACCATCCGGGGAAATAGATGTAGGCCAGTATTCGCCATCAGATCCTACCTGGGTTAAAATACTGTATGGCTCTACCCAACCCGAATCGGATTGATAGGTAAAATAAATTCCATCATAAAATTTAAGAGAACGTGAAAAAACCATTTTTTTACCGTCTGATGAAATACAAGCATGAGCATTTGCAATCCCTGTATTAATTTTTGGACCAGCATTTTCGAGTTTAAGAGGCAATGGATTGTCAATCTGAAGTCTGGCAAAAAGACAATTTTTAATTCGTGCCGAAGCAATAGATTTTTGTTTTTCGCTTAAATATGAGATAGATGAATATTTAAGATAAGCCTGACGGGCTTCCTTTATTCTATAATTTACAAGGTATGCATCGCCCAAATATAAATAAGCTTCAGCGGGTACAGTAATTTCCTGAGGTACTGTATCGTTATAGTTTTGTGAAATTTTTGAAGTAATATCTTTTAAATATTTAATTGCCAAAGACTTATCTGACGTAGAATATAAGTAACATATACCAATCCGATAAAACATATTGGCATTATTATATCCTTCAGATTCCAAGCCCTTTAGTATATATAAAGCCTCTTTATATTCAAAATCCTTCAGGTATTCCTGAACTTCCAGCATAGACTCATTATATTTTTCAACGGATTGAGAATAAGATTTTTCAAATAAAACGAAAAATAACAATAAGAAAATAACATAAAGTTTCATAAGTACAATAATTTGGTCCTAAGTCAATTAATATGTCCAAGTGCCTGTATTTTTTTTTCCGGCTGATTGGGATATCTGAAATGTTTACATGTAATTATAATCTAATTTTCATCATCCTCCTTCTTTCTTCTTTTCCATAAAAATATAAGGATCAATATTAATGGAATAGAAGAAAATGATAAAATACCTTTCCACGAATGAAACAACCCATTCCAAAAACCAGTTTTAACTGAAGATGTTCCATTACTGTCGTTTAAACTCTCAGACTTAACCGATTTTGTATTGGTAGCCCCAATAGTAACTGTTGTATCTGCCTTAAATGAATCCTGTTTATTATTGACAGTTTCGTTTGTTAATGCAGAGCTTTGATCTGTTTGAGAATTTGCTGGAGTTTCGCTGTTATCTGAATTATAAATTAAAATATTATCAGTAGCACTAGCCTTTGTGATTTCAGCAACTAACGGGGGAAGCTTTTCATTTAAAACAGCGTTAAAATCTAAGTTTGTATTTTTCTCTCCCTTTGTAATGGAAAAATCTTTTTTAAATGGTTCAAAATTCCCGGAACTAATACGTATTTCGTATTCACCGGCAGGAGCTTTAAAAGAGAAATTCAAAGTAGTAACCTTCTTCTTAAAAATGGTATCCTTGGTGTTCTTATTCATTACAGTGATAAAAACATCATCTCCTAAATGTTTGCCATTTATTACAATAATACTACCGTTAACCAAATATTCACGTGGGGACTCCGGTGTTAATATTTTAAGTTTATAAATATCATATTTACCCTGGCCTTTAGAATCGTATAATGCCATATATCCGGTATTTCCATCTAAAACCGGGCAGAAAAACAAATCGTCATCTGTTGTATTAACAGAAGAACCAAGATTTACAGGTTTTGCCCAGGAACCATCGTCATTTCTCTCAGAATAAAAAACATCATACCCTCCCAGAGTCTCATGTCCGAAAGAACTAAAATATAATCTTTTATTATTAGACAGAATAAATGGAGTTTCCTCATTATAAGGAGAATTTATAATTGGCCCGAGGTTAACAGCAGGTCCCCAGTTATTTGAATTTATATCTATACGAACAGATTTGTAAATATCAAGCCCTCCATAACCACCTTCCCGGTTACTGGTAAAATACATCGTTTTTCTGTCAGCAGATAACGTAGCATGCGACTCCCAATACTTAGTATTGATATTTGTATTTAATTTCTGAATTTTAGACCATTTACCGTTTGCAAACCTTGAAACATATAAATCACCTAAATAATTATCAGAACGGTAAAGAATCATTTCCTTGCCATCGGCCGAAACACAAACCGGATAACAGTCGTTATCTACCTGAAGTTCGGGCATTAAATTTACCGGAGCGGTCCATTTTCCATTGATTTTTTGAGAAAAGAACAATGCATCGTAAAAAGGTAATTTTGTAGTATATACAATAATATCATCATTAACAGAAACAACCGGATTAATATCAGAATACCGGGTATTAATCAATTCAGAAAGATTTGTTTTGCTGACATCTTTATCTTCGTTTTGGGACTTTAAAGCTAAATAACACGAATTGATTTGTTTTGAAACAAGAGAAGTGTCAAAAACACTAGGAGAACATTTAGTTAAAAACAATTTATAAGTTGAAATTGCTTTTCCCAAATAATTATTGATTCGATAAGCATCACCAAGATAAAAGAATGCGTCAACAGGTGTATTTAATTCGTTATATTTCCCGGAATTACAACTAACCGAAATATGTTTAACTGCAATTTCAAGATATTCAATAGATTTTTGCTTTTTAAAAGGAGAACTTAAATAACAACGTCCAATTTTGTAATCGAGATTGTAATTATTAGGAGCATTTTCTTTTAACTGGACATATAAAGGTAAAGCATCCTCAAATTCTTCGTGTTCAAAATAGGATTCTGCTTCCAAAAAAGTTTCTTTAAAAACAAATTTCTCCTGAGCTTTGCAGAATAAAATTTGTAAAAAAAAACAAAAAAATAGTAGAGCAAATTTGGGTTTAATAAAACTCATGTACAATTATAAATATTATTGATGTTGGAGTTATTTACTTATTTTTTTTTAAAACATTTATTATCCGGTTGTAAATATAAATCATTTTCAGTAATTAACAGCTTTTAAATCCTAAATTGTTAATACATTCAATATAAAAACTAATAACGTTACTGGTTCGATTGTCCGATTTTAATGGCATAAATTTCACCGGAATTATTTTTTGAATTGCTGCCTACCACAGCCTCTCCTTCCGGAGAAGCTATTTTAAAATCGATATTTAATTTATTTAACTTCTTCATATTATCTATTATTACTTCAGCCGATAGATCTTTGGAACAAAAAATAACTTCTCCAATAGATTGTATTTTAATAATTTCAGATAATTGAAAAATATTTCCATTATAATCTGAACTAAAATTAGAATCTGGTGAAACAAATTCGATATGTTCAGGTAAAATTCCGGATTTTATTAAGATTTGACTCACCCTTTGGGCTTCTGAAATATAACCAACAATAACAAAACGTTTATTTTTTCTATAAAAGAGTGAATATTTTTTCACCCTGGTAAAATTTAAAATTATACGGTTTAACATTGCCAATGAGAACACCGGAATACTGCTTATCAACAAAATAGCCCTTGAGAAATGCAATTTTTCAGGCATTAATGCATAGCCAATCAGATTTAACAATAATCCGGCTACAACACCTTTAAAAACATTTTTAAATTTTACAGGGAATTTATAAGCTTTAAAAATATACAGACAAAGAATCCAGATGGCAATATAACCGGGTATAACCCATTGATTATATTGATTTGGATACCGATCCTGTACTTGCAAATAAAAATATAACCAAAAATTTTTTATTAAATTAATTCCCAAATAAAAAGCAAAACAGTCCATTAATAGTGGAATAGCAATAATAAAAAACCTTTTTAAAATGGATAAAAATGCCCTGATATGAATTGCAAAATCTATTAATAATGAAAAAAGTTTTCCCTGATTACTTGAGATATGCTTACGGGCAAAAATATTCATGGCCTTGTAAAAAATCATTACATAATTTATGGTCCCTTTTTTGGTACTTTCTCCCCTGTAATGAATTATTGTAGTTTCCGGTAAATAATAATTGGAATACCCTGCTTTTAATATTCTGTATGACAAATCTATATCTTCGCCATACATAAAAAAAGATTCGTCAAACAACCCTACTTTATCAAGTACCGATTTTCGCATAAACATAAAAGAGCCGGTTAATATTTCAATTTTATTAACCTGATTTACATCCAGATGTCCTAAATAATATTGTGCGAAAAGTTTAGATTTCGGAAATAATCTGGTTAATCCGACAATTTTGAAAAAGGCAACCTTGGGTGTAGGTAACCCGCGCTTGGATTCTTTAAGATATTGGCCTTTACCGTCAATCATTTTGGGACCAACACCACCGGCGTCGGGATGAGTGTCCATGAAAGCAACGCATTGATCCAGTGTAGCTTCTTCAATAATAGTATCCGGATTAAGACATAAAATATACTCCCCCTTAGCTTCCCGTATTGCCAGGTTGTTAGCTTTTGAAAAGCCGATATTATCTGTATTACATATTAATTTTACCTGAGGAAATTTTTCCTTCAACATTAATTGAGAGCCATCTATTGAATTATTATCCACTACAATTATTTCACCTTCAATGTTTTTCATTGCTTTTAAAACAGAATATAAACACTGCTCAATAAAATATTTAACGTTGTAGTTGACTATAATAACAGAAAGCTTCATCGAAAAAATAATTAGTTTTCAAATATAGAAAAACAAAAGAGATAAATTAGATAGTTAAAAAATATATATTTTTGGACAAAATGAAATTATATGCTACCAATAAAAGATTCTATTCCTGCCGAAAGGTTCCCTGTTATGAACTGGTTAATTATCCTGGCCAATGCAGCTGTGTTTATTTATCAGCTGAAACTGGGAGATATTCAATTGGGTAACTTTTTTAACACATTTGGGCTTATCCCTTCGAAATTTAGTAGTATGACACCATTGGACTTTTTAAGTTTAAAAGCTCTTGGGGTATTTCCATTTATAACCAATATATTTTTACATGGCGGATGGCTGCATTTTTTGGTTAACATGTGGACATTAGTAATTTTTGGCGATAACGTTGAAAATAGAATGGGCTCCTTCAAATATCTGGGATTTTATCTTTTATGCGGACTGGCTGCCAGTTTAACTCATTTTGGCTTAAATATGAATTCCACTATTCCTGCTATTGGAGCTTCCGGAGCTATTGCCGGAGTTATGGCGGCATATATGTTTCTTTTCCCTTTTGCTAAAGTGGTTCTTTTAATTCCGGTTATCTTTGTTCCTTTATTTTTCAATATTTCTGCTTATATTTATATTGGTCTTTGGTTTTTATTGCAGTTATGGAACGGGGGGCTAATGCTTAGAACGACTTCTAACTCATCGGGAATTGCCTTTTGGGCTCACATCGGAGGATTTTTGACCGGTGCTGCGCTTTTCAGTTTTTTCCTGAAAAAGAAATACAAGCATTAAAGCTTTTAAGCTGAATAAATAGAGGCAATATCTATCTAAAAATATTATAATTCCCATTCGATGAGAAAAGCCTTACTTCTTATAATTCTTTTAACAGGAACTTATTTCTCTGTGTGGGGACAATATTTTGGACAAAATAAGCCCGCTTATAAAAAATTTGAATTTAAAGTATATCATACACCTCACTTTGAAATATACCATTATCTCAAAAATGATTCGGTAAGGGATCGTTTGGCTCAACTTTGTGAGGCTTGGTATGGTATGCATCAAGCTTTGTTCAGGGATACTTTTGAAACCCAAAACCCTATTATTTTTTATAATGATCAGGGCGATTTTCAACAGACAACTGCTATTTCCGGACTTATAGACGTGGGTACCGGTGGGGTTACTGAAGGATTAAAAAATCGTATTGTTTTACCGATAGCTTCCACCTATGCACAAACTAACCATGTTTTAGGACATGAAATGGTACATGCATTTCAGTACCACATGCTTATGGGAGATTCGGGGAATTACCAGGCATTACAGGGTATTCCATTGTGGATGATTGAAGGAATGGCAGAATATTTCTCCATAGGAAGTACAGATTCGCACACAGCACTATGGATGAGGGATGCTATAATAAATAATAATTTTCCTACCCTGGAAATGATGACTACAAACTATAGTTACTTTCCATACCGTTTTGGTCAGTGTTTTTGGGCTATGGTAGGCCGTACCTGGGGAGACTCTGTGGTTGTCCCTCTTCTAAAGGAAACGTCTATGTCGGGTTACCCCTTTGCTGTAAAAAAGGTATTGGGATATGACGAAAATAATTTTTCTGACCTATGGAGATCCTCATTAGTATCGCACTACCAAAAATATTATGATATAGCTTTAAATAAGCCCATTGGAAAAAAAATTCTATTTTCGAAAAATGCGGGAGATATGAATATTTCTCCGGAATTAAGCCCGGATGGCAAGTATGTCATTTTTCTATCCGAAAAAGAAATATTTACATTTGATTTATATCTGGCTGAAGCTCAGACCGGAAAAATAATACGGAAACTCTCGAGTATCATACACAATAATGAAATTGATGCCTTTAATTATATTGAATCGGCCGGGAGCTGGTCGCCGGATGGAAACGAGTTTGTTTTTACCATATTTTCAGGAGGAAAAAATAAACTTTTATTTGTAGATATTAAGAAAGGGGAAATACGCAGAGAAATTGAAATTCCCGGTGTCCCGGCATTCAGCAATCCATCATGGAGCCCGGATGGAAGACAAATTATTATTTCCGGAACTTCTGAAGGTATTACAAATTTATATCTGTTTGATATAAAATCGAAACAAGTAACACAACTAACAAACGATTCTTACTCATACCTGCAACCTTCATGGTCGGGCGACGGTAAATATATAACCTTTTCTACAGATAAACCTATTGATAAAAATGCACCTATTGATACCCGGGGAAATATGAGCCTCGGCATCATGAATATGGATGATAAAACCATTAAAATCATTGATATATTTAAAGGTGCAAAAAATTTAAATCCCAAATTTTCATCAGATAATAAATCGGTTTATTTTTTATCGAATCGCGATGGATTTAGAAATTTATACAGATATGAGTTAACATCTGGAAAAGTTTTCCAATACACACAATTATTTACCGGAATAACAGGTATTACGGAATATTCTCCGGCTATGAGTACTGCTAAAAATACGGATCAAATTTCATATTCTTACTTATATGGAGGTAAGTATAGTATCTATTTTGCAGATAATAAATCATTTAAACCCTTTGAAGTAAATCCTGACAGTTTAAATTTCGAAGCCTCAGTACTTCCTCCCATTGAAAGAAATACTAATTTTTTGGTAGACAAACAATTAGACAGTTTAAAAAATAAATCATTAGCTTCTCCGGATGCTTTTATGACATCACCTTATCGTCCAAAATTCAAACTCGATTATATATCGCAGGTAAATATTGGAGTTGCAGCCAGCCGCTTTAGCACAGGAATGGCAGGAAGTATCCTGGCTCTTTTTAGCGATATGGTGGGTCAAAACCAGTTATACTCTGTTCTTGCCCTAAATGGCGAAATATACGATTTTGGCGGATTAGTATCGTATGTAAACTCCAAAAACAAAATTAACTGGGGGGCTTCGGTTTCACACATTCCATACACTTATGCTTACCAGGGTTATATTGCGCACGATACCGTTTACAGCTCCAATAACGACACTATTGATACCAAAAATTATCCCTACAACATTTATAGAATCTTTGAGGATAAAATTTCCCTTTTTGCCATAAAACCCTTATCCCGAACCCAGCGATTTGAGTTTGGGCTTAGTCAATGCTGGTATTACCGCCGTTGGGATGTAATAAACCAGCGGTACGACCGTAACACGGATGATTATCTTTCTGATTATTCAGGGAAAGAAAGAAAAGCTACCGTTCCCGGATATAATGTTCAGATATTAGATTTTGCATATGTTACCGATAATTCCTTTTTTGGTATGACAGCTCCAATGAAAGGTTTACGCAGCAGGTTTGGTGTAGAGAAATATTTCGGGGCATTTAATTTCTTCACAGCCCTGGCAGATTTCAGATATTACTGGTACGAAAAGCCATTTACCTTAGCCATGCGACTAATGCATTACGGTAGGTACGGACATGGATCTGATGATTCGCGTTTAAACCAGCTTTATCTTGGGTATCCCTGGTATATGAGAGGTTACGAATACGAGACATTTACCAGTGATGTGGGCATCCCAGATACCTTAGGAGTTACCGTAAACGACCTCTCCGGAAGTAAAATGGCTTTGTGCAACCTTGAAGTCCGTTTGCCGTTTACCGGTCCCAAGAAAATATCAATGATTGAATCCGGTTTCTTTTTAACCGATTGGGTTCTTTTCTCAGATATCGGAGTTGCCTGGGATCAATCGACTTCTCCCCGTCTTGCAACCTCAAAGAAAAAAGACAGCGACCGGATTCCCCTGATAAGTTTGGGAACCTCCCTGCGATTTAATTTATTCGGATATATTGTAATAGAACCCTATTATGCATTCCCGATGAGTTACGGGGGATTCAGAAATGGAATCTTCGGGATTAATTTTCAACCGGGTTGGTAGGAGAATTAGTACCAAGTACTTAATAATTAGTAAAAACACTTTTGAACTTTTGAACCATTGAACTCTTACACTTTGTCCCTCAAACCCAAACAATACTTCTCCAGCCTGTTCAGACCTTCTTTTAGATTTTCGAGGGAATTGGCATAAGAGAACCTAACAAAACCTTCACCTCTGGAGCCAAAATCAATACCGGGCGTAATTCCGACATGGGCATGCTCAAGCACCTCAAAGGCAAATTGATATGAATTATTAGTAAAACGGGAAGCATCGGCAAAAATATAAAAAGCACCCTGTGGTTCAGTTTCGATACCAAAGCCTATCGATTTCAATCGTTCTATCATATATAACCTGCGTTGGTTGTAAATATTCTTCATAGATTCAACTTCGCCGGAAGAACCGGTTAACGCTTTGATGGCTGCTTTTTGAGATATGGAAGGAGCACAGATAAACAAGTTTTGCTGCAAAATTTGCAGTGTACGCATATATTCTTTAGGTGCGATAATATACCCCAATCGCAATCCGGTCATCGCAAAACGCTTGGAAAATCCGTTAATTACAAAAGCATTTTTAGTAAATTCCAGAACACTGCGGGTTTTCCCCTGGTAAACCAAACCATGATAAATTTCGTCCGAAATGATAGGTATTCCGGTTTGAGCAAGGCTTTCATAAACCGAATCGTTTACCAGCACACCACATGGGTTCATGGGTGAATTTACAAAGATGGCTCTGGTTTTATCCGTTTTCAATTTAATGACATCGTTAACATTGAACTGAAAACCACTAGCAGCATAAAGAGGAATTTCAACGGGATTTGCGTGGCACGAAAGGATAAAATTACGGTAACACGGATAACCGGGATTGGAAATCATAACCTCGTCCCCCACCCCGCACAAAGTCATCAATACCATTAAAATGGCCGGTGATGAACCGGAAGTAACCATAATACAGTCCGGATCAACCTCAGTATTATATTCGCGCATATAAAAACGGGCTATTTCCTCACGCAGTTCATAATCGCCCAACGAATGAGTATAATGTGTTTGTCCGGAATTTGCAGCAACATGAATTTCATCAGCAACACAACGGGGAACCTCAAAATCGGGTTCTCCAACTTCCATGTGAATTACATTGATGCCCATTTTCTCCATAGATTGCGCTTTTTCAAGCACATCCATAACAATAAAAGAGGTCATCTGATTTATAACCGGGTTCATAAGGCCAACCATAGAATTAAAAATTTATTCAGAATCTTCTGTTGTGTCAGAAAGCATTAAATTACTCTCAACAACAGGTAATTCCTGCACTTGCTTAAGTTTACTCTGAATCTTGCGGGTTCGTGTTCCCACGAGTTCATCAATATCTTCACCGGCTTTTAAAATCTTTTCCTGAGCCTTTTTCAACACATCACCAAAACGGCCAAATTCCGTTTTTACAGCCCCAAGAATATTCCATACCTCACTGGAACGTTTTTCAATAGCCAAAGTTTTAAAACCCATTTGCAGACTATTCAATATAGCTGCCAGTGTAGTTGGACCGGTAACCACAATTTTATACTCGCGCTGCAGTGTTTCGAGCAGACTCGAGCGGCGAACAATTTCGGCATATAATCCTTCGACAGGAAGAAACATAATTCCAAAATCGGTAGTATAAGGCGGATCGATATATTTATCGCGAATGTCGCGGGCAAATTTCTTAATAGAATTTTCAAGAGATTTTACGAGTTCGTCTATCAGAGTTTTATCCCCGGCTTCGTAAGCATCCATCAATGCATGGTAGTCTTCGTACGGAAATTTAGAATCGATGGGTAAGTAAACCACCTGCCCCGAATCATCCTTACCAGGAAGTTTAATCGCAAACTCAACATTATCGCGGGAATTTCTTTTAGTATGAACGTTTTGATCGTATTGCTCCTTACTTAAAATTTGTTCGAGGATATTGCCCAATTGAATCTCACCCAGAATACCTCTGGTTTTAACATTAGAGAGCACTTTCTTTAAATCTCCCACTCCGGTTGCCAGGTTTTGCATTTCGCCAAGACCCTTATGAACCTGTTCCAAACGTTCACTTACTTGTTTAAACGATTCAGAAAGTCGCTTTTCAAGAGTATCCTGCAGCTTTTCGTTTACGGTAGCCCGCATCTCATCAAGCTTTTTGGTATTTTCATCCTGCAAAAGCTTTATGCGATTTTCAACCGTTTCCCGGATTTTTTCAAGCTGATTCATCATCGAATCGAGCTTTAAACGTTGTTGATCATTGAAATCCTTAACGTTAGCTGAAAAAATTTCTTCAAACGATTTAAGAGACGATTTCATTTCATCGCGATTATTTTTATCGCTTATTCCTTGTTGCTCCTGAAAACTTTTTAACTGAGCCGCAAAAGACTCAAGTTGTTCTTTCTGAACCTTTCCCATCTCTGAAATAGAACGAGATATAATATCCGAAAATGCCTTTAGCTGATTGCCGGACTCTTCCCTGTTATCGCGAAAATTACTCTGGTTTTCAGCCCTGGCCCTTCCAAATTCATCACGGACAGCATTTTCTACCTGTAAAATTTGTTTAGACTGCAGTTCAAATAATCTGCTATTATCAGTAGCCTGTAATCCGGAATATATCCTGAAAACCAGTAAAAGCAGCACTGCCAAAAAAAGCAAAATAATTATTAAGAGTACACCGGTGATTCCCATGGGGTTATAAATATTAATTCAACACTGCAAGGTAATGGATTTCGGAATAAGTAAAAAAACTTTTAGTCAATAAAAAAGCCGCCCCTAAGGACGGCTTTTAATTAGATATAGAACCAGTATTATTCTGCTTTCTTCTTATTTAATTTAGTAAGCAACAGCATAAGTCCGCCAAAAATAAGCATTCCAATGCCAGACCACAGATTCATATTTATACCAAATGTTTTAACATACATTTCAGTATTCGACATTGTAGTAAAACCATAAATAGTAAGGATAACGCCTAATAAACTAAACATCAATCCTATTGGAATTTTTATATCAATCATATTTAAACTTCTTAATAATTACCAGAAAATAATAGATAAAATAGTTACAAGAACTAAAACAGAAATAGCTAAAGTTGTAGAACGTTTGTACCAAACAACATGTTCTTCTTTAAGTTTAGGCGTAAGAGAATATACCAAACCTTTAAGTTCGTCGTCTGTTTTGTTTTGTTTAGTTGCCAGAGAAATACCTACAGTAATTAAAGTACTGGCACTGCATGCATAAATGGCAGTCCAGAAATTTTGAGCCATTTCAACTTTGTAAGTAATAAGATGAGCAATCCAACCGCCCTTTACAAGAGTTGTAGCTCCTTCGGGTGCAGAGATTCCATGATGTATCAAAGCAATTAAAAAACCGATTAACAATCCGAGAAATGCGCCATGTCCGGTACTTCTTTTCCAAAACATACCCAGGAAAATAACAGCAAATAAAGGAGCGTTAATCATTGAGAAAATGGTTTGCAGGAAGTCCATGATGTTTCCAAACATACTTGCCAGATAAGCCGCGGCTATACTGACAATTACACCAAAAACAGTAGACATACGGCCAATTTTTAAATAATGTTTGGCATCTGCATCTTTATCACCTGTTGCAGGGCGAATATAGCTTTGATAAATATCGTAAGTCCAAACTGTGTTAAATGCCGAAACATTACCAGCCATACCCGACATAAAAGAAGCCAGAAGAGCGGTAATACCCAGACCTAATACACCTGAAGGCAGATAATATTTTAAAAGAGCGATAACCGTGTAATCATAAATAGGTTGACCGTCTTTAACCGGTAAAGAGAAATGTGCAGAAGGAGTGTTCATTAAAACCAAAGCAACAATACCCGGTAAAATGATTAAGAAAGGAATAAACATTTTGGGAATAGCTCCAATTAACGGAGTGTTACGAGCAGCTGTTGTAGATTTAGCTGACATTGCACGCTGAACGATAAGGAAATTGGTACACCAGTATCCAAATGACAATACAAAACCCAGACCGGCAAAAATACCATACCATTCAACACCCATTGGGTTTGATGCCGCACTGCCCGTATATTTCCAGGTTGTGGTAAAGGTATCCGGAGCATAATGGCTGTTCATATTAGGA
>WSSedL1CaDRAFT_10001186_pt1 | contig 16006 bp, 9 predicted proteins | sample WetSurSL1Cattail_FD_9464 | JGI IMG/M metagenome (IMG submission 9464)
AAACCCGAAATCGGCGACCTGGATGACAACGACGCCGACAGCGACGAAATTCCCGCCCAACAAGAGTAAGCATGCAGACCACCCGCCTCGCCTCCGCCCAACGCCTGGTCGTCAAAGTCGGCTCGGCCCTGGTCACCAACAACGGCGCTGGTCTCGACCTCGCCGCGATTGAGGACTGGGCGCGCCAGATCAGCGTCCTGCGCGAGCAGGGCAAGCAGCTGGTGCTGGTTTCCTCGGGCGCCATCGCCTGCGGCATGCAGCGCCTGGGCTGGAGCAAGCGGCCGAAATCGGTACACGAACTGCAAGCGGCTGCCGCTGTCGGCCAGATGGGTCTGGTGCAGGTCTATGAAGGCGCTTTCTCGAAATACGGCCTGCAGACCGCCCAGATCCTGCTCACCCACGACGATCTGGCCGACCGCAAGCGCTACCTGAACGCCCGCTCAACGCTGACCACACTGCTCGAGCTCGGCGTCGTGCCGATCATCAACGAAAACGACACCGTCGTCACCGACGAGATCAAGTTCGGCGACAACGACACGCTGGGCGCGCTGGTCGCCAACCTGATCGAAGCCGACGCCCTGATCATCCTCACCGACCAGATCGGCCTGTTTACCGCCGACCCACGCAAGGATCCGAGCGCCACGCTGATCAGCGAAGCGACAGCCGGCGACGAAGCCCTGGAAAGCATGGCCGGCGGCGCCGGCACGCGTATCGGCACGGGCGGCATGATCACCAAGGTGATTGCCGCCAAGCGCGCCGCCAGAAGCGGCGCCCACACCGCCATCGCCAGCGGCCGGGAAACCGACGCTATCGTCCGCCTGGCCAAGGGCGAGCCGGTCGGCACCCTGCTCGTCTCACAAACCCAACCACTCGCAGCGCGCAAGCAATGGCTGGCCGACCACCTGCAACTGGCCGGCCGCCTGCTGCTCGACGATGGCGCCGTGGCCGCCCTGCGCGCCGGCAAGAGCCTGTTACCGATCGGCGTCATGGCCAGCGAAGGTGAATTCGAGCGCGGCGCAGCAGTGGCTTGCATCGCCCCCGACGGCCACGAAATCGCCCGCGGCCTGAGCAATTACGGCAGCGGCGAAGCCCGCCTGATCGCCCGCAAATCGACGGCCGAAATAGAAAACCTGCTCGGCTATGTCGACGAACCGGAAATCATTCATCGCGACAACCTGATCCTGGTTGACTGAAGCGCAAACCGACAAAAAGCCCGGAACAATCCGGCAATGCCGCACGCCAGCCATTGAAACATGCGCAAAGGTCGTTAACTTCCGGCTCGAGCCTATCGGACAACTTCACGCCACGACGGAGGCTCTGCCAGCAACCTGGCTGACCGGCCAAGCCATTCGGGTTACGACGCGATCCCGGCATAGATATAATCTCCGGAGCGTGATCAGGCATTCTCGTCATAGAGTCCGCAAGCAGACAACACGGAGCAGATTCTCTTGACGGACCCCGCCAACGCCCCTCGAAGCCGGCCAGAAGACCTCTCGACCAAGGCCGTATCCACGATACCGCGCAAGCTTGGTGCCAAAACCCTGATCGGTTTGGCACTCACCATCATTCTGATGGTGTATCACTGGATCGGGGTGCGCCAAGCAATTGACGATGTCCCGCAACAAACACCTGCCACGGCAACCGAACAGCTCATCAAGGCGGTGCTGGATCACAACACGGAAGCAGTTCAACTCGCCCTGACCGAACTGGAAAAGAAAAGTGACAGTCGAGGGCTAACGGTGCCCAAAACCGCCCTTGAGGGCCGCTTGAACCCGGAGCAACGGCGCAAACTGCGCGAGCACCAAGCCCCCTACAGTCTGGTCGCCGTTTCCCTCGCCGCATCGGATCATTCAACAGCAGCTTTACTTGTTGAGCATGGACACTGGTTCTCGCCGCCAGATCGCTATCTATTGGCATCCGCCCTGGCGCAGGCAAATCCGGAACAGCGCCAACGCTGGCACAAGCTGATGCTTGAGCTCGCGCAGTACAAGGATCGACGCTTACAAAGGATAGAGGGCCGTGCAGGTCGCCCTCGGGTCGATGACGAGATCATCGAAGGCGTTTTGCGGATGCAACCTGACTTCTCGCCGGTGTTTGTCGAAGCCGATGCCGAGCAGGCGCTGGCAAATTGCGATCCTGCCGCCCTGGGGTTTGTTCTGGCGCAGGATGAAAAACTGGGCAAGGCCTGGCGACTGGACCTCGGTCAGACATTCGGGCGTCTACTCGGCAAAGACATGGCCATGCTGGCACCTGACGAGTCCGCCATCTCCAACATGAGCGATCGCGAAGCCGAGTCTTGTGTTGAAGCAGCCAGATTACTAGTGAATCTCCCCCGCTTCCCCACCGATGGCGAAGACACGCCATCACCGGCCAATAGCGTCGGCTTGCTATGGGTAGACGCCTGGGCCGGGGACATTGGAAAAGTGATGAACGCCACGGATAGCCGGATCATCGACAATTTGAGAGCCGGTGCCGGTTTGGGTGAGCTTGACGATGCCCATTTCAACCTGGCCCATACGCAGCAATTCCTGGAGAAGAATCCCCCCTACTATCCCTACAGCCTGCGACTCGTCGCCCTGTCGATGGAAAAGTCCGCATCTGCGGAAATGCTGCGAATGGTGTTGCAACGCCCCATGGTGTATTTCTTTCACCAGGCCTTTCAGCGAGATGCTCGCCTGGCCTTGCGGAACTGGAATGCCCACGCGACGGGGGCGCATCGCCGCCAACTTCGCGACAATCTCAACAACCAACTTGCGATGGTCTATACCGGCAAGGCGCAGGCCAAGGAATTAGAAGCGATCCGCCAGTGGCTCGCCGACGCTGGCTTGTCATGTCACATGACGCCGTTTAAGGGCGGGCAGGGATTTCCCGGCACGGCGTGGCTGCATTTTAGATGCCGCTGAGAAGACCCCGCCAACGGACAACGAGAGAGCATGCATGGACAAAATCACTGTCGCGCTGATCTTCGCCCTGGTCGCGCCAGGCGCGTTCGCACAGCCGAAATCCTACACGCCCCAAGAAGGTGACTTCGTGTTCCAGTCGCTTCCGACAGGCGACCTGGTGGCGGCCATTGAGGGCGTCTCCGAGTCAGATTATTCGCATGTTGGCATGATCATCCGCAAGAACGAGCGGTGGTTCGTGCGGGAAGCCATTGGCGATGTGCACGACACGCCCTTGCCCGAATGGGAAAGCCGAGGACGCATGAACCACGCCTTCGATGCATTTCGACTGAAGCCCGACTTTCAGAAGTTTGTCCCGGGCTTCATCAAAGGCAGTGAAGCATTTCTTGGCCGCCCGTATGACTTCAAATACGCCATGGATGACCAGGCGATTTATTGCTCCGAGCTGCTTTACAAATCCATGTTCAATACCTCCGGAGTTCGCCTCGGCAAACTCCAGAAGCTGGGCCAACTCAAGTGGCAAGCCTACAGACTCACCATTGAAAAGTACGAAGGCGGCACAGTTCCACTCAATCGGGAAATGATCACGCCGAGGGCACTATCGGAAGCAAGCCAGCTTGAGCAGGTATTCCATGGTTACAAGCAATAATCCTGCTGGCCTACAAGCTTGGGCATTGCCCCCCGGAGATCACTTCCGCCGAAAGCCCAGAGCGTAGTGCCTAACGCAGGAAGCGGAAGAGGACCTACTGTTCCCTTGATTGCCGGAAATAACTATTTGCTCTGGCAGAAACCGGCCAAGTCCGGCCATCCAGCACCAAGTCAAATTCCCCTCACCAATCACCGATGCCAGGCTTAAAGCGGTCGCAGAGGTATCAGCTAGATCATGATGCGCTAAGTGTTATGAGCGTTACATTGCCAGTTCCGCACAAAGCTCATTTATGATTAGACTGTAGATTCTCAGCCTTTCATCGCGTCGATGATGGAGTAAGAAATGAAATCGCGTCGCGCATCTCCTCTCGTCCCCCGAGAAACGCAGAAAGGCTGCCGGCAGCGGCACCTTTCGTTGCGCACATGCAACAAAGGTTGTACGCACCGCTATTCCTTTACGAGAGCCATGAATTCCTTCTGCGACCGCTCGCGTCCGCTGCTCACGACGCCTGAGACTTCCTGCCAAGCCCGGTTGCCCGCACTTATCCTGATCGATCTGGTTTCAGGGGATGCTCCGAGATGAGGAATCCATTGTCTTCAATGCGCGGTTCAATGGTCTGGCAGGGGCTTGCCGCACTTGCGCTGATCGTCACACTGACTGCTCTGGCCGGAGCTCTTGAATTCGCCAGACAACGAAACCGCCTTGAAGGAGACTTGCTTCTCACGACGAGAGCAATCAATCATTCGGTGGCCCAGCAGCTTGCAACGGCAATGAAGTTTACTCACACCCTTTCTGCGACGCTAGAGGGCGACTTGCTGAACAAAAACTTCTTTGACGCCTACCAAAAGTCGGCACGCGCCCTAGGTGCTACGCAGCTTGCAGATCACGTTGTGGTTAGCGATGACAGCGGCCAACAATTGATGAATACCCTGGTTGAATATGGCCATCCTCTACCGGTTACAAAAAATATTGATCGCATCAAGGAAATCTTTTCGTCGGCCAAGCCCCGCATATCTCAACTGGCGGTCGGAACAATCTCGAAGAAATTTGAGATTTTCATAGATGTTCCGGTCATGCACGACGGACGGGTGCGTTACGTCCTGACGGCTGTGCTGAACGCAAATGCATTGCGCGGCATTCTTCTTGAGCCTCTTTTTCCGGAAGAATGGACGGCAAACATTTTTGACGGGAATGGCGTGATTGTCGCTCGTACCCGGGATCACGAAAAGTTTGTGGGCAAGAAGGTCTCTGAGCGTTTGCTTGGTCAATTGGCAAATCATGATTCTGGGGTCTACGACAACGTCAATCTGGATGGGGTAACGACGATAGCCGCGTTCGTTCGTTCCGGCGATTCCGGTTTCGGAGTGACAGTCGGCGTTCCCAAGCACCTGTTGTTATCAGAGACTGCCAAGTCGTTGCCTGCGACAGCACTAGCAATTTCGGTCGCGGTCTTGGCCCTTTTCGTCGCCTGGAATTTTGCCAGCATCTCGAACCTGCGCCGGCAAAGCGAAGCGCATCTCAAGCAGTTTATTGAGACAGCCCCAGCAGCATTGGCGATGATTGATCACCACGGCAATTACATCGCCGTCAGTCGGCGCTGGGCTGATTATTTCGCCCAAGGGAATGAATGGCCCGCCGGTTCACTGTTTGATGAAATTGTCCCGCAACAATTGCTGGCGAAATGGAAAGCAGCACATCGCAATGGCCTTGGCGGCCAAGCCAATCGCGCTGACGAAGAGTTCATTAGTAGCGGACGATGGCTCCGGTGGGAGACGCAACCTTGGCAATCAAGCGGTGGAAGCCCTGGCGGCATCGTCATTGCATGCGAGGACATAAGCGAACGTAAGCAAGCCGAGGCGGACCTTCAAGACCATCGCGACAATCTCGAGAAAATGGTCGCGAGCCGAACAAGGGAATTGGATGATCTATATAATCAGGCACCCTGCGGCTACCATTCGTTGGCCATGGACGGGACCATTCAGCGCATAAATGATACAGAACTTGGCTGGTTCGGCTATACGCGAGACGAGGTTGTTGGCAAGAAACGCATCACGGATTTCATGACCCCTGCGTCGGTAGAGACCTTCGAGGCGAGTTTCCCGCAATTCTTGGCGGAAGGGCATATTCAGGATCTCGAGTTCGAGTTTGTGCGCAAGGATGGTAGCGTACTGCCGGCCCTGCTCTCCGCTACAGCGGCCTATGATGGCCAGGGCAATTTCCTGACGACTCGCTCCGTAATACAGGACTACACAAAGCTCAGGAACCATCAGCGCATGCTGCTTAAAATCCTGGCTGCTTCGCCAATGGCGGTCCGCATTGCTCGCCTGTCGGACAATCGGATCTTATTCCTGAACAAGGCATTTACCGAGCTTGTCCAAAAAAGCCACGAAGAAGTGCTAGAAATGGATATCAGTCAAAACTACATAGACCCTTTGGCATTTGACGATATCCGGCAGCGACTTATCCGAGGAGAAGTTGTACTCAATCGGCTTGTTGAACTGCAACTTCCAGACAGGCCGGAGGTTCCCCATGTCTGGGCACTGTGCTCCTACATGGTCATCGACTATGAAGGACAGAAAGCGGTACTTGCATGGCTATTTGACGTGACTGAACTGCAGCAGGCAAAAAAGATGGCCGAGGGCGCCACCCAAGCCAAGAGCGCCTTTCTGGCCAACATGAGTCACGAAATCCGCACGCCGATGAATGCCATTGTCGGCCTGACCCACCTGATGCGGCGCGCAGATCCATCCCCCGAGCAACTTGAACGACTGACCAAGATTGAAATGGCCGGCCGCCATCTGCTCAGCATCATCAATGACATCCTTGACCTTTCCAAGATTGAAGCCGGCCGGTTGCAATTGGAGCAAACAGACTTTCACCTTTCATCGATTCTCGACAACGTCGTATCCATCATTGGCGAACAGGCCCGCAGCAAAGGTCTGAGCATTGAGGTGGACCCGGATGGTGTTCCGATGTGGTTACGTGGCGACCCCACCCGCATTCGCCAGGCCTTGCTCAATTTCGCTGGCAACGCCATCAAGTTCACTGAGCAGGGCTCGGTTTTCCTGAGATCGGTTCTTCTGGAAGACGATGGGAATGAGTTGCTGGTACGCTTTGAGGTGCAAGACACTGGGATCGGTATTTCCGCAGAGAAGTTACCGAAATTGTTCCAGGCATTCGAACAGGCGGACAGTTCGACAACGCGACTATATGGCGGTACCGGTCTCGGTCTTGCGATTTCCCGTCGCCTAGCCAATCTGATGGGCGGCAATGCTGACGCTATCAGCACGCCGGGAGAAGGCAGCACATTTTGGTTCACGGCACGGTTGTCGCGTGGCCACGGTGTGATGCCTGCCGAATCGATGAGGGAATCGTTAGCAGATGCCGAAGCGCAACTCCGCCATTACCAAGGCAGGGCAAAGATACTGTTGGCCGAGGATAACGAGATAAACCGTGAAGTGGCGCTCGAACTTCTGCACTCCGTCGGTCTCGAAGCCGATACGGCCGAAGACGGTGTCGAAGCGGTAGAAAAAGCACGAGCTCAAATTTACGATCTGGTCCTGATGGACATGCAGATGCCCAATATGGATGGTCTTGATGCTACCCGGCTAATCCGTAGCCTACCGGGATGGGCCGACAAGCCAATCCTGGCGATGACGGCCAATGCCTTTGAGGAAGATCGGAAAACCTGTGACCAGGCCGGCATGAATGACTTCATCACCAAGCCGGTTGAACCTGACATCTTCTTTTCGATTTTGCACAAATGGCTTTCCGGTGGATTGGAATCAACGACGACTTTGCCGGAAACACCTCCCTTGGCCGCAGATGCAGTCGTAATAGAAAAAAAGCAAACTGGGCTGCCCCCATTGCCTGGCATCGATACGTCCGTAGGCATGCGCTACGCCAATAACTCAGCCACTTCCTACAGGAGTTTGCTGACAAAATTCCGCGATGGCTACGGCACAACCTTCATCGATGATTTTTGCAGCGCCCGGCTGGCAGATGATTGGCCAACAGTAATTCGCTTGGCCCACACCTTAAAAGGTTTGTCTTTGGCAATTGGGGCAAAGGAATTGGGTGAGATTGCTGCGCGACTAGAACAAGCGGGATTGGCGCATCGACCCGAACAACTCATCACCATTGAGGGCGAATTAGATCAAGCTATTTCGCATGTGATGAGTGGACTGATGCTGCTTGAAGACTTTGCTTGAGGGCATCTAGGCTAGGTAAAAGCTAGACTCAATTAGCTCCCGTAGAGCCATTGCCTGCTCAGATTATTGTCAGTGAATTTGATGAGACAAGTAAATTTTTGGGCTGATGATGGCAGCTCTAGGCGGCAAAGCCGACTTATGACATCCGAACTTAAAATGGCTCCTAAGGGCACTTTGCCGCCCCAGGGATGCCCTTAACCCCTAGCGCACGCAATCCACGTAATACCGTCCGTCCCCACCCTTGACCAGACCATGCACATCAGTCTCGAAGCCCGGGAAGCCGGCGTTGAATTCGCGGGCGAATTTCAGGTAGTTGCAGATTGTGGCGTTGAAGCGCTCGCCTGGGATCAAGAGCGGGATGCCCGGCGGATAGGGGGTCAGCAGCACGGCCGTGACACGGCCTTCGAGTTCATCGACCGGCACGCGTTCGATGTCGCGGTGGGCCATCTTGGCGAAAGCGTCAGCCGGGCGCATGGCCGGGACCATGTCCGAGAGGTACATCTCGGTGGTCAGGCGGGCGACATCGTTTTCCTTGTAGACGGCGTGGATCTGCTTGCACAGGTCCTTGAGGCCGATGCGCTCGTAGCGCGGGTTTTTCTGCACGAACTCGGGCAGCACCTTCCACAACGGCTGATTCTTGTCGTAATCGTCCTTGAACTGCTGCAGCGCGGTGACCAGCGTGTTCCAGCGGCCTTTGGTGATGCCGATGGTGAACATGATGAAGAAGCTGTACAGGCCGCACTTCTCGACGATGACGCCGTGCTCGGCCAGATACTTGGTGACGATGGCGGCGGGGATGCCACGGTCGGCAAATTCGCCGTCCACATTGAGGCCCGGCGTGATGATCGTCGCCTTGATCGGGTCGAGCATGTTGAAGCCGTCGGCCAGGTTGCTGAAGCCGTGCCAGCGCTCGCCGGGCTTGAGCATCCAGGCGTCGCGCTCCTCGATGCCTTCTTCCGACAGGTCGTCCGGCCCCCAGACCTTGAACCACCAGTCGGCGCCCCACTCCTCATCGACCTTGCGCATGGCGCGGCGGAAATCGAGGGCTTCGGCGATCGATTCCTCGACCAGCGCCGTGCCGGCCGGTTCTTCCATCATCGCCGCCGCGACATCGCAGGAAGCGATGATCGAGTATTGCGGCGAAGTCGAGGTGTGCATCAGGTAAGCCTCATTGAAGATGTCGCGGTCGAGTTTCTGGTTCTCGGCGTCCTGGACGAGGATCTGCGAGGCCTGAGAAAGACCGGCCAGCAGCTTGTGCGTCGATTGCGTCGAGAAAATCATCGATTCCTTGCAGCGCGGGCGGTCGGCGCCGATGGCGTGGTAATCGCCGTAAAAATCGTGGAAGGCGGCGTGCGGCAGCCAGGCTTCGTCGAAATGCAGGGTGTCGATCTTGCCGTCCAGCTCCTGCTTGATGTCCTCGACGTTGTAGAGGATGCCGTCGTAGGTGGACTGGGTGATGGTCAGCACGCGCGGCTTGGCCGTCTTGTCGGTGATGAAGGGATTGGCGGCGATCTTCTTCTGGATGTTTTCCCAGAGGAATTCGCTCTTCGGGATCGGCCCGATGATGCCGAAATTGTTGCGCGTCGGCATCAGGAAGACCGGAATCGCGCCGGTCATCATGATGGCGTGCAGGATGGACTTGTGACAGTTGCGGTCGACGACGACGATGTCGTTCGGCGCGACCGTCGAGTGCCAGACGATCTTGTTCGAGGTCGACGTACCGTTGGTCACAAAATACAGGTGATCGGCATTGAAGATGCGCGCCGCATTGCGCTCGGACGCGGCGACCGGGCCGGTATGGTCGAGTAGCTGGCCGAGTTCCTCGACGGCATTGCACACGTCGGCGCGCAGCATGTTTTCGCCGAAAAACTGATGGAACATCTGGCCGACCGGGCTCTTCAAGAAGGCAACGCCGCCCGAGTGGCCCGGGCAATGCCAGGAGTAGGAACCGTCGGCGGCGTAATGGACCAAGGCGCGGAAGAACGGCGGCGGCAGCGAATTGAGGTAGGCATTGGCTTCGCGCTTGACGTTGCGGGCGATGAATTCCGGGGTGTCCTCGAACATGTGGATGAAGCCGTGCAACTCGCGCAGCACGTCGTTCGGGATATGGCGACTGGTGCGCGTTTCGCCGTGCAGGAAAATCGGGATCTCGGCATTGCGGTTGCGGATTTCCTTGACGAAGGCGCGCAGCTCGGCCAGCGTCTCTTCCGGCTCAAGCGCCAGTTCCTCGTCGTCGATCGACAGGATGAAGGCCGAAGCGCGGCTCTGCTGCTGGGCAAACGAGGTCAGATCGCCGTAACTGGTGACACCCAGCACTTCCAGGCCTTCCTTCTCGATGGCTTCGGCGAGCGCGCGGATGCCGAGACCGGAGGTATTCTCCGAACGGAAGTCTTCGTCGATGATGATGACGGGGAAGTGGAAGCGCATTGTGTTTCCTTGAAAAGCGGCGACCCGCCGCAGCGGGTCACAGAATAAGACGGTTTTGTTACGACTTTACGAAAAAGCGCGGCGTCAGATCTTGGGCAGGGTGACGCCCACTTGCCCTTGATATTTCCCGCCGCGGTCCTTGTACGACGTCTCGCAGACTTCGTCGGATTCGAAGAACAACACCTGGGCACAACCTTCACCGGCGTAAATTTTGGCCGGCAGGGGCGTCGTATTGGAGAACTCGAGCGTCACGTAACCTTCCCACTCCGGCTCGAAAGGCGTCACATTGACGATGATGCCGCAACGGGCATAGGTGCTCTTGCCCAGACAAACGGTCAGCACCGAGCGGGGAATACGAAAATATTCCATGGTCCGGGCTAGCGCGAAGGAGTTCGGCGGGATGATGCAGACGTCGGATTCGATCTCGACAAAGGACTTCGGATCGAAATTCTTCGGATCGACGACGGTCGAGTTGATGTTGGTGAACACCTTGAATTCGCGGGCGCAGCGAATATCGTAGCCATAGCTGGAGGTGCCGTAGGAGACGATCTTCTGGCCATTGGCCTCACGCACCAGCTCCGGCGAAAACGGCTCGATCATGCCGTGCTCTGCCGCCATGCGGCGTATCCATTTGTCTGATTTGATGGTCATTTTTTCTCGTCCGCGCCACAAAAAGCAAAGGCGGGATTTTACCCGCCTTTGTGTGGGGTTTTGGCAAAAAGATTAGGTGTTCTGCACCACGATATTCGGGAATTTCGACGTCATGTCCTTGGCCTTCTCGGCGATCTTCACCGCCACCCGGCGAGCAATGGCGCGATAGATCTCGGCCGTGCGCGATTCCGGCGCGCCGACGACAGTCGGCTTGCCACCGTCGGCCATCTCGCGGATGGCCAGCTCAAGCGGCAGGCTGCCGAGGAATTCGACATCGTAGTCCTTGCCCATGCGCTGGCCACCGCCTTCGCCGAAGATGTGCTCCTCGTGGCCGCAGTTCGAGCAGATATGGATGCTCATGTTCTCGACGATGCCGAGGATGGGAATATTGACCTTCTCGAACATCTTCAGACCCTTGCGCGCATCGATCAGCGCGATGTCCTGCGGCGTCGTAACGATCACGGCGCCGGTCACCGGCACCTTCTGGGCCAGCGACAGCTGGATGTCGCCGGTGCCCGGCGGCATGTCGACAATCAAGTAATCGAGGTCGTGCCAGTTGGTCTGGCCGAGCATCTGGTCGAGCGCCTGGGCGACCATCGGGCCACGCCAGACCATCGGTGTCTCGACATCGACCATGAAGCCGATCGACATCGCCTGCAGGCCGTAGGCTTCGAGCGGCTCCATGCTCTTGCCGTCGAGCGATTCCGGCTCCTGACCGGCCAGGCCGAGCATTTGCGGCTGTGACGGACCATAGATGTCGGCATCGAGAATGCCGACGCGCGCCCCTTCCTGGGCCAGAGCCAGGGCCAGATTGACTGCCGTCGTGCTCTTGCCGACGCCGCCCTTGCCCGAGGCAACGGCAACGATATTCTTGACACCGGGCAGCAGCTTGACGCCGACCTGCACGCTATGGGCGACGATCTTGCTATAGACATTGGCGGCANCCTTGCCGATGCCCGGCAGGCCACTCACGGCCGCCAGCACCTGTTGGCGAACCGGCTCGATCTGGGTTTTGGCCGGATAGCCGAGCTCGATGTCGAAGGCGACATCGGCGCCATCAATCTTGATGTTCTTGAGCGCCTTGCCGGTGACGAAATCCTTGCCCGTATTGGGATCGACCGCAGCCGAAAGCGCGGTTTTGATTTGCTGTTCTGTAAGACTCATGAAAACTCCGGATTGGGGGTGGGCTGCCGGGCAATACCCGAGCAATTTGCTCCAGTGTAGCGCAATCCGGAGCGGCCTTCAGCCTTGCTGAACGGTATCCAGACGATAGCCCTGACCGTAAACCGAAGTCAGCATCAGCCCGCTCTCTCCCGCCAGACCGAGCTTCTTGCGCAAACGGCTGGTGTGGGTGTCGACGGTGCGCGTATCGATGCCATCGTTGTCGCGCGCCCAGACACCGGCGAGCAGTTCTTCGCGCGGCAGGACCCGGCCGATATTGCGCAGGAAGACGACAGCCAGATCGAACTCGCGCTGGGTCAGGTCGATTTCGCAGCCAGCCAGACTAATGCGTCGTCCATCGAGATCAATCTCGATGGCGCCGACCCGCCAGGCGCTGGGACGGGTCGACTTGCGCCGGCGCAGCAGGGCCTGGACACGGGCCATGAATTCCATGTAGCGAATGGGCTTGGGAATGAAGTCATCAGCGCCCAGACGCAGGATGTCGGCGGCACTTTCTTCTTCGGTACGGGCCGTACAGAAAACCACCGGCACGTCCCAGCCACATTTTTCACGGATATGGCGCAGCACCTCGTCACCGCCGATATCGGGCAGGGTCCAGTCGATCACGAAAAAATCGAAGGAACGCGTCTCCAGCGCCTTGATGCAGGCCAGCCCTTCGCCGAACACCTCAACCTGGTGTCCCTCGCTTTTGAGCAGCGCCTTCAGCACTTCGGCCTGACTGCGACTATCTTCAACGACTGCAAAATTCATGGGATCCCCTTTTCGCCCAATTCTGAGCGCTCGATGACAATGGAGCAATACTCAGAACGACTAATTTTAGCAAGCCAATACCTTCGCCAAGCTTACAAAATGGCCCAGGTGGCGCATTAAGTGCATGTTAAAAGCCGGGGCAGGGAGTCCTCGCGGTAAAATCACACTTTATTTTCAGCTTTCTGCCTCCCATGTCGCGCAAAATCCTCGTCACTTCCGCCCTGCCCTACGCCAATGGCGCCATTCACCTCGGCCATCTGGTCGAGTACATCCAGACCGATATCTGGGTCCGCTACCAGAAGATGGCTGGCAACGAATGCTGGTACGTCTGCGCCGACGACACGCACGGCACGCCGATCATGCTGCGCGCCGAAAAGGAAGGCATCACACCGGAAGCGCTGATCGAGCGCGTGCATGGCGAGCACTCGCGCGACTTCGCCGGCTTCCATGTCGGCTTCGACAATTTCTACAGCACCCATTCGCCGGAAACCCGCGAATGCGCCAACGACATCTACTGCAAACTCAAGGCGGCCGGGCTGATCGAGACGCGCACCATCGAGCAGTATTACGACCCGCAGAAGCAGTTGTTCCTGCCCGACCGCTTCATCAAGGGCGAATGCCCGAAATGCCATGCCAAGGACCAGTACGGCGACAACTGCGAAGTCTGCGGCGCCGCCTATGCGCCGACCGACCTGATCGAGCCATTTTCGGCCATTTCCGGCGCCAAGCCGGAACTGCGCAAGTCGGAACACTATTTCTTCAAGCTCTCCGACCCGCGCTGCGAAGCCTTCCTGCGCCAGTACACCAGCAAGACCAACGGTACGCTGCAGGCCGAAGCCGCCAACAAGATGCAGGAATGGCTGGGCGCGCCGGGCGAAAACAAGCTGACCGACTGGGACATCTCGCGCGACGCGCCCTACTTCGGCTTCGAGATTCCCGATGCGCCGGGCAAGTACTTCTACGTCTGGCTCGATGCACCGATCGGCTACATGGGTTCGTTCAAAAACCTCTGCGGGCAGAAGGGCCTCGATTTCAACGAGTGGTTCAAACCCGACTCGACGACCGAGCTCTATCACTTCATCGGCAAGGACATCCTCTACTTCCACGCGCTGTTCTGGCCGGCCGAACTGGCCCACGCCGGCTACCGCACGCCGAGCAAGATCTTCGCGCACGGTTTCCTGACGGTCGACGGCGCCAAAATGTCGAAATCGCGCGGCACCTTCATCACCGCCGAAAGCTTCCTGGCGACCGGCCTCAATCCGGAATGGCTGCGTTATTACTTCGCCGCCAAGCTGTCGAACACCATGGAAGACATCGACCTCAACTTCGACGACTTCTGCGCTCGCGTCAATTCCGACCTGGTCGGCAAGTACGTCAATATCGCGAGCCGCTCGGCCGGTTTCATCAGCAAGCGCTTCAACGGCCAACTAGCGCCGACCGACGCCAACCTGCCGGCGATCAAGGCCATCCAGGAAGCCGCGCCGCGCATCGCCGAACTTTACGAAGCCCGCGAATTTGGCAAGGCGATGCGCGAAGTCATGTCCCTGACCGACGGCGCCAACCAGTACGTCGATAGCGTCAAGCCCTGGGAACTCGCCAAGCAGGCAGGCAAGGAGGCCGAACTGCACGCCGCCTGCTCGAACGCGCTCAACCTGTTCCGCCTACTCACCGTGTTGCTAAAGCCCATCCTGCCGATCATCGCCGGCAAGGTCGAAGCCTTCCTCAAGGTCGCACCGCTCGCCTGGAGCGACACGCAAAGCCTGCTCGCCGCCGGACATGGCATCAACACTTACGAACACCTGATGACGCGCGTCGATCCCAAGCTGATCGAGAAACTCATCGAGGCCAACAAGGAATCGCTGGCCCCGGCTGCCGAACCGGCCAAGGTCGCTGAGCAGCCGGCTGCTGTTGCCAAGCCGGCAGAAACCGCGGACGGCCTGTGCAGCATCGACGATTTCATGAAAATCGACCTGCGCATCGCCCTGATTGCCAACGCCGAACATGTCGAAGGTGCCGACAAGCTGATCCGCCTCTCCCTCGACATCGGAGAGGAAAAGCCGCGCCAGGTCTTCGCCGGCATCAAGGCGGCCTACGACCCGGCGACGCTGATCGGGCGCCTGACCGTGATGGTCGCTAACCTGGCGCCGCGCAAGATGAAGTTCGGCCTGTCGGAAGGCATGGTCATGGCCGCTTCCGACCCGGACGGCAAGACCCCGGGCATCTACCTGCTGTCACCCGATTCCGGCGCGCAACCGGGCATGCGAGTCAAATAATCTGACCTTTCGACAAGGGCCTGAAATTCAGGCCCTTGTCTTGTTGCAGCGCAACATCCCGGGCTCTACACTTAAAGTCTTACTTTAAGTTCCGCCCCCAATCAGGCCACCAGTTTTAGTCTTTTAGAACTATCCACAGAAACTGTGGATAAGTCTGTGCATGATTCATGGACGGAGATGCTAAGTCGCGGCCCAGCAAGGCTTTTCCTTACCCTGCACGAAACTTGAGCTAAGCGCCAACATACTGATTTATAACGAAATATAAAATCGATATGTAATTTAACAAATTCGTCACCGTCAAGGGAAAAGGGCCTCTGAAAACATTTTTTTGCTGTGCATAAGTCGCGGCCTTGACATTCGCCTTGTCAAGATATTTCGCCGAATTTTTATGGCGAGTTCCGCGTCTCACATTCTTTTGCCTCACTTCGCCAAAAGAAAGCAAAAGCTTGTTGCTCACCCCTGTCCGGTATTCGTTTTTGTCTCGGCTACGGCGAATGCTGTGTTTGTTTTGCGGTGGGCTTCCGCCTTGCGGGCGGGCGTACTTTCTTCTTGCTTCGCCAAGAAGAAAGTAGCCAAAGAAGAAGCGACCCCAGGGTCGGCGCCCGCTACGCGGGTTCCTTGCGCTACTCGGCTTAAGCGGGGGCTGCGGAACTCGGCCCTGCGGGCCTCAGACAGTCCTCGCCCTTTGTCCGCTTAAGCCTGCGTTGCTCAGCGCCTCTCATGGGGACCCCAGAAGCGTCATGGGACGACGGCTCTGCCCAAGGACAAAAGACGGTTTTTTTTCGATAGTTGGTCGCTAAAAACAGGTCAAAACCGTTTTCGCCGGTTCGGTGGCGACGCCTTTCGGGTCCCCATGAGAGGCGCTGAGCAACGCAGGCTGTCTGGGGGCTTTCGGCTTGCGTTGTCTGAGCCGCAGGCGAGTTTAGCAAGCCGCCCAGACTGCCGAGTAGCGCAAGGGACCCG
>WSSedL1CaDRAFT_10001187_pt1 | contig 16006 bp, 12 predicted proteins | sample WetSurSL1Cattail_FD_9464 | JGI IMG/M metagenome (IMG submission 9464)
AAAAAATAGAGGGCGGCAGACATAATACGGCTGGAATGTAGTGAAACGTAGCCTGCGGAGTGTAACGGAATGAAGCGGTATTGTGGATGCATAAGCCCGACCGAACGCAGGAAGAGACCGTGTGAAGATGAGGAATGAAACTGTGCAAAAAATATAGCTGCTTATTTTCAAGCTGCTGTATTTTTTTGTACTGTGAAGTGTCTGTGGAACGGAGGGAAACCTAACTATTGAATAGAATTATTTAATTGCTTATCTATCTCAAAATGTTCTTATGGAAATGCAAGGTTGACCGACTGGAACAGCCGAACGAAACAAAGGGAACGACCGAAGAGAGACCGCTTGATTGCCCGTGTTATTTGGAACGGAAATGTTATTGTGAAAATTATATTTTTGCTTTTTTACCTGTAATAGTAGTTGGTTTGTTTTGGTTTATGGAATTCATCTCTGTCGTTGTCATTGAGTAATTCGTCTTCTCTGTTTATGAAGGGATCAAACCAATCGGCTTTTTCGTTAGCCCATTTTATCCAGTCTTTGAGTTCTTCTGTAAGCCTGTTTTCTTGAATAGCCTTTTGTTCTGTTGCATTTATAAAGTTTCTATAAATTGTTGCTTTATCGAATTTCTCTGCATCTGAAAATAGATTTTTGGTTTTGATTATTTCTTTTTCTTTTCGTGCTTTAAATTCTTGTTCTATTTTTTGCCTTCTCTCATATTCTTGGTGCCAAATTTCTCTATCTATAGCATCTTGTTTTTCTTTAACGGCTTGAAGTTCTAGTTTCGCAATTATGTTAGGAATTTTATCTTCTAACTTACTAGTATTAGTGTCTGCCCATTCTTTTGCTGGGTAAACATATAAACTAAACGATAAAATATTTGAAGGTTCTAATTCTGTATAATCACTATAAGTTCCTTTGACAATTTTTCTCTTTAATCTTTCTCTTAAACCAAAACCTAGCTCAATATTGTCAATTACTATTTTACTTCCTTCATTTACAATTATTTTATGACCTCTTTTTTGTATAGCCTTTATAAAAACATCCATAAATAGTAATGCTCTTTTTACATTTTGTGGTGAAACCGTAATATTGATAACACCAACGGAAGTATTTATAAGCCCTTTTATGTTATGATAATAAGAGGGTTTTTTAGTTTTTAAGTCATTTTTTGCCTCAATAATTAAGGGATGGGGTTTTGTTAATTTTTCAGGAAATACAATATTCTCTTTTAGCGTTTTTTTTATTTCTTTGGTAAGTTGGTTCAATTTGTTTCCTTCACCATTTATGACTGTTTCAGCATCTTCTCTGAAATTAAATGTAATAGACGTTTCTACTTTATTATTTACAGGAAGCTTTTCAATAATGACCTTTTTATTAAATTGTATCTTTTGCCAATGACCATTTTTTGGTAATGGAATATCAAGCCTTTTACAAACTTTACGTAAGCCATTATCTGAAATATTATATTTCTTTGCTAATTGAGATAAGGGAGTTTTCCAAACTAGATTATAAAGTTCTTCTCTTGTAAAGACTTGTGTGTTTTCCATGATTTATACAAAAAAGTAATTCTATAAAATGATTATTAACGGTTAGTTAAAAACGGAGTATTTTTCTAAGTAATATAGCAACAAAACTGCTTGAAAATGTAAAGCCTAAAATTTGAAGAATAAATACTAATAATTTAGATGTGAACCCCAATGGATAAATATCACCATACCCAACAGTTAACATGGTTGTATTATTAAAATATATAAAATTTAAAAGCTTATCGTACCATGTGTTATGTAAAAGATTTGCTCCATATTCAAAATCTAAATTACAAAAAGTAAAAATTAAAGCAAAAATTAAATTGAAACCTATAAATGGTAAGATAAGATTTTGAGGTTTTTCGCCATATCCAATAAAATTCTTGAATAACCAGTTTTTACATTTGCCTAAACTTAGAGTGTAATAGTCTTTTAATATTTCGTAATAATTTGAAAAATAACCATTTTCTTTTGCAATCAAAACATGTTTTAAACACATTTCTTTGTAGAAATCTATGTTTTTATGTTTATAATCTAAAGGGTCATATTTGTATTGAATTTTGAAGTAATGAATAAATAAAAAATGGTTGTATGGATCAATCGTTTCTAATTCTGAAAATGCTTTCACATTATTGTAATAAATATGTTTTAGCATTGTGCTATCTCCTGTTAAATGACCAATTTTCATGAATTTTAAAAAATCTTCTCTTCTAGAAAACCAATAGTTGAAAAGTAAAACAGGATGATTATTTGTATAATTGTCGAATTTCAATTTAATAGCATCGCATATTTTATGATGTAATTTATTATCAAGTTTTTCTAGTATTTGTTCATCAAATTTTGCTTCTATTGAATATGAAATAATATGTTGAATGAAACTATTGTAATATTGCTCCAATGATTCAATATTACTTACGTCAATAAAATCAGTTATTAATGACCATATTTCAATAATTTTATCATCTTGACCTACAAGACTTTCAAAGCAGATAGCTAAATAATTAAGTTTATTGTCAATTTCACGATATTTAGTATCACTTTCAGAATTAGTGTTTTCTTCAACAAATTTTAATATTTCTAAAACTTCTTTTCTTACTTTATCATTCTTTTTTTGGAGGTATTCCTCATAGTATAAACCAAATAAATTAGGGTCAGGAATTCTTTTAACTAAATTAATCATATCTTATGGTTTAAATGAAATATTGATTTAAGTAAGGGTTATTATTTAATAGAGCTTCTTCTAATATTAATTTATAATGATTGTTACCATGAATTAGTTTGTCCTTGTTGATTTTATCTAATGTAATTTGTATGAAAGCTTCTCTTGAAATAACACCAACAGCTGAAGTAACAGCATTAGTCATTTCACTAATAATAGTGTTTGTTTTACTTTTAAATCTTCTGAACAAGTGTAATTTTTCGTAGTGACTTTCAATTATGCTAAACAATTGAACATTGATATTATTACTATTTGATAACCTATAATCTGCTTCAACTACACCATTTGTAATTTGAATATCAACAAAAAGATATTGAGTTTCTGGTAAAACATCTGTGTACAAATTTAAAAACAGCCTATCATTATTGCTTTTAAACCTGTCTAATTTATATCCATTACATTCTGAACATGCTGGTAATAAGTTTTTAGGATTTACTACAAATTCAGAAAATTCACTTTTAGGAACAATGTGATCTAATGTATTAGCTGAATTTATTGTGCAATATTGGCATACAGCTGATATTCTGTTATCTAAAATTGTTGTCGCATCATTTTTAAATTTGACTAATTTTTTTGCTTTGGGGTTGTACAGCTTTAATAAATCATTTTTATCCTGATTAATATAACCGTGAGCTATAAGTGATACATGATTATTTGTATTATGTGCTGTATTGTATGAGTTATAACATAATTTAATATTAGGAGTTAATACAGATAATCTTTGTTTGTAAGTAGGGTCATCTTGGGTGTTTTTTTTAGAATTTACTATATCATCTAAAAAATCATTTGTATTCCCATTAAATACATTAAGATTTTTCATTGATAATACTTTTTAAATAAATACGAGCGTTTAAACTTAAAGGAATGTTTTCTGTTTCTATAATTGAAAGTATTTCATCAAAACTTTTATCAGACTCAGCTAATCTTAATAATATTTTTTCAAATTGATTCGGGATATCTCTATTACCAAAAATCTCCTCGGTTATAGTGGTAAGGTTTTCACCAAAAGTCTCTATTAATGGTTTTCTTGCTGAAACTACATTACTTTCTTTTTCTATTATATAAACATTTCTAGATAACAATTCTCTAACTATTATTGGCGAATGTGTTGCTATAATACAGTATGATTGAAATTCCTTTGTTAGTTCATAAATTGTATTGATTAATTGAGATATTGCATTTGGATGTAAATGTGTTTCGGGTTCGTCATAAATGATAAGTGAATCAAATCTAATATTTGCAACAATTTCAGTTATGATATAGAGTAAAATACTTTGACCAGAACTTAACTTTTTCGACACACTATTAAATCCTTTAATATCAACTTTATAGTTCCATTCGTTTCCATCTTCAACTATAAATTCACTAATTAATTCTTCTTCCATAAATAATGGAAGAAGAATTAACCATTTATCAAATCTATTTTTTTTTATTATCTTTTTCCAAGAGTTATGAAACCTCAATTTCAGTCCTTTCTCTGAATATAGCTCACCTTTTGGGTCTCTTATACCGCAATAGACATAATTAAAATCAGCAGTTTTTTTGGGGATTTCGAAAGTATCAAAAGCACTATATGATACAGCTATAACTTTACTGAATAATGGTGTTTTGGGAATGAAAACATCATCTTTCTTTTTTGATATATCAATAGGTAATGTAGTTATTAATTGAGTTTTTCCAGTTCCATTTTTTCCAATTAAAGCGAATATTCTCGATGGAATTTTTTTTTTACTATCAAAATCAAAATCAATTAAAACGGACTCATCTGAAAATTTTGGTTTAAAATTATATTTAAAACTATATAAGTTTTTTATATCATAATCTTCCAAACGATATTTAGCCTCTCTTAATAATTGCTCTTGTTCGTCAAACCTAATCAAAGAATTATTAAAATAATACTCATTCTCAAATTCTTCCAAAATATCAGAAAAAATAGCAGCATCTTTTAATGCCCAAAATATGCTATTATAAGCTTTACCAAAAAGTGATTTAATATTATCATAGTAGCTGAACTCAATACCTAATGAACAAAAGTTTTTATCAAGGTTGTAAAATGTATTATTTAAAATATCTGGTGTATTTTCAACTTCTTTGTTTATTATTTTAACCGAACCTATTTTTATACACTCATTTATTGATGGGTAGAAAAACAAATAATAATTTGTGAATTTGAAAAGGTCATTCCAATCTCTATTATTAACAAGAACAAAACAAGGAAATATATTAGGTTTGTTATGAGCATTTATTTTGTCAGAATATCCATTTGGAGAATTATCTACAAAAAAAGGGATTTTATTCTCTATAATATTTGAAGGTATAATATTATTATCGTCGTAAATGTTTACAATATAGACTGGTAAGCCATCGTCATCATATGAAACAAGACTATAATTTAATTTTTCTTTTTCAAGATATGGGTTAATTAGCAAATAAAATCTAATAATTTCATCTTCATTTTCTCTTATGTTAGGATGAATTATTCTATTTAAAAATTCGATAAAAGTTTCAGTGTTATCAATGATATTGAATCTTTCTGTTAATACATATTCGAATTCCCAATCGTAATTGTTTACTAAATGTTGGTATGCATCATCATAAGCATTATTAAACCTTCCATCTTGAGAAGGTAAAGCTTTTAAATCCAACATATCATCCAAAAAAACAATTATGTTTTCTCCATTATCAGGTGATCCAAATAATTCTTTTTCAGTTAATAAAGCTTTTAATATGTCTAATTTTAATTTTCTAGAGAGTTCTAACATTTAATTATTTTTACAAATCCCATCATTAATTATTTTACAAAAACCAAAGATTGTTTTTCCCAAAATCAGGGAGTTTATCTCCTTCGAAGTGAGGGAATATTTGGGCTACCATTTCTGGGTATTTTATGGTTACTGGCAAGTTTTGTTGTTTTACGGATTTCCAATACATGCGGCTGAATTGGTATACTTGATCTATTAGTTCTTTTACTACTGCAACGTCTTGAAAGTAATTTTCTTCTGTACAGTATAAACTTAGTTTTACAGGGAAAGGATAGTCTTTAGTAGTGCCAACTGCGCTATATTTTGCATTATTGAAGAGTAAGTATTTCAGCTTTGCTATTTCTATAATGGTTCCACTTATTGGCATTAAAGCATCACTGCTGGAATCAAATGCAACATAATCACTGGATTCTGTTTTGTTGATTGTTATGATGATTACAGGAATGTTTAATCCTAGGGTGTTTAATATCTTCTGAATTGGATCTATTTCTTCTTTTCCAATTGGTTTGTAGTAATGAATTATTAATCGCTCTACATCTCTATCATTATCTACCACAAATTTTAAAATCTGTTTTCCAATTGCTCCGGCTATTAATTCAAATTCGTTATCTCTAAAACAATCAAAACCTTTGAATTCTCCTTTGTTGTTGAAACAAAAGGCACTACCCACAAAGCGAGTATTGGTTTCCATTGATTTAAAAGCTCCTACACCTACAATTAATTCTTGCTTCAATTCTCTATCTAATCGCCACGGAATACCATCTATTTTGGCTAATAGAGCAGGAGTAATATTTTCTAAGAACGCACCAAAATAAGGATTGCTTATACTTTCCTTATAAATTACTTGTGAGGTAATTTCGTGTTTTAATAATTCTTCTTTTACTTGGTAATACAAATGTTTGTTATCTTCATCTTCTTTGTGAATTGGACTGATGTAAACTGCTACATACTTTGTATTTGATTTTTTTTCTAAATTGATTAAATGGTGCTTTAGTTCTTTGATTGCAGTAGTTGTACTTTCAAAAGCTAAGGTATTTACCTTATCCATATATAATGGTTGACGAATGTGTTTTTTGAGTGGAGGAAAGAATGTTTTATAACCATTTTCAAAATAATTGTACAATGGAGTAACATAATCTTTTCTGTCAGGCTTATGGTAGATAAAGAAAAAACTAACGTTGGTGTGTGGACTTGCCTGATAAGGACCAGGGTATTTCATTCCTTGTTTTGGATCAATACCAACATTGTTATAAAATCTAAGGTTATTTGAGTTATAATGTGTCTGAAAAATATCTTTTGCAGGAATATTATAAAAGCCTTTTTCGTCTAAAGGTAATTTTTTTTTGAACTCTACAGTATTTAGATAGTTGTTGTAAAAATCGTTTATGTATTTGAAGTAAGGTTTGTATCTGTTTCCTTTTAATGGGATGTTATGAGGGATTTCTAGGTGGTTCTTAAGCGGTATATTTAACAATGGAAATACTTCCTCTAAATGCTGTTTTGCTTCTTCGGAAAGGTTACTAAACTTTAAAATTTGTTTATTATACACTACAGTTTTAAAATATTCTGTGGGAACATTGATTTCATCAATGCTTGTTGTAGCTACTTTAGAAACTCCGTCATATGATAATAATAATGCAGGACTTTTTGTTAATCCTGAAAATTCAATCTTTAATGTGTATTTATTATAGTTTTTGTATTCTGTAGCCGTTGTTTTAGTATCTAAAAACCATACCTCAATATCTTTTACATAATTGAATTGTATAGCATCAGCAATAGTAGCGAAATAATTATATACTAACCGAGTATAATAATGCTTTGCAAATGTACTGTTTTGGTACATGTCCACTGTCGCCAGCATATCGCAATCTTGTGTATCTGAAAAATTGGAATACAAGAATTTGATATCGTCCAATTCTATTTTAAAATTATCCCATATTTCATAGGGTAATTCCGCTCTGTGGATAGGGTAGTAGCCCTCTTTTTTTTCTGTGTAAAAACCAAACTCCTTCTGTAAAACAGGGTGTTTGAATGGGATGATGTTAATTTTAAGATTTTCCAAATGCTAACTGTTATTATCTTAGTACTATGGCTATGTTTAGTTACTTGTAACTGTATTCAAATAAAATCAATTTGTGGTATTTAATATTACGGTTTACCTCAAATTCTTAATAAAAGGTTGCAACGCTTTTTCAAACTTCGGTAGATTAGTTATTAAAAATGTGTTCATTGTATCCCAATCGGATTCGTTGAATAAATTAAGTCCCTGTTCTTCTATTTTAATGCGGCTCATTTTGTTCTCTGGAAGTTCTTCCCAAACTAAGGCGCTGCCAAAAGATTGTTCTATTGCTTCTTTGTTTTTATGTAATTTTTTAAAGTAAGTTTTATTTGTTTCCTTACTTGAATTTAGGATGGATAATTCTATTCTTGCATACGTTTTTGTGATTACAAATGTATAAGATACTCCCGCTGTGCCTGCACCTGTAGAGAGCCAATGGTCTTTTGAAGGATTTACATTTGAAAATAGAGTAGTGTCTTTTACTAATGGTAATAATTGTTGCCAATATTTTTTTCTAACATTAAAACGATTCGGTTCTAATCCCTTTTCTATATCAGAGGCGTATTTAATAGATAGTTCATCTTCTAATTCAAATAAAATAAGCAACCTTTTTAAACTATTAAATTTAGAGTTACTATCAATATTTGATTCGATATACCAACCATTAGTTACTTCTTGAGGTGCTCTAAAATCAGAAGGGTTTCTTGTTATTTTGAATGTGTCTTGATTCTCTACTAGCAATTGAGAGTTCTTCTCATACAGATTTCTAATAACACCAAAATACATTTGGGCAACTGTATCTTCTTCTACTTTTGTGTTTTCAAAGATGTAGTATTCTAGCTTTTTATTTCTTGGACTTTCAGCATCAAATATGTTTTGTTCCTCTGAATCATCACTATCTATAATTATTACATTTGGGTACTCCCAAATTTTTAAAAACCGATCGTAAATGATGTTTACGCGTTCTTCATAATTGGTAATATTCCAACTGTCTAATGATTTTAAGTACGTGTTTAACCATAATCTGCTGTAGTTATAGCCTTGTTCGTTACCGTCATTATTCATTTCTTTTTTGGCCAAAAATGATTTATTACTTAAAGCACCATTGTTGCCTGAAAGCGTGAGGTTTCCTATTGTGTTTACATACTTTTCTTTAAATAGAAAGTACTCTTCTGATGATAAATCTGTATTCCAATCGTCATTAGGGTTTCTAGGGAAAATATGTTCTATAGTAATGTTTTCATGATTAGTATTTACATATTCTCTGTTGTTGTAGTTCTCTAGCATTTCAAACAGATAATTTCTGTTTTTAGGTTGGGTATTGTACAAATCCTTATCCTTTAAAGCTGTTTTAATATCTTCATTGGAAGGGAATTTGGCACTACCTTTCTTTTTGAGCAATACTTTAGCAACAGAATCGTAGTATTCCTCAGTATCTACCTCGGCATACAAGCTCATAAATATTTTATTTAAGGCATTGGTAGGTAAACCTACAACAAACCTTCTCCATGCATAGCTTTGAATTAGTTTGAGTATTTTTATTAAATTCTCGTTGCTTAATGAACCATTTTCAGCATCTTCGAACACTTGTAATAAGAAAGGGTAGACTACATTTATTTCTAAACGATTGATGTATTCTAATTCTTTCCTGATACTTGCATCTGAAACAGTAGATGGATTTACCAGTTTTTTATAGTGAACGGATAAAGATTTTATATTTTCTAATTCCTGATGGTAGGCATCCTCTTTTTTGTTTGAATACAGTCTTTTAAACTCAGCATATACCTTATTTTTATTGGGTATTTTCTTGTTGCGAAGTGTGAGGTAATCTCTGATAAATTCTGAAACTAAAGAGCTTTGTTTTATTAGGTCTTTTGCGTTTTCTTCAATTGGATTCCAGATGGTTTCAAAAATCCTGTTTTGATCTTTTGGAGGTAAGTCCATTAAAATGAAATTACGAATCAAATCGGATTGGGATAAATCTAAACCTGTTGAGTTTAAACTTTCAAAAATACGCTGTGGATCGTCTTTGCCTCTTTCTAAGGAGATTTCTACAAAGATTAAACGATTTATGCCTCTTAATATTATTTCAAAATTATCATTGTTTATAACACTTCTAAAATAGTTGTAATTCTCAATCACATTTGAGAATGTGCCAAATTCATTTTGTGTTCCAAGCATTATCGCTTTGAATGCTAATGAATTGGAATCTGTTTGTTTTAGTTTTAGTTTGCTCGATTCGTTTTGAACGTATTGATTGGTCAAAAACATATTGTACAATCTTTCAGCATCCTGTGTTTTGCTGTTTTCTTTAGCAAAACGATATAATGCCACATACAAAATATTGATAGTGGTCAAACGCTGCTGACCATCTATAATAACCAACTCTTTTACTTCGCTAGTGCTATACGTGCCTTCGTGAACAAACACAATACTACCAATAAAATGAGTTCCTCTGTCCTCTGTTTCAACCGATATAATATCATTTAACAACTCTTTACACTCCGCATTTTTCCAATCGTAATTTCGTTGGTATATAGGTATAACAAATTGTACATTAACAGCTTGTAAAAAGGTAATTATTGGTAATTCGTTTGCTTTCATCTAATAATTTCTTATGGTATAAATTATAGTTTTCTAAAAAAAAATAATTACATTTTAATTCTTAGAAAACATTCTCTGATAAAGTTAATACAGGAAGGTAATTAGTAGATTTTAATTCATATTCTTCACAATATTCTTTCATCCATTTTTTAATGTCTTTATTGTTTTCTATTGAAATATCTTCTGAAAAATTAAATTTCAACTTCACTTCAAAATAATAATCCGTTTTTGATTTTTCTTTGCCTTTTATTTTTGATTTGTGTTTATGTTTAATGGATTCTATCTCACCAAAATAAGAAGTTAAATAAAAAGGTTTTGCTCTACCACCAGAATAAATTACTAATTTTTCCGCATTATATAAATCATACGGGAACTCTAAAAAGTTGTTTTGTTTGTCGGTGGAATGAAAATAAAAAGTGTTTAGTGTTTTTAATTTATCTAAATCTTTACTTCTTATATATCCTAATGCAACTTTTTCTTTTGTTTTTGGCTCTTTTGCCAAGTATAATTGTAATTGCTTCTTAGTTTCAAAACCATTTATTTTTTGTCGATAAGTGCTTGCTATATTTTCGTCTTCAATTTCAAGTTTTCTATTTTTACTTATTTCAAGAAATTCTGTTTCCATATCAATACCTAAATATCTTCTGTTAGCAAGATTAGCAGCAATGCCAGTAGTAGAACTACCTGCAAATGGATCTAAAATCCAAGCACCAGGTTTTGTTGAAGCTAAAATGATTCGAGTTAATACCGATAAAGGCTTTTGTGTGGGGTGTTTGCCACACGATTTTTCCCATTTTGCAATTGCAGGTAATTTCCAAACATCTTTCATTTGTTTGTTGTCATTTAACTGCTTCATTAATTCGTAATTGTAATAATGAGGTACTTTTTCTTTTTTATGAGCCCAAATAATTAACTCTGCTGAATGAGTAAAAAAACGACAAGAAAAGTTAAGGTGGAGGATTGTTCTTTTCCCAAGTGATTACATTGAGAATTTTAAAGTCTAACTCTTGTAATAACTGACCAATTGAAAATATGTTATGATAAGTACCAATACTCCAAATAGTACCGTTGTCTTTTAATTTTTCTCTAACTAATTGTAGCCATTCTCTATTGAAATTATTAATAAATTCAAATCCTTCTGATTTATCCCATGTTCCTTTATTAACCGAAACAATTTTACCGCTTTGAATAGATAAACCATTATTAGAAAGAAAATAAGGAGGATCTGCAAAAACCATATCAAACTTGTGCTCAAATTGAGGTGAAAGTTTAATTGTATTTCTGTGAAGAGTTCTATATTTACTCTGAAAACTCTTCAATTTCTATTGCTACAAAATCTTCACTATCCAAAACAATTTCTTCGTTTTGATACATTTGTTTTACCGTTGAAATTGCTTCATCAATATTATTTGCTTCAATCTCCACAATTCTCGATAAAAATTCCTGAACTTCAATTTTAAATGTCTCCATAATTTACTTTTTTATAATTTCCACGACCGATAAATTCGATAATTCCCTTATCACGTAAGAGCTGTAATTGTTGTCTAATTTTATCCTTGATAAAATTATTATTTGGATATTTGATTTTAAGTTTTTGCTCAAATTTATAAATTTCATCAAGTGTACAAGATTCTTTTTTTATTAAATCAACACAATTCATAACATCCAAAATCCAACCTTTTGCATCTTGGCTTTTAGTTCTTAGAAATAATGTTTTATTGAAAGTTTCTTTAACAAATTCTTGATTAATAGTTTGGGCATTTTTAATCAAAAAAACTTTTCCAGCATCTGCAACTTTTGAAATATCAATGTTACATCCAACCCAACCAGCTCTTCTTGCAGTTTCTGATAAAGGTGGACGTTTTATAATAATTTCTGGTGTAAAAAACTGTTTTGGAATTATGAGAAAATCAGTAACCGTCCATTCTTTTGTATACGTAAGAAAGAAGAAATTTGGATTATTATCTGAATTAATTCTTTCTATCATTGTAGAGTAAGCTCCATCGGTAATTGTATTTGATAATTTACCACTTTTGCTTTTTAACTCAAATTCTTCACTACATTTTTTACAATAAAAATCAGCAACAGGTCGATTATTTTCAAATTCATTTAAAGGTGTTTCCCCACAACTGGGGCAGTAAGAATTATTTAAAACCCAATTCTCTGTCAATAATCTTGCGATTTGAGAATTACTGGTATAACCGTTTGCTAAATTTGTATTAAAAGATAAATTCATTTTAAGCAGCAGATTGCGTTAGGGATTGCAGTGGAAATCCTTTTTGAGAGGAACGAACAAAAAGATTGGAAAGAAAAGCCCGACCGTAGGGAACGCCCAAATAATATTTTTCAGGATTTGCATTAATATTTCTTCTTGCAAAAACTCTATTAATATTAAATTCTTCGTAAATGTCATCAAAGAAATTGTCTTCTAGATCTTTCCCTTTAACATCAGAGTTACTTAAAATCCAATTGTGACCTTGATTATTTAATGTTTTACAAAAATCCCGTAATCGAATTTGTTCTTTATCATCAAATTCATCCTTAGCATAAGAATTAAAGCTTGAGGTTTTATTCAATGGTTTATATGGCGGATCAAAATAAAACAATGTAGGTTTTTCAGCATGTAAAAGTGTTTGTTGATAATCACCAGTAAGTATTTCTACTTTTTTAAGTGCTTCACTAACTGCCATTAAATTATTTGCATCACAAATCATTGGTTTTTTATAACTACCAATAGGCACATTAAATCCATTGCTTTTATTTACTCTAAACAAACCGTTAAAACAGGTTCTGTTTAAGAAAATAAATAAAGCTGCTTGTGTTACTTTATCAGTTGAACGTGTATTGAATAATGTTCTCTTTGCAGTATAATACTCCCTTTTAATTTCAACCTCAGTATCAATAAAATGATATTCTGCCTGAAACTCTTTTAATAATGATATTAGTTCATTTGGTTTTGAAGCAATAACTTTATAAGTATTTGTTAGATCAGTATTAATGTCATTAATAACTGCTTTTTCAATTTTTGGAAAATTATTTAACATCCAAAATAATATGGCTCCACTTCCTACAAAAGGCTCAATATAAGTGAATTTCTTAGATACAAATTTTTCTGGCAATACATTTTCTATATCTCCTATCAATTGTGTTTTACCACCTGCCCACTTCAAAAAAGGTTTTGCATTCATACGTATAATGTTAATTTTCAAAAATAGTATATTAAAACTTAATTATTTTGTTTTTGCTTTCTTTTAATTAACTTTTTCATACATGCCATACTCAGGTTGCTGTAAGTATTTACCTAAACAGGATTTGAGAAAAGTTCCTACTGTTCTTTCGGCAATATTGAAAGTAGCACCTAAATCCACTGCTTCTTTTCGGGTAAAGTGACTGGGTAAGGCATCAAAGAATAGTTTTTTGTTTTGTCCTTTTTTGAAAGGTCCATTTTCTTCGTCCTCTTGTTTTGGTAGGTTCTCGAACATTAGAATATTGTGTTTTAAAAAGACTTCAATTAATTGTGATGCTGTTTCAAAATCTTCGTCCAAACATTGAATGTCGGTTGCTTGTTCTTGTGCTTGAAACTTTCTAATGGTTGTGAATATCATACATAAACGATATAAAACCAATCCTAATCGTTTTACAATACTTTGGGCATCTTCAGAAACAAAGGCACTGATTTGGCTTAAATACTCGCTGAATGTTGGGTTGAATTTGTCCCATTGTTCTCTGCTTAAATGTATTTTAGTTCTACTGCTATCGAGAAATAAAACCATTTCATATACAATATTCGCTAATTTTGCAAAATGCTCTGTTAAATTCACTCTTGCACCATACGGAGAAGGATCAATCCATTTGCTATCGGTTTTGAAAACATAGAATACAAAACGACTGAATAAACCATCTTCGGCAGATGAAATAATATTATACACTTGTTGCGGTGTGCCTGAAAGGGCTACTGCTAAACGTGGATTGTTGATTTCGAAATACTCATTATTGGTTTTTCTTGAAATGGATATTTTTTCGCTATGAAAAGCTTTTCGTAATAAATCGGAATAGGAACCCCAATCGTTTTTAAAAACTTGACCTAAAGTATCGGCTTCGGTTTCGCAGATAATGCCTGTGCCTTCATTTTGTTGTAAGTGTTGGATAATCTTTGCATTACTGGTATTAGCAGGAATGAATACTACTTTGAATGGTGGTTCTTGTGGTATTTCTTGGTCGGATTCTAGTTTATTTTTAGTTTTTAGCATTTTGTAAGCAGCCAATTTTTCTTCGTAAATTTTTCGAGCTTCTTTTGATTCTTCTAAAGTAGTGCTGTGGTATTTATCTGCTAATGCTTTTGCAAATTTCAACGCTCCTTTTCCTGATGCGGCTGGTGCTAATATGAATGAAAATAAACTCGGATAAACAATACTTCCGCTATACAATCCAGAAACATTGGGTAAACAGCCTGAAAGAATGGCTAATGCTCCTGTTAGGAAAACATCTTTTTCTCGAGACTCTTTAAACACTTGACAGCTTTCGAACAATATAGGCGGTAAATTGTCATAGACCGATTGCGGAATTATGGGCGTGTTTTTTAAATAATCTTCTTCGTCAGCTATTGGTTTTGTTGTTGTTGCTTTTGTCGTAATCTTATCGGTTTGCTTTATGGCAAAGTCGGCAAACTTGGCAAAATCAGTATTTTGGTTTTTGTAAGCACTGTTGACTGTGGTTTTAATTTCTTTTTCGTCTAAATCGAAATTAGTTATACAAAAATCCAGTGTATCGGTTTCATGAATTCCAAACCGATTAGCATTAGACGCAAAAAGATGAATGAAATTGTTTCTGTTTCCATTGTAATATTGCTCTTTTTGTTCGGTGAATTTCAAACATTTGTCCAGCAAAGTATCTGTTGATTGAAAGTTTGTTACTTCCAATTTTTGCTCTTTTGGAAGTTGTTTCACTTCTTCCTGAACTTCGAAGATTGTTGCTGATTCGTTTATATAAGCTTCTGGATCAGAAGAAACAAAACACAATCGGGTAATGTCTTTGCATTTTGGATCAAAATCATAAGCTGATAAGTCTTTGTAATAAGTTGCCACTTGATTATAAGCGATTGTGTGTTGTGTTGCATTGGAGTTGATTTTAATGAATACTTTAATTCCTTCACCACTTGGGCTGATAAACGAAGCGAAAGTGTATTTGCATTCGTTTATCAGTGTTGCCAATGTGTAGAGTTCTGTAACCGGGATATGATCAAAGTCTAAACCTATTATTTGAGAATAGGAGTTGAGGTTGGTCTTAGTTCTACTTACACCAAAAGTGCCTGACATTGTAAAACCGATTAATTCACTTTTGATTTTATCGGCGGTTTTATTGTCACCTTTGTGTAAAGCGTATCTAACAGAATTGATTTCTCCCTGGTGTTTTTCGGATTTGATTTCCTGAAGTATTTCAACGAGATTTCTATCTGCTAACTTTGTTGCAAAGTTTTGATACACGCTAACCATTAAATTGTTATTTGCTACTTCGCTCATTTTTTCTTCGGATTATAGTTCTCGTTTAATAATTCTTGAATATCTGATAGGCGGTAATAGATTTTATTGCCCATTTGGGAATATCCTATATAGCCAGAGTCTCTCCAAATTTGTGCAGTTCGCTTGCTAATGTTCATCAATTGCAGGAATTCTTGATTGTCGAAAAACACATCTTGCGGTTCTAGGTGTTGCTTTGTTTTTACATTTAAAGCCAATTCACTAATACGTGCATGGATTTTATCCAGCATTTCTTCGGTGGGAGTGTAATACGGCATCCTATTTTCTTTTATTGGTAAGTAAATAGTTGGCTGCCATAGTTTCGA
>WSSedL1CaDRAFT_10001188_pt1 | contig 15993 bp, 13 predicted proteins | sample WetSurSL1Cattail_FD_9464 | JGI IMG/M metagenome (IMG submission 9464)
GCCATCAAGTCACTCAATTCGGACTTGATATATTCATATTGAACGTATCCGGTATTATCCTTAAAGCGCTCATCCAGATTTCCTTTGCCGCAAAGATGAATAACTTGATATTCTCTTAACAAGGTTGGTAGCATTCCGCGCAGACAATCGTTAATTACTCTTGAGCCGGAGCTTCCCCCGATGAAAAGTATGACAGGCTTATTCGCAGAGAAACCGCAGAAGTCGAGCCCTTTCAATTTGTTTCCGGAAAACAGCTCTTTGCGGATCGGAGTTCCGGTAAGTACAGCCTTTCCTTCCGGGAGGTATTTTAACGTTTCAGGAAAGTTGGCGCAGACTTTAGTCGCTGACGATAAGGCAAGCTTGTTGGCCAGTCCGGGAGTCATATCAGATTCATGAATGATTATCGGGATATGATAGTTCTTTGCGGCCAAAACCACAGGAACAGTTACAAAGCCGCCCTTGGAAAATACGAGATCCGGCTTAAGTTGCTTTAATATTTTACGTGCTTCAAGATACCCCTTTAGTACTTTAAAGGGATCTGAAAAATTCTTGGGATCAAAATATCTTCGTAATTTGCCGGAGGAAATTCCGTGATAAGGGATATGATACTCTTCAATAAGCTTGCGTTCAATTCCGTGATAAGAACCGATATACTGGATATCATAGCCCTCTCTCATTAGTTCCGGTAGTAGGGCGATGCAGGGAGTAACATGTCCGGCAGTGCCACCTCCGGTCAGAACAATACGTTTCATGGCCTGGCCCTCCATTCCTTTAAGGCTCTGGCTAACTGATCCGGGCAGGAGGTTGATTTATAGCCGCAGGTCACACCATCGAATTTCTTTATCACCTCATCCACCTTCATTCCGACTAGTAACCTGGAAAGACCGCTGGCATTACCGGCACAGCCGCCTTTAAATTCTACCATATTAATTGTATCGTTTGTTTCATCTATTTCAAAATTGATTTCTCGGCTACATACACCGGAAGTTTTATATCTCATAAAAAGCCCTTTCTTTACGTATCTTCTATTTTAAGGTATGAGACTATCCTTTGACGGAGCACTCATAATTGACTTCATTTTAGCTCACAAAATTTTTTTTTGCAATGCCTTAAATTAATTTTTACAAGTGTCCAAAATAATTTTACTTTATTAGTCTGATATTGTATAATATTTGAATACATTTATTGTGGATAATATTACCATATGATTTGACAGTAGCTGCTAGTGGGAAACAGTAGGGAAAGTTGTCGTCAGCAGACGGGGAATTGGAGGAGAATATGATTGGTTTCAAAACAGACTATAAACCAACAGATGTGGATTATGAGGAAAGCAGAATAGGAGCTGTGAACCGGCTGTTTGAGGACTTGATGGGTAGGAAAAAGATTATATCGGCAAATTATTGTCTGGCAAGGGACGGCAAGATATTCGCTAATAATGCGGTGGGTAAGCTTTCCTATCGTGAGGAGGATACCAGAGAGTTACAGCCGGATACGATACAACGGATTGCTTCCATAACTAAATTATTCGCAGCAGTGGCAATCTGGCAGCTGGTGGAGGATGGCAAGCTCAGGGTTAGCCAAAAAGTCGGTGAAATCATTGAGGAATTTAGCGAAAAGCCCTTCGATGAAATTACAATTGCGCATTTACTGTCGCATACCTCAGGCATGCATCCAGATCCGGGGTGCTTTCCTAATAAATATTTTGTTTCACCCTGGAAATATATCATGGAGGCCAAAGGCAAAGACTGGATTGCAAATTCGTTAAAATGTGGTATGAGAAAAGCTCCGGGAGAGGAATGGGCATACAGCAGTTTCGGATTTGTTATTCTGGGAGAAGTTATCTCAAGGGTAAGCGGAGAATTTGCGAATGACTATATCACTGAGCATATCATTAAGCCCTGCGGCTTAAAGGATACAGGATTTAATTTCAAAAACATAGACATAGTAAGCAGGACAAATATCCCTGATGAAGAGAGGGAGCAGTTTGTTAAAGCGATCCAAGAAGGTACCTATGAAGAGGATGAGTGGGATATTGCTTTTAAGAATATTCCAAGGACCGGAGGAGGATTATTCTCTACGGCGGCGGATTTGTGCCGTTTCGGGATTATGCTACAGCAAAACGGTTCTATAGATGGAACAAGAATTATCGGACGAAAAGCCGTAGAAAAGATGTCAACTTTATATACCGGGCCTGAGATAAGGGACTATTGCTGGGGTGCCGGTGGAGTAATCCGTGAATATGGACTTGGACCGGATATGCGTTGCAATGAAGACAGCCTGTATTCGAAGGGAACCTTTTTCCATGAAGGTGCCGGAGGTTGCGGTCTGATTATTGATCCGAAGGAACGATTGGTGGCAGCTTGGTTTGTTCCTTTTGTAAACGATGCATGGAGCCCGGAGGCAATTAATAATGCTGCCGCCGTTATGTGGTCAGGGCTGAAATAAGAATAGGGTCAACAAACATGAACAGGAATTGAGGTAGCCATGAAATACATACGACATCAGTTAGAAGTGATGAAAGCGGTGGCGCTGGTGACTTATAAAGAGTGGAGTGCTTACCGCACCCACTCTATGGTCTCTATCTTTGTTGGGCCGGTTTATTTTATCGTTCAGTATTTTATCTGGACAGCGGCATATGGCGGCAAAGGTGAGATCAATGGGATGAATTTAACGCAGATGATTACCTATTTTGCGGCGTCCACGCTGATCGGATATCTTACGATGGACTCTGCTGACTGGAATCTTCAGATGCTGGTTCGAACCGGTAAATTTCTTACCTTCGCCATGAGACCGATTCATCACAGATTCTTTGCGTTTTCACAGAAGGTGGGTCACAGGGTTTTGGGCTTTCTTTTTGAAGTCCTTCCCTGTTTTCTGATTCTATCCCTACTATTTGGTATAAATATGATTCCAAAGAATATTGGGTGGACGGCATTATCTATATTTTTTACTTTCTTGATGACCTTTTATGTGCATTATATCCTTGGGATGACTTCCTTTTGGTTTATACAGTCACAGGGAATTCGAAGAGTATTCGATCTGTTGTCAGGTATATTTTCGGGCGTATTTATACCGCTCGTTTTCTTTCCGAAAATAATTCAGAGGGTGCTTTTCTTTCTCCCGTTCCCGTATATGTCCTATGTACCGGCGATGGTATTCACGGGACGTTTTGAGTTGGCGGGTGTTAAGATGCAAATCTCTGAAATAGTTCTGCTTCAGGGTATCGCAGTCGCAATTACGATGGTATTAAGTGAAGTAATTTATAAGGCTTCCATACGTCATTTTAACGGAGTCGGAGCATAAGGGACTTTTCAGCGGCCTCAAGAAAGGTGTGGTTATTTTTGTGAAAAGATATTTTTTGATTTATAAGGAGTGCATTCGGGTAGCCTTTGCGACAGCAGCTACTTACCGTATGAATTTCTTTCTGAATACGATTATCATGCTACTGGGGGATATTTTATTTCCGCTGGTTACTGTATTAATATATGGTTCCGGAGCCGGTTTTGAGGGCTGGAGTGTGTATGAGGTACTGTTAATCCAAGCTGTCTTTACGATGTCACTTGCAATCGCGGATATGACCTTTCACGGAATTATGTGGGCTACGATGCTGGCAGTCAGGGAAGGAAATTTTGAGATGTCCCTACTGATGCCGGTGGATACGATGTTTTTGCTTATGGCTAAAAACTTCTCTATCGATGCAATCGGGTTGTTCCTTGGGGGCCTTACCATATTTATCATTGCGCTGGTCCACCTTGCCGTTCCGTCCGTATTTATGTGGCTACAGTTTGCAGCGATGTTTTTCATTGGTATGATGGTAATGATGGGAATAGCGCTCATCATGGCGGCAACCTCCTTCAAATGGGTTGGGAACTCCCGAATACCTGAAATATTTGACAGTATAAGAAGCTTTGGCAAATATCCGCAGAGTATCTTTCCAAAGACGGTGCTTGTCATCTCTGCCTGTTTCATACCGGTGGCGATGATTGGCTTCTTTCCCGCGGCGACGCTCATGGGAAGAGGAAGTTATGTGATGTTTTTGGCAATCATTCCATGCATACTGTTTATGATGCTTGGAATTTTACTATATCGCTCTATGGTACGTCTGTATCAGGGTGTTGGAGGCTGAGATGGGGAAAATAATTACAGTAGAAAATTTGATTAAAAAATACGAAACCTTTCAAAGAGGAAGTGGATTAAAGGAAAGTATGATGAGCTTCTTCCATAGAGTTAAGGTGCCCGTTATGGCGGTCAATGATATTTCATTTACCGTTGAGGAGGGTGATATCATCGGAATCCTAGGTCCAAACGGTGCGGGAAAGTCAACGACGATAAAGATGTTAACAGGAACGCTATATCCGTCGAGTGGTAGTATCAGGGTTATGGAGTATAATCCGACGAAGAACAGAAAGGCTTATGTCCGTCAGATTGGAGCGGTCTTCGGGCAAAAATCACAGCTGATTTGGGATATCCCACCGGTGGATAGCTTTCGTATGAATAAGGCTATTTATGGAATACCCGACAAGGATTATACACAACGGCTTGAGGTGATGAGCAAGCTCTTCGGCGTTGAGGATTTCATTACAAGGCCGACCAGGGTACTGTCTTTAGGAGAGCGCATGAAATGTGAGTTTATCATGGCAATGCTTCATCAACCAAAGGTGGTATTTTTAGATGAACCGACAATCGGGCTTGATGTTATCGCTAAGCAAAAAATTCGTGAATTCATCAAAGAAATGAATGGTCGAGGAACTACCTTTATCCTTACAACACATGACTTAGAGGATGTGGAGCAGTTGGCCAAGAATGTTATTATCATCAACCATGGGGAAAAAGTATTTGATGATTCCATCGATAACCTGCGTAAGGTCCTCGGTGAAAAGAAACTCGTTCGGTTGGTACTTACAAAGCCATTAAAAGAGCTTGATATTGAGGGTGCCGATATTATAGAAAAGGAATCAGAGCTTAATATTACGGTTTCGGTTGACTTAGAAAGAATAACAATTACGGAATTTATAGAAAAGCTTTCGAAACGATGTGATTTTACCGATATTTCTATCAAGGAGATGCCGATGGAGACCATCATCACGCATATTTATCAGAGCAAGGAGAATTATGGAACAGCATAATTGAGTAGAAGGTCAAAAGTCGCTGTTTGGAGATGTCATGAGTATCGTTGTAAGGTTAGGGTGTAAAAGCCCACTTTATTGTGTCAATTGTCAATTTGCACAATTTCGTTCTGGAATGGTAAAACATATTTTGATAATCAAATTATAATTCATACTTAAAAAGTTATGCCTGCGTGATCCTACGTTTAATCTAATACAAAAGGAAGGATGTAAAATAGTATGAGCGATGTTGATAAGAGTGAAAAAGAATTAGGAGAAAATATCGATTTTAAGGTAGGAGTAGAAAGGGTTGAAAACAGATCCTCACTGGCAGAAATGAGCTACTTTGAGGAAGAAATTCTAAAGGCCTTGAAGGAGCAGACAGAGCACCTGAAGCAGATTAAGTACTTTATATGCTATTTCTTTTGTGTTTCAATTATTGCTATACTATTAGGATTATTAAAATAATAAAGGGTTATAACAAATGGATGACGAAGATTATTTATAATAAGCACATTGGGGAGGTAATTATGCGGACAGAAACCGAAATGATGGACTTAATCCTAACAAAAGCGGTCAAAGACGATAGAATTCGTGCAGTTACTATGGAGGGTTCCAGAGCAAATAGTAACGCAGTACATGATCGGTACAGCGATTTTGATATTGTGTATTATGTTACAGATGTGCGCGAATTTACCAAAGATAAAAACTGGGTATGCTATTATGGAGATATTCTTATCATACAGTATCCGATGGATTGGTATTCGCATCCCTATGATTATAACAGTAGGGATACCTTTACTTATTTAATTCAATTTGCAGATGGTAACCGAATTGACCTTACGCTTGTGGATATTCAAAATATTGAGAGGGAAGCGAACAATAGAGAACCCAGGGTGGTGTTGCTGAACAAGGATCAATATAAGGAATTGGTACCGATTGAAAAGGAAGATGAATTTTTTATTAAGCCACCGACAAAGATGGAATTTTATAATGCCTGTAATGAATTCAGGTGGCTGTCTGTATATGTCTCAAAGGGCTTGTGTAGAGAAGAATTCTACTATGCCAGATACAGCTTCGAGGTTCCGTGCATGGAGATGTTTCTGAAAATGTTAAGCTGGAAAATCGGTATACAACAGGGCTTCAAGGTAACGACCGGAAGTCACAATAAGTACTTAAAAAGGTTCCTTTCCGAAGATGAAATGAGTCGCCTTCAGGGGATATTTCCGGAAGGCGAATATGAAGCTATGTGGGACAAGTTGGTTCTGATGTATGATTACTTTAATGAATTGGAGAATGAAGTAGCAGGATACTTAAGATTTCAAGTTGATAAAGAGGAAACCATGAGAGTCCGAGCTTTTCTTATTAAAAGAAGAGAGGAAAGATAAGATTAACACGAAAATACAGATAGGAACAAGGGTTAGTGATTAAGAAATATCTATTTGTGTTTCAGGATGATATAAGATAGAATAATTTTAAAGATGATATAAGATATCAGGAGGGGATCGACATGAAGAAGATTGCAATTATCGGTGCGATGGATGAAGAAGTGAATGTATTAAAGAGTAAGATGCAAAATACCAGCATAGAAATAATAGCCTCGATGGAATTTTGCGAGGGAATACTGGTGGGTAAAGAGGTTGTTGTGGTCCGAAGCGGTATCGGAAAGGTAAATGCAGCGGTTTGTACTCAGATTCTTGTTGATTTGTACCAGGTGGATGCGGTCATTAATACAGGAGTAGCAGGATCTCTTCGTAATGAAATAGATATTGCAGATATTGTACTTTCAACCGATACGCTTCAGCATGATATGGATGCGACCGGGTTTGGCTATGAGCTTGGAATCATTCCAAGAATGGACCAATCGGTGTTCCGGGCAAATGAAAGTTTATTAGAACTTGCGAAAGAGGTATGTAAGGAAGTGATTCCCGAGGTAGGAATTCATACCGGGCGGATTGTCAGCGGCGATCAGTTCATATCGGACAATGTTAAGAAGGAATGGCTGTCCAAGTACTTTGGTGGTTTTTGTACTGAGATGGAGGGAGCTGCGGTTGCGCAGACCGCTTATTTAAATAATATACCATTTTTGGTGGTCCGAGCAATTTCAGACAAAGCGGATCATAGTGCTGAAATGAGCTATGCGGAATTTGAAGAAATTGCAATCGGGCATACGGTTAAGCTCTTAGAAGCCTTGTTGACAAGAATATAAGTTAGGAAATCAGATATATGCACTTAAGATTATAATGATTAAACTGCCGATATTTAACAATAATGTTAATAATTGGCAGTTTTATTTAGGCATGCCATTTTTTATTGCAAATAGTACAAAAAATATTGTAATTGGTGTTGTAATTGCACATTGCAGAGGATAAACCAATTAAAGTATAATAATGGAAGAATTGATATTAAGGGCATAGAAGCTATGGCTTGAGCATCATGAAATCAGAATATAACACTAATTGGGATAAAGAAGGGGTTTAATTATGGAGAATCAGTTTAGAGTTCAGAATATGTTACATAGTATGGAGCAGACGATTGTTGGGAAGAGAGAAGTTCTGGAATATACCTTGATAACGCTGCTTGCAGGCGGACATCTGCTTTTAGAGGATGTACCGGGAGTCGGAAAGACAACACTTGCCAAGGCACTGGCTCAGACCATTGACTGCGGGTTCACTAGAATACAGTTTACACCGGATACACTACCGGGAGACATTACCGGATTGTCCATTTACAATATGCAGACAGGTAAATTTGAATATTGTAAGGGTGCAATCGTGAATAATATCATATTGGCGGATGAGATTAACCGGACCTCGCCCAAGACTCAAGCAAGCTTACTGGAAGCAATGGAGGAGAAGCAGGTAACGGTGGATGGTGTTACCTATTCGCTTGATAGACCCTTTATGGTAATTGCAACGCAAAACCCGGTAGATTTTCTTGGTACCTATAATCTCCCTGAGGCACAGTTGGATCGTTTTATGATGAAGATTTCCATTGGTTATCCGAAGGCCGGTGATGAAAAAGTAATGGCCGATCGTTTCCTTAGTAAACAGTTGGGGAAGAAGCTGGAGCCGGTGGTTGATGGGGATACTGTTCTTAAGATGCAGCAAGAGGTGGAGCAGATTATGATCTGTCAGGAGTTGGTTACCTATACCACGAAGATTGTCCAGGAAACACGTAAGGACGCCAACATTTCACTGGGTGCAAGCCCAAGAGCAACTTTGGCACTGCTTCGTGCAGCACAGGCGCTCGCGTATATTTCAGAAAGAGATTACTGTATACCGGATGATATCATACGATTGATCCAACCGGTTCTTTCACATCGTATTATTTTGTCCTCGGAAGCAAGAATCTCTCAAGCAAAGACGGCAACCATTCTGAAATCCATAATTGCCAAGGTTCAGGTACCCGTACTGGCAGGCAGATAGGACAATACCATGAAAATAAACCGTCTCATCAGTATCGTCTTAATTATAGGCTGCAGTGTATTTGCCTCTTACTACGGAGGTAATATTTCATATGCACTTTTTTATTTGTCTCTTTTGATTCCCTTGATATCGTTTTTATATACTGTTTATGTTTATACACGCTTCAAGCTTTATCAATCAATGGATAACTATCAGGTAGTGAAGGGAGATTGGACCGTATATTCCTTCATCATTGCTAATGAAGATTATATTACCTACCGCAATGTTAAGGTGAATTTCCTGGGTGATAACTCCATGATTGAAGCGGTGAAGTCAACAAGGTACAGCTTGCTTCCCGGCGAAAGTGAAAAGCTTCAGACCAGAATCAAATGTAATTATAGAGGGGAATATTACGTTGGTGTGGATTCGGTTGAGATCATGGACTTTCTTTATCTGTTCCGCATTACATATCCCGTTCGTAATAAGTTGAAGGTAGTGGTTCTGCCCCGAGTGGTACAGCTGGAGGAACTGGGGATTGCACCCCTTCAGCAGGATGTAAAAAATCCGCAGAGATTCACTAATTCAGCACAGGAAGAACTCGATACAGAACTAAGAAAATATTATCCGGGAGATTCGCGAAAGGTAATTCATTGGAAAGCAACCGCAAAAATGCGTGAAATGATCAGCCGTAGATATCAACACATTCCTAAGGCTAAGCTTGCTGTATTTATGGATCTGAAGAAAGTAAAAGAGGATGATCTTAAGGCAGTAATTGTCGAAGATAAGATTATTGAAAGCGTACTTGCAATTACTAATTATTACGCACTTCGAAGAACGCCCGCCACCATTCTATATGATTTGGGCGGAAAGCAGCAGGTTTCGATTTCCTCCAAAGATGATTTTGATGCCTTTTATAGAACCTGTGCGAAGATACGTTTTCGGGGAAGTATACCGATTCATGCGCTTTTAAACGAGAGTCTATTGTATCATGATGATGGGTTGTTTTGTGTCATTGCCACCCATTACCTGACAAAGGAACTTTCTATCGCTTCACTTTCGGCGGTTACAGGCGGAAATCATGTGAGTATTCTCTTTCTCAGCGATGATATCTCAGAAGATACAAAGAAGATTATATACATGATGAAACAATCAGGTGTTAATATATATCAGATTATGTCGGAGGAAGAGATCGGTAATGTCCTCACGGGGGAGGCTTTTTCATGTTGAAGAATCAAGAACGACTATATCAGATATATCATTCCATATTAAGCATGGCTATAACATGGGCACTGGAATTGGCAATCAATCAATATTGCACCTTGAATATACCGATTATAATGACAGCGGTATATTCGATTGTTTCAGCGCTTATTGTCTACCTGTTTGATCTATATAAGAAAAATATCCTCAGCTATATTCTGTTGGTAGCTATCATTCCTCTTGCGGCATTGATTTTTTGGATTTTGAAGGTGAATCCTGCTAAATGTCTTATGGACTATGTCAACTGGTGCATGATTTATAATGGTTCGGAGGAGCTTTATCAGGCATCATTTGCTAACTTTACCATTTTTATTACGGCACTACCGGAAATGATTTTATTATATCTCATAACAAAAAGACAAACAGCCAAGCTAGTGTTGGGTGCAATTATCATTGCAACGCTATTGGTGCTTTGTGTTAATCGGATTGATGTGAATAAAGCTACTGTTGGGATTGCTACTTTTTATATTGTTACTGTTATCGTTGAGCTTTGCGGTATCATTTACAGCAAAAAGGAAGGACATTCGGATAAAAAGGAAGGAATTTTGTACCTTGCTCCAATCTGTCTCCTTCTTACAATTCTATCGGTCAGTATGCCCTCTAAGGCGGATCCGATTCAATGGACCTTTGTTAAAGATATGTATCGAAACATCAGCGATCAGATTGAAATATGGCGGACTGAGCTGACTTATACCCTCGGAAACAGCAGCATCGAATTTACCGTATCTCGAGTTGGTTATAGTGATAACAACGGAAATTTAAATAACAATGAAATTACGGAGGATAAACGGACTGCACTTTTGCTTGAGGGACTGAGTCAAGGGGATAAGGTTTACCTGACTGGCTCCATCAGTGATGTATATACAGGTAGCAGCTGGGAGAAAAGCCGTAAGGATTATCTGAAAGATGAAGAGGATTATTTACTGGATTACGAGGAGCTTTTCTTCGCGATATCCAGACAGGATTTGGAGGTTTTGCAGAACAACAGATTTGTACAAAGCAGGAGTATAAAAATCAACTATCATAATATTAAGACAAAAACTTTTTTCTATCCGCTAAAGACGAGTTACTATGACATCACCTCATCCTATCATAAGCTTTTCGATGAATCGGCGCAGATAACATTTAAAAAGGCACGCGGAAAGGGAACCTCCTATCGTAACTATTATTTCGATATGAATCTTCAAGGGGAAGCTTTTCAAAAGATGCTAAATGATGCGGATTCTTTTTCCTATGATAATGCACCACAAATCAATCAGGAAACAGCACACTGGCTACAGGATAATGTATTTTATAAGGACAAGATTGATTCATTGATTGACAAACAAAATATTTATCAGGTACTTGGAGAACGGGCGAAGGTAATTGAGGACAGGGATACGACGCTGCCCAGTGAGCTCCCGGACAGAGTGAAGCAACTGGCCATGGATATTACGGCTGATTATGATACAACTTATGAAAAGCTGAAAGCGATTGAAGCCTATCTGGTGAAATACACTTATACCCTGTCTCCGGAAAAAGCACCGAAGGGCGAAGACTTTGTTGACTATTTTCTTTTCGAAAGTAAGGAAGGCTATTGTACCTCTTTTGCATCAGCCATGGCTGTTCTAGCAAGATGCATCGGAGTACCGACTAGGTATGTCGAGGGTTTTGTTGTTAATTGTGACACTACAACAGAGGATAGAATCTATGAGGTAAAAAACAATCGAGCCCATGCATGGGCGGAGGCTTATATTGAAGGTATCGGCTGGATTCCATTTGAGGCGACAGCGCCTTATTTCAATACAAGATATACGGAGTGGGCGGATATTAATAAAAATGCATCAGGGAATGCGGGAGTTGTCATGCCAATTATTCCTCAGAGCAGTCAGCCGATGAATCCGATAGATATGACGAAGTACCAGACGAATCATGTGAAAGAAAAAATAAACAATGCAGTAAATGTAATTTTTATCTTTTTTGCCGTTATGCTCAGCTTGCTTCTGGCAGTAATTATTTACTATTGTGTCCTAAGATATCGCTATCATAAGGCCTATCAAAAGGCAGATAGCAGTAATAAGATGTACCTTTTGTTCCTCAGAATCCTACAACTACTAAAAAAAGAAGGCTATTCACTGGATCAGCAGGAAACCGTCCTAATGCTATCAAAAAGGGTGAAGGAGCATTTGCGGTATAATAATGTTACCTTCCGCGAGGTGGCGAATATCTTCATGCGCTATCGGTATGCAGAAAAAGAAGTAACAAAAGCGCAACTGGAACAGGTTTATGACTATCACCTTGGGTTGTCATCAGGGCTGAAGTTGGGAGCGAATCGGTTGAAGCTATGGCTGGAGGAATTTATTTTCCTCATTCAGCTAGATCGACAATTGAAACACCGGTATAGTAATACTTAAGGAGATCAACATAATCCGAGCCTTCTTCTGCCATGGCATTGGCTCCGTATTGACTCAGGCCTACACCGTGACCGGCACCATTACAGATGATGCGCGCTTTTCCTTCATATTCTTCTATATAAAAATGGCTTGATGCAAGCCCTAGGACCTTGGCAAATTCTTCACCGGAAACGGTTTTGTTGCCAAGGTCTATTTTTAGTACATAATCGGCGCTGTCACGGGAGGTTATCTTGACCTCGTCAAAGAAATCCTTTTCCGAAAGGTCAAGCTCGGTATAATAATTTGAGAGAGTCTGGATAAGATCTGCGACTTCAAATTCTTCAATACGAAGGTAATTGGTAGAGGTAACATCTTGTTTACTGGAAACACTGATCAGGTATGGAATATCGACTCCCCAAGCCTCTGAGGCATTTCTGGTGAGGCCTGTACCGGTATCAAAAAAGACAGGAAGAATTAGCTCATCCTGGAAGACAAGTACCTTATCCTTCGTCGCAAATACGGCATTTTCAATTTTTGAAAAATATGTATTATATTCCGATGTACCCCAAAGTTGTTCCAGGGAGTCAAGCCCGATGTAGGAAAGACCCAGCTGTGAAGTGGTAAAACTCGTCTTGCCCGAATCATTCTTAGAGAGAAGATTCATATTATACAATGCATAGGTTCGGGCAATCACTGCCTGGGCCTTCAAGGATTCCATCTCATAAGCCGCCGGCATGTTAGCAGCTATCACACCAATCAGGTAATTATCAAAGGAAAGCTCCTGTTTTGTGCCATTTACTTCATAATATATGGTTAAATCCATTGCTTCAAGTGAGGGAGAATCCTTACTCTTTGCAAACAGAAGGGTCAGAACGAAGGGGAGTAGGAGTACCATTATACTGACAATCAAGGTTTTAAGCAGAATCTTCTTCATAAATCCTCCATAAACGCAGAGTACCCCTATAATCGTTATGCAATGCCAAGAGTACTTAGGAGTATTACTATATTATATTAGTACATGTAATAATATATGCTAAAATATTACTACAGGGCGGATAAAATTGTTTGTAGATATTTCTGAAAAAAATATTTTGATTTAAGGATTATTTAATAATTGTCCTGTTACAATCAGATTACCACAGTGGAAATGAACAGGAGCAAAGCTCCTTCTATACACAAAGATTTATTATAGTTTTTTGAACAGGAGCAAAGCTCCTTCTATACACAAAGATTTATTATAGTTTTTTGAAAGGAGCTTGGAATGTATTATAGAATACTCTCTAAAGATTTAAAACGAAAAAAGACGATGAACATCATACTGCTGATTTTTATTATTTTAGCGACGATGTTCATATCGAGTAGTGTAAATAATCTGATTGTAATAACCTCGGCACTTGACAGTTATTTTACTAAGGCAGGCCTCGGTGATCAAATTTTTTTAACGATTAATGAAGAAAATAATGACCAGGCTATCACCGAATTCTTAAAGGAAAACAAAAATGTTGATAGCTGGACCAGGGATGAGAACATGTTTTTGGTTCGTGATGACATAAAGCTGAAGAACGGTAATGAGTTTGTCATGACTAATATTGCCCTGATCAGTAGCTATTATATTAAGCAACAGAAGTTTTTTGATAGCAGCGACAGAGTTATTACTAAAATAAATGATGGTGAGATCTACTTACCGATTAAGGTAATGGAGGATAATGCCTTAAAAACCGGGGATGTGATCACAATAGTGAACGGTGAGATCCGCATGCAATTTACAATTAAGGATAATTGTAAGGATGCTTTATTGGGATCAAGTATGATGGGGACGGCAAGACTTATCATCAGTGATCATGACTATGATAAATTGAAGACCGGTGCGGATTTGAGCTTTGGATCCATCTATTCCGTCAAAACCGAGAAGCTGGAGGCTTATAATAAGAATTTCGATAAGCAAGGGTTTAATATCCTCGTTACCTGCGATCAAAAATTAGTTTCGACAACCTACATTATGGATACGATGATTGCCGCCATACTTTTAGTGGTAAGTGTTTGCCTGATTTTAATTTCCTTTGTAATTCTTAGGTTTACGATTGCATTTACCTTGAATGAGGAATTTAGAGAAATCGGTATTATGAAAGCGATAGGGATCAGAAGCAGTAAAGTAAGGGGTCTTTATATAAGCAAGTACTTTGCCATATCGGTGGTGGGAGCCATAATCGGATTCATTTCCAGTATTCCGTTTGGTGAGATGTTTTTAAAGCGGGTATCTAAAAATATGATCGTAAGTAGTACCGGGGAAGCCCTGATTATAAATCTTATATGTTCCGTCTTGATTATTGCGGTTGTACTGCTGTTTTGCTATCGGTGTACGCATCAAGTGAACAAATTTTCACCCATTGATGCGATCAGGAACGGCTCAAACGGCGAACGATATAAAAGAAAGGGCCTAATAAGCTTAAGCAACAGCAAACTTCCTGCGACTTTCTTCCTATCCCTGAATGATATACTGAGCGGATTACGAAGATACAGTGTGTTAATTATTACATTTACGCTGGGTGTTATCTTGATAATACTTCCGGTTAACACAATCAATACGCTGAGAGGTGACGGCATGATTTCCATGTTAAGTATGGCAGCGAGTGATGTATATATGGTTAATGAAAATAATCTCGCTGACTTCAGAGAAAAAGGAAGAGATTATGTCAAGGAATATCTAAATCAGATAAAAACGGACCTGTCGAACAAGGGAATTTCAACTTCTGTTTACTGCGAAACAATGTTCACCTACAGTGTATCCTATCAGGATAAGAGCATTAAAGCGTTTACTAAACAGGGAACCAATATAAATGCCGATCAGTATACCTATATCGATGGTCAGGCACCAAAGTATGCAAATGAGGTTGCACTCACCTACATAACCGCAGATAGTATAGGTGCTAATATCGGTGATACCGTCAAAATAAAAATCGGGAATACGGAACAGGACTTTGTGGTTTCAGCTATTTATCAATCAATGAATAATCTGGGTAAGAGCATGCGCTTTTCTGAGAAAGCGACTCTGGATTATTCACAAGCAATCGGTGCAGCTGCAGTCCAAGTCAGATATCTGGATCACCCTAACTCACAGGTAAGAGAAAAGCGCAAGGCAGATATAGCAGAATGGTATCCTAAATATGAGATTTATGACGGGCAGGAATATATTCGTAATCAGATAGGAGATATCGCTGGGCAGCTGGAAGGGATTAAAAGATTGATTGTGATTGTTATCATTATAATAAATATGTTGGTTGCAGTGTTGATGGAAAAGATTTTTATTGCTAAGGAAAAAGGAGAAATCGGAGTACTGAAAAGTATTGGCTTTAGCAATTGGGCTATCATCAAGTGGCAGGCGTTTCGGATTGGAATCATCCTTTTGATATCTACTGTATTAGGAGCACTGCTATCAAATCCCTTGGCACAAATTTCAACGGTACAGTGCTTTAAGATTATGGGAACCAGTCATGTTGATTTTGTAATTAAGCCCCTTGAGATTTATTTTATGTACCCAATGTTAATATTTGCCGTTACAATGATGGCCAGTATTCTTACAGCACTTCAGGTCAGAAGAATTACAACCAGGGAGACAAACAATATAGAATAGTTGCCTAAGAAGTGCAGAGAAACCAAATGTGACAGAATGTTAGATCGTGTGAAATAAAGAACAATTTCACACCCCTGATTTGAGAGCCGCCAAAGGCGGCACATGGGAGCTAGTGAGGAAAACAAGATTTTCCGCACGGCAGAATGGAGATTATATGACTAACGTACTTGAGGTAAAGGATTTATGTAAGACATACATTGTTAATAAGCGTCAGAATA
>WSSedL1CaDRAFT_10001189_pt1 | contig 15992 bp, 12 predicted proteins | sample WetSurSL1Cattail_FD_9464 | JGI IMG/M metagenome (IMG submission 9464)
CTCGTACGTCGGCTTTTTCTTCTATACCGACTGTTTCAAGACACTTTTTAGCTTCGTCGTAAATAGAATCAGGAAAGCGTTCAAATATAGAATCCAACGTCTTCATTGATCCTAATCTGCCAACTATTACATTAGACAAAACAGAGCGGCGTTTAATCAGGTTAAACTGCTGAAATACCATTCCAATTTGTTTTTTTACAGAGCGAAGTTCTTCGCCTTTAATATGAGTAATATCTTTACCGAGAAATTCGATAGTTCCTGTAGTAGGCTCAATCAGTCTGTTTACGCATCGCAACAAAGTAGATTTGCCCGAGCCGCTAAGCCCAATAATAACAAGAAACTCTCCTTCCTCAACTTCAAACGATACCCCTTTAAGAGCATGAGTCCCGTTTTTATATATTTTATGAAGATTTTGTATTCGTAGTAATGTCATTTTACAAGTTTTTTTATAATTACGTTTTGTTCTTTCATCATTTTTCTAAGTCCGTCATAGTCGCTGTCTTTAGTCGGTATTAATCCGCGTATGTCATAAATTTCATACAAAATATCCTGTCCTTCTTTTGTATTCACAAATTTAATAAGCGCGGCAATAATTTTTTCCTTCATTTTTTCAGGCATATCTTTTCTAAAAACAAAAGGATCGTTCGGAATTCTATCTGTAAATCCTATTATCTTAATTTTTTCAGCCACATCGGGGAACTGTTGAATAACTCTCATACGCGCGTCAAGGATTCTCCCGGTTCTATGATCCGGGGGAGCGTAATAAGTAGCGCCAGCCGCAACCTGTTTCTGGTAAACCATAGTTACAACGTTATCGTGCCGCATCCCAAAAACGGTTTCGCTTGGTTTAATTCCTCTTTTTGCAAGAATAGATTTTGGCAAAATATAACCTGACGTAGACGAAGGGTCTACATAAGCAAAACTTTTCCCGTTAATATCAGGCAGGCTGTCTATGCCGGAATCAGTTCTTGTAATAAACTGACCGCTGTAAGAAGTCTCTCCGCCGTCTCTTACAATTCTTAGCCTTGCTTCTGCGCCATATAAATCATGCGCCATCAGGTAGGAAAAAGTATTGATGCTGGCAATATCCGCTTTGTTTGTGCCGAAAGCTTCAACTACGGCTATATAGCTTGAAGGGAATGCAGTTACAAAAGAATAACCTGTTTCTTTTTCAAGAAAAGTTAATAATTCCTGAGCATTCAATGATATGCGCTTTGCATCGACCGAAGGAGTAAAGTAAAGCTTTACCGGATTCGACTTTGTCCCTAATCTGCCGCTATCTAATTGCCTGACCGTAATAACTATTATAAATATTATTATTGGTAAAAGATAAAGAGTGTATTTTAAGAATTTCATAGTGTTTTTTTATTTATCTTTTAAATATACAACTTTTCGTCAAATCCATTTCATAAAATTTTACATACTGTATATTAAGAAATTATTAAGAAACGGTTTTTGGTGGACTTTTATAAAAAAAGGAGTATTGGCGGAAGTGTAATTAAAACCCGGATTACGCGATAGGAATATTCTATTGCATCTAAATTGGGTTTAATCCCGAAGGGATTACATGTATATAGCTCAGTTGAATACGTTTTTGTAAGACCCCGGTCTGGGTCGTATGTTTTTCTTTCCAACAATTGTTACAAACATTTGAATCCTCCGGATTCTTTTTGTAACCCCGGATTGAGCGCCGGGAGAATTTAACGTCAAAAAAAATATATAGATTTAATGATTATCAGATGTTCTTTATCTGATTACAAAAAAAATTTCGAAATTGCGCCATATTATTATATAATAAGTTAAACGCTCATTTTTCTAACGCTTGCGCATCAGAATCCTTACCTATCGCGCTATTTGGGTTAAAAGAAACATAAAAAAAGGAATAATAGGATTTTATAAATGCAGTTGAATAGAATAGATGAGATTATTTTTACGGAAAGGGGGAAATCAAAATAAATTAGAGCCGCCGGGTTTAAGAACAACGCCTTTAAGAAAGAAAAGGCAAAACGTATTAGTTATTCCATAACCAGGCAGCGCAAAAATAAGCTTTACTTTTTAGCTTTTTCGACCAAAGGTCTTTTTCCACGATTTTTGTTGAATATTTCTAATATTAAATCGGACTCCTTGTTAGGAACCGTCATAAAAGAATAAGTGTCAAAAACCTGGATATCGTCGACATTTCTAGAATCCACGTTAGCTTTATTCTGAAGCATATCCAAAAGTTTTCTAGGGCTTAGATCGTCTTTTTTGCCCATTGCAAAAAACAAACGAGCTTTACCTTTTGTGCTTCTTGGTTTTCTTCTGCTTCCTTCAGATCTATCGTCGTCATGGAATCTGTCTCTGCTATCTCCGCGCGATTGACCTCTTCTTGAAGAATCGCCTCTGGAGGAGGAAGAGAACTCGCGTTTTTTCCCTTCGTACAGATCCTGAATTTTGGCATATCTGCCTTCTTCCAATTCATCCTGATACTTTGCTTTTATAAGAGCGGCAATAACGTCAATAGGAGTATGTCCTTCTATTAGTTCTTCTGCCAGCTTATAATAATCTTTGGAAATTTCGCCGCCGATTAAAGTTTGGAGTTCAACAGAAATATTTTTTCTCTTGAAGTCTATAACGTCCTGCACCTGTGGAATTCGTTCTTTACGAATTTCAGTCTGAGTTATATTTTTAATAAACATTAGTTTCCTATATTCTTCAGGAGTAACAAAAGTAATAGCGGTTCCTTCTTTGCCTGCTCTGCCAGTTCTGCCTATTCTGTGAAGATAAGCTTCAGGATCCTGAGGCAGCGCATAATTGATAACATGAGTAAGGAAGTCTATATCAAGTCCTCTTGCGGCCACGTCGGTAGCTACAAGAACATTTGTTTTTTTCTTTTTGAATTTATCTAATATTTTTTCTCTTTGATTTTGAGAAATATCTCCGTGCAATCCTTCGCAGTCAAAACCGCGGTCAGAAAGTTTGCTGGAAACATGATCAACGTCATTTTTTGTTCTACAGAAAATAAGTCCGTAAAACTCAACCGTCGTATCAACAATTCTGCAAAGAGCGTCAAACTTATCAGATTCTTTAACTTCAAAATAAATTTGATCTGTTAAAGCTGTAGTATGTCCTGCATTTTTTGCCTTAATAACTTCTCTTTTACCCATGTATTTTTTAGTAAGAGAAAGAATTCTTTCCGGCATAGTTGCAGAAAAAAGAAGAGTTCTTTTGGTTTTGTTAGTTTTACTTAAGATAGTTTCAATGTCGTCGATAAAGCCCATATTAAGCATTTCATCAGCTTCATCAAGCACTACAAAAGATATCTGGTCTAATGCAAAGACGCTACGGTTAAGTAAGTCGATCATTCTACCCGGGGTACCGACAACTACGTCGACTCCCTTTTTTAATCTTCTTAATTGAGTATCATAAGATTGTCCGCCATAAATTGGCGCGACGTGAATGTTTTTTTGCCCGCGAAGAGAGTTAAACTCTTCAGCCACCTGAATTGCAAGTTCGCGCGTAGGCACTATAATAAGAGCCTGAATATAATTTACGCGAGTTTGTAATTGCTCAATAATGGGGAGTGCAAAAGCCGCTGTTTTTCCCGTTCCAGTCTGCGCTTGTCCGATTAAATCTACTTCGTTTTTAAGAATAAGAGGGATGATTTTTTTCTGTATCTCAGTCGGCTCTTCAAAGCCTTTTGATTTAATAGCGTGTAAAGATTCGTCGGAAAGTCCTAATTCGTTAAAGCCACTGTCTGCCATAAATTCGGTTTGCCTTTTTTTGTGTATAAATAATCAAATGCCTAAATGCGGAATAAAGAAATGGATTAGAAACCCTATCATGGAAATACCTGCAAAAAGAGATTCATTTAGATTGCAATATACCTCTAATTCCACTCATATCATAGATTTTTTTTGGCGCTTTTTATTCAAATATAGTAATTTTTTGCAATTTTACGCAATAATTTAATTATATTCAAGAAGTCTTATATATTTTTTTGCTCTTTTCAGAGGCTCTCCTCACAGGAGTTTAGCGCCGAATGTTTCAAGAAAAAATCGCCTTTTATTAAGATTCAGGCGCTGCAAATTGATAAAAAATAAGACTGGATATTTGGAATTTTTTCTTTTATTCTTGTAAATTGTATATTTGATTAATAACTCAGGCAATAGGATTCTATGATTGAACCAAAAAATTTTTACCGGAAGTTGGATTTTCTGCAAAACAAAATTGGCGCAGAAAAAACCGGCAAGGATTATCTGTTTTCCATCGTAAAAGAGTTGGAAAACACTTTAGGCGACGAACTTAAAATTGTAAACGGCAGTATTTACGAACAGGTAGACGATGAGTTTATTTTAATTTCTTCTCCCCCTAAGTTTGATAAAATTATTAAACAAAGAATACCCGTAGACGATCCCGCCATCCAGTTAGTTATTAAATCGAAAACGTACATCTTTGACAGCCCGGTATTTGGCAAAGAAACGCCCTCTATTGGAGACGACGAGTATAAAACTCACGCGGCGTTTATTGTTAACAATCCTATTACTTCATGGATATTTTCGTTTGAATTAAAAAGCGGCTGGTTAAGGGAAGAAGTAAACCTGTGCCTTAACGCCGTAAGAACGGCTTTAAATTTCAGGCTGGCTTCCGAGTCTGTAAAAGGCGAATTTGAACAGGCTGTGCAAATTCAGCAAAGCCTTCTGCCAGATCCTCCGCCAGACGTATACGGTTTTCAGATTGCTGCTAAATCGCAGCCTGCCGAACTTGTCGGCGGCGATTTATATGATTATTATCTTTTTGAAGACGTTGAATTCGGCTTCTGCATTGGCGACGCCAGCGGTCACGGCATAGCCGCCGCGCTTATGGTGCGCGACGTTATTACAGGCCTTCGTATGGGGCTCGAAAAACAAATGCGGATGGTTCACACTCTAAAAAAATTAAACTCTGTTATTTACCGCAGCGTTTACTCGGCCAAGTTTATTTCCCTCTTTTATGCCGAAATGGAAAACAACGGAAATTTGTTCTATGCTAACGCAGGGCATCCGGAACCTCTGCTTTTTGAGGGAGATAAAATTCATAGGCTTGAACCTACCGGAATGATTATAGGCGCTTTCCCGCAAATTGATATCACTCGCGCGTACATACATGTCCCAGTTGGCGGCACTCTTGTGCTTTATACCGATGGAATTCTTGAAAGAAAAAATACCGCTTCAAAAATGTTCGGCTATGAAGGGCTTATTTCTACCGTCCAGGAAAACTTAGACAAAGACGTAAAAACAATAATGAACAAAATTTTTACGGCCGCAAATGATTTTGGCGAAGGGAAAAGCTGGGATGACGACGCTACCGTCGTAGTGATTAGAAGAGAAAAAAAATAAGTAAGCAAAGTTTTATATCTAAAAACATCTAAGTTTAAAAATAAATAAGGCGACTTTATCGCCGCCTTATTTATTAACCGCTATAAAGAATTTATGCGGATATAAAATTATGATGGGTCTTTCCCCGCTTTATAAGCGCGCAAAAGTTTTTCGCTCCCTTTTGCATAGCACACTACAAGCTCTTTTTTACCGTTTAATTCAATAATACCCCAGCCTTCTTTACCAGGATATGCCATCAAATTTGCCGTCTTAATTTCCACAGGCCAAACAGTATGGTCAATAAGGCTTTCCATGCTAAGCTGTTTTATTGTCACGACTCCATACTTGTAAATTATAACAGGTTTTCCTTTAAGGTTAAACTTGCTAATAACGTCGGCGTCGTTAACGTCAGCTTTGCCAGGCTTCTTAGTCACTTCCTTAAGCGCTGATTCGTCAATATCAAAAACTGTAAGGTTTGATATCTCGCCTCTCTCGTTTTTGAAATCGCGAACCCAAAGACCTCCGTCGTTTTTCATCTCGCCAGACATTTTCATATCGTTTTGAGGAGCCGCTGAAAGAGTGTCTTTTACCTGCGGTAATAAACTCCCCGTCATACTAACGGCAAAGAGTAGTATTAACGCCGGTATAGAAAGGCTTAAACGCCTTGATGCTTTTTTTAAAGTCAAAAAAGCAAAAAGGGATTTTACCTGTTTGATTGGCAAACAAGTTATTAAGATTTGCATAAAGCCGCTTATAATTGGATTATTTGGGGCAGGGCTGTGTTTTCCTGCTGGATGAGAAAAATATTTTTTCCCATTCAAAAGGAAATGGAACTTCCTCGTTCTGTTTTGCGGAGCAGTCTCTAATAATCCATAAGCAACTGTGCCAGTACAATTAGTATTGCTTTGGTTCATATTATCACCTCCATTGATTAAAATTTACTCAAATTTAATATTAAAATCAAATAGTAGATTTTTATAAGACATGATTTTTTTAACTTGGCGACTATTTATGATAATAAACAGTTGTCCTTTGCAATATTTTTTTCTTAAATTAGTCCTAAATTTCAATAGCGTTTATAGAGGGGATTTTATTGCCAATTTAAACTGCTATTTCAACAGGTTTTAAGATTAATACAGAGGGAAGAATGAGAACTATAATATTGCTTTTGCTTTTATTAGCTCCTGCCATTTTCACACAAGAAAGAGATATACGCGCAGAATTAAATACTATGGGCAGCATTAATAATTTAAGCTTATCTCCTAACGGTAATCTTTGGCTAGTAACAAAAATGAAAGAAGTATGTTTTGCAAAAGATATTTACTCAAACTGGAATTATAAAGACACTTTGTTCGTTTCAGATTGCTCGTCAAATTTTGACCGAATTTCATTCTTCGATGAGAATAACGCAATATTGAGCGGAGACATTTCGTATTTTCCAGACTCTCTAAGTTCTAATGCAGTTTATATTACTAACGATAAAGGTAAAAGCTGGGAAAAAGTTAATTTCGGAGACAATTCCTGGATTTATGATATCTGTACTAATAAATATGGAGAAGCCTGGATGGGCGGTTCTTCAGGAAATATGTTTTATTCTAGCGATCATGGAAAGAATTGGAATAAATTAAATTCTCCATTTAGCGAATCAACCCGAATGTGTTCTATTTCAATGACAGATCATAATAATGGAATAAGCGGAGCGCTATATAATTCAATTTACAAAACAATCGATAATTGGAAAACTTTTTCAAAAATTTCCACTCCGTTTGAACAAAAAAAATATACAACTCAGAAGTCAAACAATCGAATAAATAAAGTAAGATATTGGAACAATTATATAATTGTCAACCAAGCTAATCATATTTTCTACACAGATAAAAAGAATATCAGATGGAAAAAATTCCCTGTTAAATTAATTGATTTTGAGATTGACAAATCTACTAATGAGTTATTTGCCATATCAAACGATTTGTTTATATATGTTTTTTCATCGCCTTCCGAGTACTATAAACTTAACGACCAACAAATCTCAGAGACTCCAATCGATATGAAAGTTTTAGATACAAGCGTTTATATTCTTGATATATCTAAAAAAATATATAAGATTAATAAACGCGAATTTTATCAGACACATCTATATACTGTAGATCATAAAATTCCAGAACCGAGAACAAAAGTAAAATCTAAAAATACGACCTGGAGCATTAATGGGCGTAATCTTTACATTTATGATAATGGGGAAAAAGAATGGTATAGAGAATATGTATTCCCTTTTGACGCGACTAAAATTACTCCTATAGACGACAATAAAATACTCGTATGGAACGACAAAAATAATTACCTGTATGACCGGGAAACTAAAAACTTTGGAATTTATAGACCTACCCTGGTAATTAATGAATTCCTTAAGTTCCCAATAAATAAAATAGACATTAGTTCAGCGGGCGGAGGTTGCTTTGGCGGCGGCGCCAACCAGATAGTTTATACTAATCGTTCAAATACTGATTTAGAATCGGAATCAATTAACGAATACAAAGACTTATTAACTAATGGGACATGGAAAGAAGACTCAACAAAGAATGATTTTAAAAATATTGTCTCACTTTCCAAAATAGACTCTACGCTTCATGTTATAAACAGCGATCCATATTATGTCTCTATGTATACAGATTTTGGTATAACACAAAAGGATATTAAGGGAACTATCCAAGCGATTGGCTCAATATTACGGTCATATTATCCAGCCCCAACATACCAGCCTGCAAAGAAATTAATTATCAGCAAGTTAATGAATTTTGGTAAAATTAATACAAGGGTCGTCCGTGATGTTTTATTTGCAGAAGAGAAATATACCAGCACTGGCATATCCTCGTTTGATGTAAACATCATTAATAATAATAACGACACTTTAAATATTTCAAGAAAATATTCGGTAGCGTCTAATCCATGGCATCTTCCCTGGAAAATCACTTACCATGGGATAGATTTTTTGTGCTATAATTATAAACTGTCATTACTAATTAAAGAATTAATTCCTAAAAATTTCAGAGCTAGCGAGTATTTTGATAATAAGTTTTTAATTTTCAGAATGGCTGATTATACTTTAGATAAAGAACAAGAACAAGGCGAATAAAATATTTGGTTGTAATTTGAAATAAAATGGAGCCAATATGGAACAGTTATTTTGTTTAAACCATTACAAATATTGCAAATATCCGCATATAAACTTGCTAAAATAAATATTATGTAATAATTTTGATAATACAATTAATCGGAGTAATGATGCGAATTATTATATTCGGCGCGCCAGGCGCAGGGAAAGGGACTCAGGCAAAAATCTTGTCTGAAAAACTTTCTATACCACATATTTCTACTGGCGATATTTTAAGAGAAGCTGTGAAGAGTCAGTCCCCGCTTGGGAAACAGGCTCAGGAAATAATGAATAGAGGCGAGTTAGTTTCTGATAACATTATGATCGAAATAATAAAAGATACTTTAAATCAGGATAAATGCAAAACAGGTTTTATTTTAGACGGTTTTCCACGGACGCTTCCTCAAGCTGTTGAATTAGATAAACTTTTTGCCGAATTGAAAATCGACAAGGTTTTTTCTGTTGTAATAGACGTAAATGAAGACGAAATAGTAAAACGAATAACTTCAAGAACTGCATGCAAAGCCTGTAAGGCTATTTTTAACGACGCAGAAGTGAAAGGCTTAGCTAAATGCCCTAAATGCGGAGCTGAAAACAGTTTTTACAAAAGAGACGACGATAAAGAAGAAGTTGTACGAAAAAGACTTAAAGTATTCAGAGAAACAACCCAGCCGGTATTGGATTTTTACAAATCTAAAGGACGGGCTGTTTTTGTTAACGGACTAAGCAGTATCGATAAAATATCGGAAGAAATTTTAGGTTTGTTAAAATAATAAAACTATAATTTTTTTTACGGCGGAATTTGTTTTTCTTTAACTAAAGAAAATGAATTCCGCTTTTTTTATATAAAGTTGTTCTGAGCGATAGACGAAGAAGGAGCCCCGCCCCGTCAAAAACCTATTACGCGCTTTCTTTTTGCCTAAGCGTAACCTTTGAGGTCTTACCGTTTTCTAACCTGATAATTTTTACGCCGGGAGCTTTTTTTACAAGTTCATAATTATGCGTGGCAAAAATTATCGAAGTCCCTTTTGCGTTAATTTTCTTAAATATCTCAAGAATTTCAAGAGACGTTTCCGGATCAAGATTTCCGGTCGGCTCGTCGGCAAGAACAAGAAACGGTTCGTTTACCAGCGCCCGCGCAATAGCCACGCGCTGCTGTTCTCCGCCGGAAAGTTCGCCCGGCATACTTTTGCGGCGATGAGAAAGACCAACGTCCTCAAGCGCGTTATTAACTCTTTTTTTTATTTCTTTGCCTGGCGTGTTTGTAACCTCAAGCACAAAGGCGAGATTATCATAAATATTTCTGTCTTTCAATAACTTAAATTCCTGAAAAACGATCCCTATTTTTCTGCGAAGCAGCGGAATGTTTCTTTTTTTCATTTTAACAGAGCTGTAATCTCCAACAGTCACCGTTCCTTTATCAGGTAACAGATTCATATAAATCATTTGCAGCAAAGTAGTTTTTCCGGCTCCGCTTTTGCCAATAAGAAAAACGAACTCCCCCTGCTCAAGTTTAAAGTTTACTCCGTCAAGAATTTGCGCCTGCTGATACGCAAACGTAACGTCAGTGAATGAGACCATTCTGATTACTCCTCTTCAATATAAACTGCGCTCTTTCCGAATCTGCATCTGCCTTATCAAAGGTAAAAGTTTTATAACAGTCGACTACATAGAGGTTAGATTTTGCAATAACTTCAAAATATGTAAAGAACGGGAATATTTTTTGTTTGTGAACTTCCGTCAATGTTTCGCCCGTCGGAAGAAATATATTAAATATATTTTTGTGAAATTTTTTCTCTCTATCATAATTGCTTATCTGTTCAAAATTAATGCCCTTATAAGTCCCTTTCCTGTTGGCGTATTTTTCGTACGAGATGCAATTATTCTCAAGCACAACGTCAAAAGTAAAAATGCCGTCGTCATTCAGTATTTTTTCAACTTCTTTAAACAAAGCAAGCAGCTTGGTTTTTGTAGTCAGGTAATTGACGCTGTCAAAACTGGAAATAACAAGATCAAATTTCCGTTTAAACGGAAGCTCCGTCATATTACAGCATATGCGCGGAATTTTTGTTTTTGCCGTATGGTGCAGCATATTATAAGAAATATCCGAAACCACAATATTTTTAAAATGAGATTTAATCCGGTTTGCAAACTTAAGATTTCCTGCCGCAAGTTCCAGAACTTTAGGTTTTTTAGGGATATAATCCTGCACTATAAAATTGATGTATTCCGCCCAAAAGTCATATCGGACGTTTTTCATCAGGTGATCGTAAATTACGGAGAGAGCCTCGTAAGGTTTAGATATAATTTGCTTTTTCATTATTTAGACGATTTTTTAATATTTTATTTGCGTAAATAAACGCTTCGGTCATGCTTGAAGCGTCGGCTGCGTTTGCGCCGGCAATGTCAAAAGCAGTTCCATGATCCGGCGACGTTCTGATAATTGGAAGCCCGGCAGTATAATTTACTCCCGAAGAAAAATTAAGCAGCTTAAATGGAATTAAAACCTGATCGTGATAAGCGCCAATTACCGCGTTATATTTTTTATAAAGTTTATTGGCAAAAAAAGCGTCCGGCGAAAAAGTTCCAAACAATTTCCCGTCAAATTCTTTTGTGTTAATAAGCGGATTAAGCAAGTCCTGCTCTTCTCTGCCAATAATGCCAAGTTCTCCGGCATGCGGATTAAGCCCCAGCAAAGCGGCAGTTGGATTTTTTATCCCAAGATCATACTCAAGCGTATTAAGAATAATTCTAAGCTTTTTCTGGACTTCGTTTTTGCGTAGCGCTTTTGAAACGTCCTTAATTGGAATATGGATAGTAAGCAAAGCGGCTATCATTTTTTTTGAAAGAAACATCATAACAAAATCAGAACGGCGGCTCCACTGAGCGAACATTTCCGTATGCCCGGGGAAATTAATTCCGGCTAGATATAATGACGTTTTAGAAATTGGAGCTGTAACTAAAGCGGAGCCAATTTTATTTTGAATTAGTTCAAACGATTTCTGTATTGCTAAAAACGAAACCCTGCCCGATTCTTTAGTAGCTTTTCCAATTTCAAGCTTAGATTTTCCAAGATCGTAAACTACAATTTTCTTTGAGCTCTTTGCTATATCTAACGGTTTCTTTACTACGTCGTAATCAAAAGAAACGATTCCTTTGGAAGCCGTTTTTTCAAAAGCGTTAAGCGGAGCAGAAATAACAAAACTATCCTGACTATTACGGCTAACCTTGTTTAGGGTTTTAATAATAATCTCAAGTCCTATTCCGTTAATATCGCCGCATGTAAAAATAAATCTTTTCATCTTTTTTTAATTAAAGTAAATTCGCCATTGCCTGCATTATCAATAAATGAAAAATCCAGTCCAATAGCTTCATAACGCCAATTTTCCGTTATTTTTCCATTTCCGGAAGTTGAGCGTTCCATTTTAGACGGCTTGCCATATTTAATATATATTTTTCCGCGGTCAGTTTCAATACCGCTTTTGTTAGTAAGCGTTCTAAAATTTACAGCGGCATAATCAGCGCGCATATAAAACTCCGCCATAAGCGGATTAAATTTTGTATCTGGAGTTTTATCGTACTTCTTCCAATATCCAAATAACCCCTTCTGATAATCGCTTGATGAAAGAGACAACAGAGAATCTACAACTTCGCTTTTTTCTATATTTTTCAAAACTTTGATTGCGGCTTCGTAATTCATAAGTATAAACGGCTTGTTAGGCCAGATGACATTTAGCGGAAACTGAACAATCGTTTTTTTTGCCGAGTCAAGAACGGATATCGTAAGAGGTCCTTCATACAGCTTTGAACTTAAACCTTTGAGTATAAAATTTTTCGTCGCATTTTCTTTACTCCCCTGTAAAACGATACGCGAATTACATTCGGCAAACTGCAGTCCCGCCGAAAAGCTTTCTTTAGCAGCGCCATTATAAACGGTATCTGCGCCGTTTGTTATAAGCAAGTTTATACTAGTTTGGACAGTATCTTTAGCGGGAATAATAATATCGTATGGAGTTTCGCTGAAAGGAACATCGCCGCCATAATTAGCTAAAGCCGTATATGATTTATCGCCGTGAATAAATGGAGCGGCGTCGGTTACAATTGGCTGAAAGTAAGCTCCGCTTAAAGCAGATATAACCTGAGACCTTTGTTTAACCTCTGTTGAAATATTTTTATCGGTAAAGATTGGAATAACGTCGTACTTCCCTTTCTTCAATTCTATTTCCAGTACGCCTTCTTCAAAATCCTTAACCGAATTTGTCTTTTCAAAATCTTCAAGAATTACATCCCTTTCGGAACTTGCTCTTTTTACCGATTTTGCCAAACTATCAGAGACTTCAATCCCAAAAGCATATTTAGCTTTATAATCGAAATTTGATTTTTCGAAGACTAAAAAATTGTATGGGATCTTGTAACTGTAGTAAACTACATAGCCATCCTTATAAGGCAGCGAATGTATTTCGGAGAATATTCTCGGAATATTTGGGAGCCCCGATTGCGGGTATGCGGCTGTTGCAGCAATTAAGACAATAAATAGAAATAGTTTTTTTTTCACGGCAGTTTTTAATAAGCAAATTAAGACTTCACCGAAAGGATTGCAACACAAATTATAAGGAATAAAAAAAAGCCGGGATTTTTTTCACAAAAACCCCGGCTTAAACTTATTAGCTATTCATATTAGTCAAAAATTCTTTATTATTTTTAGTTCCGCGTATTTTATTAAGCAAAAACTCCATCGCTTCAATCGGGTTGAAATCGCTTAATATTTTTCTAAGAATCCAGACTTTAGCAAGATCGTCTTCTTTCATCAGAAGGTCTTCCCTTCTTGTTCCGGAACGGTTAACGTCAATAGCAGGGAAAATTCTTCTATCGCTCAAATCGCGGTTAAGAACAAGCTCCATGTTACCCGTGCCTTTAAACTCTTCAAAGATAACGTCGTCCATTCTGCTGCCGGTATCAATAAGAGCCGTTGCAATGATAGTTAAGCTGCCGCCGTCTTCAGTGTTTCTTGCAGCTCCAAAAAATCTTTTTGGTTTATGAAGCGCATTCGAATCGACGCCGCCTGATAATATTCTACCGCTATGAGGCACTACAATATTATGGGCGCGGGCAAGACGAGTAATACTATCTAATAAAATTACTACGTCTGTTTTTGCTTCCACTAATCTTTTTGCTTTTTCAATAACCATATCTGCAACCTGAACGTGTCTTTCAGGCGGCTCGTCAAAAGTTGAACTTATTACTTCGGCTTTTACGCTGCGTTCCATATCTGTAACTTCTTCAGGACGCTCGTCAATTAGAAGAATGATTAATTTAATTTCAGGATGGTTTCTTGAAATTGAGTTTGCAATTTTTTGAAGAAGAATAGTTTTACCGCTTTTAGGAGGGGAAACAATAAGGCCTCTTTGTCCTTTACCAATGGGCGAAAGTAAATCCATGATTCTTACAGAATACTCGCCTGGAGCGGACTCAAGAGAAATTTTCTTAGTCGGATATACAGGCACTAAGTTATCAAATAGAGTACGTTCTCTGATAGACTCAGGGTCTCCGCCGTTAACAGCTTCCACTCTTAACAAAGCAAAAAATCTCTCGCCTTCTTTCGGAGGCCTGACCTGCCCGCTGACAAAATCGCCGGTGCGCAAGCTAAATTTTTTGATTTGTGAAGGAGATACATAAATATCATCCGGCGAAGGAAGGTAATTATAATCTGCCGATCTTAAAAATCCATAACCGTCAGGCAGCGCTTCCAACACGCCTTTAGAAAAAGTGAATCCGTCTTTAGATGTCTGGGCTTCAAGAATTTTGAAGATAAGTTCTTGTTTCCTCAAATCGCTGTATCCGCTTATGCTTAAGCTTTTAGCAATAGCGTTTAGTTCCACTATTTTTTTTGATTTGAGTTCAGAAATATCCATTGGCATAGTTCTATCCTAATTAATAAGTTTATAAATAAGTTCACTTGTTTTTTGAAATTCATTCAAAGATTTTATTCCGAAGTTACTTCGAGGATTAATGTTTCCTGTTTTTCATGATACTTGTTGAATGGAACAAGAGGCTCATTTGAAACATAAGACATATTAAAAAAAATGTCAAGCATTTTGTTTTGAAAATCGGGTTTTAATTTCGCCCAATACATACATGCTTCCTAACACTACAAGGCAGTCTTCGGAGCCCGCCTTTTTTATAAATTCATTTATATAAACATCAGGTTCAAGCGTTGATTCAGCGTCTATTCCCAACTTTGACATCAACGGCATAAGCTCTGCAATGCGCGCGCAGCGCTCGTATTCAATTTCCGTTACTACTATTTTATCAAAAGCGACGGCTAATTTTTTTATCATTCCTTCTAAAGATTTATCTCTCATCACCCCAAACAGCAGCGTCTTTTTCCGGAAGCTTTTTTCTTCCCGCATAAATTCTTTTAAAAATACTTCTACCCCCTCTATATTATGCGCCGATTCTAATATAACGCGCGGCTTAGTAAAATAGTTCTCGTATCGTCCTTCTAATCCAGTATTCTTTAAAACGTTTTGCAGTCCGCGTAGTAATAACTTCGTATCGTTAATCTTCATGCTTTCTACAAGAGTTAAAACTGCAAGAGCCGCATTATACTTTTGATGCTCGCCCTGCAAAGGAGAATAAAGATCGTCTATATTGATATCGCCGTCTGCAAAAGTAACCGTATCATTATTAGCTGAAGTATAATCGGCTATTTCAAATAACGGAACCGACAAGTCTATACATTTTTTTTCTATTACATGTTTTGCTTCTTCAGAAAGACGGCCAATAAAAACTTTAGAACCCGGTTTTATTATGCCCGCCTTTTCAGCGGCAATTTTAGCCAGAGTGTCTCCCAAAATTTTTGTATGTTCTAAACTAATTGAAGTAATACAGGAAGCAATTGGAGCAATTACGTTTGTCGAATCGAGCCGTCCGCCCAATCCGGTTTCTATAACTGCGTAATCAACTTTTTGCTCTGCAAAATATTTAAATGCAATTGCAGTAGTAACTTCAAAAAAAGTAAGCCCATTTGCAATTATATAATCAAAATATTCCGTAAAAAAATCAGCTATGTATTCGTCGCCAATTTGTAAATTGTTAATTTTAACTCTCTCGTTAAATCTTACAAAATGAGGCGAAGTGTACAAACCGACCTTGTAACCTTTTTCCATAAGAACGCTTGCAATAAAGGATGAAACGCTCCCTTTGCCGTTTGAACCGGCAATATGAAATGTCTTCAGATTATTTTGAGGAGAGCCCAAAACGTCTAAAAAATTAATTGTATTTTCAAGACCGAGCTTAACCCCAAACTGGTGAAGTGAAAAAAGTTTTTCTAACGCTTCTTTTATCTGCATAAATTAAATTTGATACGACCCTGTTATCTTTTTTATTTCCGTTATTCCAGCTTGTTCGCAGTATTTTTCTATTCCTTCGGACATCTCTATTGCGGCTCGCGGATTAATAAAATTAACCGTGCCTATTTCTACTGCGTAAGCGCCGCATATCAT
>WSSedL1CaDRAFT_10001190_pt1 | contig 15991 bp, 15 predicted proteins | sample WetSurSL1Cattail_FD_9464 | JGI IMG/M metagenome (IMG submission 9464)
GAAAAAACCATCAACTGGCATGCGAGCCTGTAATTGTGAAAAAAGGAAACGTACAAGTAGCCATATTCAATTCAGTGGAAATGCTTCTGGAAAACTTTCCATTCTTGCCAGACAAACCATGTATGTGTCAGTCAAACGCTGAAGCTCTTGCCAGCGCTATATCAGAATTTAAACGTAAGCATTCAGGGACTTTTGTGGTGGTGGTTTTACATTGGGGAGCGGAATACCAACCTACACCAATGTCCAGCCAGATATCTGATGCAATGATCATGATCCATTCCGGTGCTGATGCAATCATCGGTCATCATCCGCATGTAATACAGACCATCAGTCACATTGAAGGTAAACCGGTTTTCTATAGTCTGGGTAATTTTGTATTCGATCCCAAAAAACCGAAGGCTTGTGAAGGGTTAATTGTACAATTTAGCTTCAACCGGACTAAGACCAAAGTAATCAAGCATGAATTTTCAATTATAAATTGCAGGCCGGTTATTACAGGGAGTGAGGAGTTAGAACCGCAGAGACGCGAAGACGCAAAGAAATAAGTTGTCTATTACAACGATACAGTGGCAAAAGCTCATCAAAGGTTTAAAAACGTTGGAGTGCTTGCGTTGCATTTGTTTGAGTGTCCATGATTGCAGTGTGAGTATGGATTTATTGGTGTCAGAATCCCCTCCTATTTTCTAGGGTGGTTCTTTTATCCATTCACTCCACTAACGTTTTTCCTAAAAAGTCCGCATACCTTTTTGCGGCGGCAGTAACTGCCTGTTTAACTTCTTTGCTTAACGCTGTAAATGGACTTGTTTCGATAATTACCTTGTCTTTCTTAATTGTGCGCTTCCATAGGCTTACAACTTTGCCTCCAACAACCACTGTGGGGTAAAAAATGCCATTACTGGATATTGTTTGGTTTTTGTTTTTGCTGTCAAGTACCGCACTCCGGTTGGTATAGCCTACGAGGTATTCATCAAATGGTGGCAGGAGAAAGGTTGTGTTTGAGATATCAGGCAGTTTTGGCATGTTTGCGGGAAACCAATAAGTTTGGTCACCAATAACCGTTTGTGTAAGCTTATTTTTAACCATTTCAAGTCCTGTCTTAGCATCTGTTTTTGTTAAACCTGCCCACCACATAAAATCTTCTATGGTAGCAGGTCCATGTCCTGTGAAATATCGGGTTGTAAGTTCGGCAAGCGCTTCATCACGCGAAAGCGTTTTTGCATCGGGAACCCATTCGTCAAGCAAAGTAAATGTATGTTGCTTGTCATTGCGGGGTCCAAAGCATATTGTTCCATCCATTGCAAGTTGACTTAAAATATGGATTCCTCGCTGACCGGCTGTGGAAACTTTTGCTGCTTCCAACATTTGAAACAAACCCTGTCTGGTTAACTGCTTTCCATCCTGCAATGTAGATATAATAAGCTTTTTACTACGGGTTAATACGGCATCATCTATTTCCAATCCCTTCAAACGACCTTTTGAGCCTGAAACAACGCGTGGAGTTAATAGTTTAAGCATCCATTTGATGTTTGTTGCGGCCACAAAATGAAGTGTTCCGCGCATGGGCCATGTGCGGACAATTTTCTTATTTGCAATGGCTTGCTCAATATCATTTTCCGTAGTCTTAGGTATGCGAACACCAAATGCCCAGAGTGATCCGAGGAAATCCTGAGCCTGCAAAGCACCCAAACCCTTTACAACATCTTCTGGTTCTTTCAGGGTGTTAGTAATATGTTGATTATAAAGGCGATAATGGACAATGTCTTGCTCAGTCATAAAAGTGTCTGGTTTATTTTTGAGTTTTAAAGATACCTAAATATGGTAAACTGGTTTATGGACTCAAATGGATTTTTTTTTCTACGTCAAACCCTCAGGGTTTTCAAAACCCTGAGGGTTTATTTAATACCAATTACAATTTGCTTTATTAAACCTTATTTGTATTTTTAGACATTCAGTAGAAAAAAGTAAGCAAATGCCTTCAGTAACCTAAAAAATAAAATTATGCTTAACAGATTATTTAAATTATTTTCTCTGTCGAATGGGATTATCGTATGTCAACTCATATTGTTGTGTATACTTGTTTCCTGTCATTCCAAAAAAGATGAGCAGGCCGAAGAACAAATAAGAACGACTACTTCAGCTTCATCAAATGGTAAGGATTCCATTGTGAATTCAATCAAGGGAAATGTTTCCTTAAATCAGATAGCCACATTACCAAACTTTGTATTACTGACCGGACTTACTGACCATAGGTTGGTAACAGTGTACAAATCCAGAGTGGACGAAAATTTAAAAAAATGGAATAAACAATACAATGGGAATGAGTCATCAGGCAGAGAACATTTTATGCCGGGAATGGACATTCTTTATGGCTACAACCTTTTGAACATAGGGCATTATGATTTAAAATCCGAAAAGCTGAATTTTCTTTTTGATCACCCCGCATTAATTAAAACGTTGTATTACCCTTCGTTTGTACAGGATTCACTGGATAAAAAACCCATTAATCGTAATTATTATCTGATATCCGTGTATGATAAAGATACCAATAAAGATACACTCATAAACAGGTACGATTTGAGAAGATTTTATCTTTTTGATGCAAGCGCCAGTGTGAAAACCCAACTAATTCCTGATGATTATTCCGCATTGCGTTCACAATATGATTCCAAAAATGACGTGATGTATATTTTTGCTATTCAGGATACCAATAAAAACGGAACCGGGGAAATCAATGAACCCATTCATATTTTTTGGATGAGCCTGAAAAACCCGGGGGTGGCGAAGAGGTTGTATTGATATCAAAGATTGAATTGCGGACACAGAAGTATTTTGCCACGAATGCACGAATTTTAAATAGCTATAATTGAATTTTTATAAATGAATTAAAGAAATGAATTAGAAATTGAGCCCGGTACGGGTGATCTATTTGTAGCATTCGATATTATAAAAGTTTTTCATCGACGCACGGATGCTCTTGGACAATTCGATTAACCTGCTTGCGTCGAAAGGTTTGCGCCATGACAAGGTTTAATAACAAGCGGCGCAATTTAGATAGTTCTTCGATAAATAGGTATTCATGCGCCGCAAATAATACATACATTGCTTTTTACTACAAATAGGTCGCTCCTATGGAGCTTTGTCTTGTATTGCTACAAATTACTAACATTGAACCAATTCTTTCTGTATTTACTTATTGAAAATTAATCCATACGCTCCTTGCTAAAAAAAACGCAGTTATATAAAAGATTCATTCTAAAACACGTAAGGTTTCAATAATAATTAGCAATTGAGCCCGATACGGGTGAACTATTTGTAGCTTCAGGTATAATAGCATTTCCCTTCGACGCGTGGATGCTCTTGGACAATTCGATTAACCTGCTTGCGTCGAAAGGTTTGCGCCATGACAAGGTTAATAACTTGCGTCGCAATATAGATAATTCTTCGAAGCATAGGTATTCGTGCGCCGCATAAGAGAGATGTTTGTTATTTTGGTTGCTACAAATAGGTCGCTCCGATGGAGCTTTATATAACTACAATTTTCTAGTATTAAACCAATCTTTTCCATATTCATTGAAAATTAATCCTTACAACCCCAACTCTTTGTGTAAAAATCACACATGTAATTTTGTAGATTTGTAAAGTTTTTCTTTCTTTGCGTATAATTTACACTTTGAAAGAATTCAACAATGAATCATATGTTTATGAGATACATGCTTTTATCCTTTTTTGTTCTTTTTAACTGTTCGTATAGCGAAGCACAAAACGATACTATTCCTCATTCCCTTGATACTATTAAGATTCAGGAAGCAACCATTATTGGATTTTATCGGGCAGATGGGAACGCTCCCGCTACCTTCAAAAATCTTGATCTGAAAGATTTAGACCAATTTTCATATGGACAGGAACCTTCACTTTTGCTCAGTAGAACACCTTCCGTTAATGTTTATTCGGATGCTGGTAATTTCATCGGTTATTCCTATTTCAGAATGCGAGGAATTGACCAAACACGGGTCAATATGACGCTTGATGGTATGCCCCTGAATGAGTCCGAAGATCAGGGAGTATATTTTTCCAACTATCCTGATTTCTTTAGTTCCGTAAATTCTGTCCAGATTCAACGTGGCGTTGGGACTTCTACCAATGGCACCGCAAGTTATGCGGGAAGTTTAAATTTCGAATCGCCCTCGCTTTTTGGAGATACCATTTTGGAAGTATCTGCCAGTTATGGCTCATATAACTCATACAGGGCTTTTGCAGAATACGCCTCGGGGAAAAGAAAGAACTTTGGAATATACATACGGGCATCGCATTTGCATACTGACGGATTTAAAGACCATTCCGGCAATAATTCGCAATCCTTTTTTACAAATGCGGGGTTCTTTAAAAATAAGCATATCTTCAAGTTAACCATGTTTGCAGGAAATCAGAGAAATCAATTGGCTTGGATCGGCTCTCCTTTGGATTCATTGAAAAAAAACCTTCATTATAATGCGGATTCTGATGAAAAAGATCATTTTTTTCAGGCTTTTGCCAAAATAAATTATATTTATTCCATTAATGAAAATTCCAATATTAGTAGTTGCATCTATTATAATCACCTGAAAGGCAATTATGATTTTGACTTAAACAATTTTCTTAACCTGCCCCATACTAATGATATGTATAATTATGCATTTGCACATCAAATGGTGGGTGGGTTTATAAATTATTCTCTGAGAATTCATAATCTTAGGATTTATGCCGGTGCAAACGGAAATACTTTTCACCGTAAACATACAGGCTCTGAACGGACTTTGGGCAACCTTTACACCAATACTGGTTATAAGAATGACGCCAGCATGTTCACTAAGCTTACATACACGTTACAAAAGCTAACAGTCTTTGGGGATTTACAATACAGGCATACTGAATTCGACTACAAAGGCGACGTAAAATTTAATAAAATCTGTTGGAATTTCATCAATCCAAGAATTGGGCTCAGCTATAAAATAACCGATCATGCTGAGGTTTATTACAGTTTTGGTAAAACTTCAAGAGAGCCCACAAGAAACGACATTTTCAGAGGTGAAGATAATCTGTTGGCCGATTCTCTGGGAAGTCCCATGATTGGCGTAACAAGATCAGAACAGGTGATGAACCACGAACTCGGATATAAACTAAATAGGCATAGCTTACACGTTAATATTAATTGCTATTACATGAAATTCGCCAATGAGATCGTGCTTAATGGAGAGTATGGTCCTAACGGATTACCACTTCATAGCAATGTTGCTAAAAGTTTTCGCAGCGGCATAGAATTCGACATTGACGTACCTTTAACCAAGAACTTAGGCTTGTCCAATAACTCAAATTTTTCATTTAACAGAATTGAAGAAGAGCATGTGACATTTCAACCGGTTCTAACACCAAATTTGATAATCAACCAATCGGTTTATTTTAAACTGAAAAGCTTTTACATTAGTTTATCAGGAAGATATCAAAAGGCTTCGTACATAGATTTTGCAAATCAATACAACATACCTGAATTTTACTGTCTGAGTAGCAGGATATCCTATACATTTGGAAAAATTACCATATCACTTTGGCTGGATAATCTTACCAATAAAAAAATTTATAACCAGGGATATATTGGTCCTAACGGAAATCCGCTTTACTTTGTACAGGCTCCAATCAATTATTTTACGTCAATCAAATGGAATTTTTAAAAAGTATTTTCGATATACATTCAACATTGTTTAATTTTCCGGGTTATCCCATGAGTTACCTGGAATTTATTGGCACCCTTGCCGGGCTTATATCGGTCTATTATGCTACCAAGGCAAATATTCTTACATGGTCAACAGGAATATTAAATGAACTGGCATTTTTTGCCCTTTTTTTTCAGGTTCAGTTATATTCTGACATGCTCCTTCAGGCATTTTTTTTTCTAATCAGTATCCAGGGTTGGATTAACTGGAAAACTAATCAGTATTCAGGGAAATACCAAATCGCTTTTCTTACAAAAAAGAAGCTCATTTTAGTTTTCACAAGAATTATTTTATCAAGTATTTTGGTTGGCATTATCATGACAAACATTCATCATTATTTTCCTGTTATTTTTAATAAGCCCGCAGCCTACCCTTTTACCGATGCATTTGTAGCCATATTAAGCATTGCAGCCACCCTTCTAATGATATATAAAAAAGTAGAATGCTGGTATCTATGGATTTTTGTTGATTTAATAAGTATTGTCATGTATTTCTTCAAAAATTTATTTGTGGTTTCAGGAGAGTACATTATTTTCCTGCTACTAGCCATTTACGGATTATTAAACTGGATAAAACAATATAAGCATGAGAACAGGTTTGGTATTAGGGAAATTCATGCCAATTCATAAGGGACACCTTGCGCTTACCGATTTTGCCCTTAATTATTGCGACAAGCTTATTGTTTGGGTTTGTTGTACTGAAAATGAGCCTATACCTGGTCATGTTAGGTTTAATTGGGTGAAAAGTATATTCGAAAATCAACAGTCAATTGAACCCATTTATTTCGAATATAATGAAAGCGAATTACCCAATACTTCCGTTTCTTCTAAGGAGGTTTCGAAACAGTGGGCAGATGCGATAGAAAAGTACTTGCCAAAAATCGATGTTATTTTTACCTCAGAACCATATGGCGAATATGTTGCGGGGTTTTTAGGTATTGAATATATTTTTTTTGATTGTTCCAAGCGCCAGGTACCCATTTCTGCCAGTGAAATCAGGAAAGATCCTTCTAAACACTGGGAGTTTTTGCCAATGGTTGTCAGACCTTATTTTGTAAAAAAGATTTGCATCGTTGGTACAGAATCGACTGGTAAAACAAGCATGGCAAATGACCTTGCGCTTTGGCTGAAAACAGTAGCTGTAACCGAAGCTGCACGCGGAATCGTGGAGATTACGGAACAATGTACTTTTAATGATTTATTTACAATCGCAAAAACTCATGCCACAGCCATTGTAAACGCTGTAAAGGAAGCCGATAAATTTCTGATCATTGATACGGATATTAACATTACCAAATCCTATGGGCGTTTTTTATTTGGCAGGGAATTATTGGTAGATGTTTGGATTGAAGAAGCAAATAAATGCGACTTGTATTTATTTTTGGAAAAGGATGCCCCTTACGTGCAGGATGGAACAAGACTTCCAAAGCAAGAACGCGATGCTTTGAATGAATTTCACAAAGCTGAGTTTAGAAACAAGGGAATAAACTATCGTTGTATAGCTGGTACTGATTGGGGCGAAAGATTGGAGGCGGCAAAAGAAATCATTATTAGAGAATTTGGATTGTGGTAATTTAATAATGACGATAAATACCAAGTTGTAATCCTCCGCAATTTTCGGTTGTTTTTTAATCAGTGTTTTTAATGTACTTAATGAATTGAACAGACTTATTCATTTAACGGGACTGGTTAGAATATTATACTAGTGAAAGATGCGATTTTAAAGATTTTAATACAGGATATTGGAAAAAGGTAAAAAAACAGTAAAGTATTCAGTGCATGAACATAATTTTCTAAAAAAATTGATTATATAAAAACCAAACAATTATATTTGTTTTTTATATAATTAATTAAAATCTTTAACAATGGAAACGATTTGTAAGAATTTTGAAAAATGCCCCATTTACAATGGAATTTTATGTGGAAAAGAAATTACTGCAAAGGGTTACAGAATAAAATATTGTGAAGGTGGGGAAGAGGGATGGAAGGCTTGTAAGCGATTTCAGGTAAAAGAACGTACAGGACAATGTCCGTCCGATTTGTTGCCCAATTCATTTAAAGATATTGAAACGATTATTCAAGAAATGAACCTGAATTAAGATGATGAAAATCCTTCTATTGTAAAGTGAAAGTAAATTGCACTTGTAAATGTTGCATTTTTCTTTAAAATAAAAATCCTGTAACGTTGTTAATTACAGGATTTTGCATTGTTTTGTAAGAGTGTTCAGTGGAGCTGGAGGGGAAAATTTGAAAATTGTAATCGTCATTATATAAGTAATTTAATTAATTATATTTTCACTTAGGTAACCGAATTGGGTAAAAACTCCGAATATCGTTTCAAAATCTTTTCTTTTTCTTTCAACTCATTAATAATATGTGTTTTATTAATCTAAAAGAATAAAATTTCAAAAATGTTGCTTCAAAATTTGTTTTAAAGAAACATTATATTACATTTGTGCTATTCTTTGTAGAAAGTTTCATTCAAGAAGAAACAAAAAAATACTTTATGAAAGCAATCAGCAAAATAACAGTCAAGCATTTCCTGAACACTTCACTTGGTTCGACGCAAGATATTGTTGGTATTTATGACGAAAAGGGCATATTGCAAAAGTTTCCGCCAGTGTATCCATTATATGTAAAAATAATCTTTATGCGTAAAACAACTCAAATGAAAAGTAGTGTTGATACATATAAAGATTATGCAACCATAGAGGAAGCCTATAAAGATTTTGGCGATCAACTTACCTCTGAAATAAGGATGATAGAGGATATTATTACGAATGAATATAAGAAATTGGGCGATAAATTTGAATTAAAGGGTATAGGAAACAAGTGCAGCAAATATCAACAGGATCTAAATGACTTAATTTTTGAACAATACCTGTGGCTTGACTTTTTTAAAATTGTATCAAAAACCAATAGTGAATACAAGAGGCTGTTACTAAATAGAGCTCCCAAAACCCCTGTTATTACCCATTATCATGCAGCATTAAAGCTTCTCGATAATAGCCAGCAATTGTTAAAACTGAAAGAACAATTTGAAAATTATTCCATTATGGAGAAATGTCTTACAGAAAATGGTAAGGTCAAGCGTCATGTAAGCATCTTTGATTGGGTTTATGGAAAAGAAAGGGATGGATTCAGCTATACGGCTTTAAAAAACAGCATATCTTTTAATAAAGTCACTCAATTGGTAGGAGTGATTGATACCATTATTTCAAATCATGTAATGCAACTGTAAAAAAATTTATCAAATATGTTGCTTTCATATATTATTAAAGAAACAAATAAAAACAATAAAAATTAAAAACTACAAAAATGGCAGACGATTTAACAAGATTAGTGATTGTCCCTTATGAAAAGCTGGATGATCTGATGCAAAAAGTAAATAAAATCAGTGAAGCAATCGTTCAGGCCAAACCTGAGAGAAATGTGCTTGGTGATTACATATCTGAAAAGCAGGCCAAAGAGCTTCTGTCAAAAGGGACTACATGGTTCTGGAATAAACGGAAATCAGGTGAATTAACTGGACGTAAGGCAGGTAATCAATGGTACTATCGTAAAAGCGATATTCAATGTTTTATTGAGAACGGCGAAAAAAGTTCTTTTTAATGAAACAAAGAATGTCAAGTTTATCGACTACAGAGAAACGGATATGCTAACCATTCCGGTATCCTTTAGCGCCCATGAGAAAGGGATGCTTGAAAAGGCAGGCCGAATGTGAAGCGGTTTACCGAATCTTATCCTTATTCTGCCTGACGGACTAAACTGATATGGTTTATGAAACAAACGATTGCCGAACAAAAACAACAGATTGAGGAACTCCGCATAAAACTGGATTTTTACCAACACCAGGAAAGTGGGTAATGGAAAACTATTAACCCCATTTTCTTACATTTTTTCAACAAAATCCTTTGCAAATCTTTAATAAACTTAATGAAATGGAAACAACAGGCATACGATTGGAAATAGAACCCTGGTTATATCGAATTTTAATTGAAGAACAGGAACAACGAAGACAAAAAACAAACAGAAAACAACCGCTTTCTGCCATACTTCTCGAATTTTGTACAAAAGGGTTACCTGTCTCTGGATGTTCCGTACAAAATCAGCCTCATTCTGTACAAAAAAATAGCGGTTCTGTACAGAATTTTCAGGGTTTTGAACAAAATAATTCCGAAAGCATCCCCGAAATGTACAAAGTCAATGTCGATGAAATCAACAAACTCAAAGAAACATTGCTCCGCCAGAGGCAGGAATTGCAGGATAAAGACCTCCACCTGGCAAGCAGGGAACAGAAAATCAAAGAAAAAGAGAACGAAATAACTGAAAAAAAGCATAAAATACTTCAGGAATGGAATGAAATTCTTGACAGCAAAGAACAATCTCAGCTGAAAAGTATGGATAGGATTCAGCAACAATGGCACATAGAACAACAGAACAAGGAACTGGAAGATAAAAAAGAAGCTACCAAAAAGCTGAAGCAGGAAAATATACAATTGAAAGAAGACGTTATAAAAATTCTGCACAAGATTGACCAACAAACTGAGAAAAACATCATTTTTGATTATATCGTCCCATTCCTGCCTTCGGTCATCAGCATTATAGGATTCTTTTTAACAAACCGGAAAATTGACAATATTCAAGAACTTAATCCTATCCAGGCGGAGATTGGTAATATTATGAAAAAACTAAGCGATGCTGATAGAAAAAAGCTATCTACGAAACTTGAAGAAAGCCTCAAAGCATTCTCCAATAAACCAGTCTCCGGCAAATAATTCTGAAAAAGGAATATTTACAGATTTAAAATTGATATTTTTATGAACGTAATAATTTTTTTTCATGACTATTGACGAACTAAATAAAATACTTGAACGGGGCGAAGATACCCACACCGAATACAAGCAATCACAGACAAAGGCGCCTGGTGATTTATATGAAACAGCCTGTTCCATGTTAAACCGGGAAGGTGGAATAATTGTATTAGGGGTAGCCGATGATATGAAGGTTATTGGGATTGAGCCAGATTGTATTGAAAAAATAAAAAAGGAAGTAATTACCGCTTTAAACAATAAGGACGTTATTAACCCTCCCGTCAATTTTCCGGTTTATGAACTGGAATTGAATAACAAAAAGCTTCTTTGCATCAAAATTCCTGTGAGTTCTCAGGTGCATACATGTTATGGAATCATTTACGACCGGGAAAACGACAGCGATATTAAGATACTTGATGAATCACGAAAATCCGAAATGTATTTCAGAAAAAGGCAGGATTTTACGGAAAATACGATTTACCCAGCCATGACAATTGACGACCTCGATGCAGGCTTATTTGAGAAAACCCGTTCCCTGCTTCGTGCTGCCAACCCGGAACATCCCTGGCTGCAAGAAATTGACATGACCATACTCCGAAGTGCCCTGTTTTACAGGAAAGACCTTAAAACAGGCGAAGAAGGCTTTACATTAGCCGCAGCCCTTATTTTTGGGAAAGATACAACTATCCAGAGTATTCTTCCGGCTTATAAAGTAGAAGCAATGGTGAGAAGGGAAAACCTTGACCGATGGGATGACAGGATAACGTTGCGAACCAATTTGATCGATACCTATCAACAACTTATGGCCTTTGTAAAGAAGCATCTCGATAATAAATTCTATCTCGAAGGTGATGTTCGCAAAGACTTACGGGATATTATTTTCCGTGAAATAGTGGCCAATATCATTGTTCACAGGGAATATACAAATGGTTTTTCAACTGATTTTATTATTTACAAAGACCGTGTAGTAGTTACGAATCCTAATAAAACCCTGTTTCGGGGGGCATTGTCCCTTGATACCTTTAATCCCTATGCCAAAAACCCGAACATCCGCAAATTCTTTAACGAATTCCGCTGGACGGATGAAATTGGTTCAGGAGTGCGAAACGTGTACAAATACTTGAAAATATATGCGAATGGGGCAAAACCCTTGTTTATTGAAGATGATTTGTTCAAAACCATTATTCCATTGGTGCAGGAAACCTGGGGAGCTAAAGCTGAAACCCTTATTGAGTTTCTTGGTCTGGACAAAGAAAAATTAGGAATTTTCCGCATAGATGCTTTAAAAGATATTGCCCTTTCAATAGAATTCGCCAAAATTGAAGGGTTGGATGAGTTTTTTTTCCAAAAGGGGTCAAGTTGGAGAGAAAAAGGGGTCAAGTTTACAAATGTCAGAATGCAGAAAATCAATAAAATATATTTTGAAGATTTCCAAAAGGGGTCAAGTTGGAGAGAAAAAGGGGTCAAGCTGTTCCCTAAAAGGACAATTAACCTATTAAAACTGTTGGTTTGTTGCGTTGGACCTGTTACAACCGAAGAACTAATGGAAGTAATGGGATTTGCAAGCCGGGACAAATTACGTGAACTATACCTTGTACCATTGCGAAAAGATGACTTGATAGATTATACCATTAAAGATAGCCCTAATGTTCCCGGACAGAAATATATCCTAACTGAGAAAGGGAGGTTGTTCCTGGGAGGCTTTGATTGACAAATTATTGGGAAATAAAAGGTTCATGAGAATGCTAATTTATTAGTAACCCGTTTAAAAATGAATCTAGCGAATAGTTAAACGATTAACAGTTAATCGGATATCTGATTTACTATTACCTTTAATTGTAACAGGCAATTGACAAACAAAGCCAAAATCGAACGAATGCGAAAGAAGAGCTACCGTTGTCAGATCATATTTTCTACAATATTTTTAATCTCTCAATCACGTCTTCGCTGATATCTTATTGCTCAATTTATTAATATCTTCCCTTAATACCTCATTGATCTCTTTTAATAATTGGTTATTTGCTTCGAGGAGATTAATGCACTCATCTTGGACAGTGATTAAATCAAACAATACCATCAACAATTTTTCCAATTGTTTTTTTGTGTAATTCATTTGGTTTATTTTTTCTATAAATAATATACCTAATTATTTAAATAGTTATCATATAAAATCATAAAATTATAGAAATAAAACAAAATTAGCAAAAAAATCTTTTACGTAAATTGGCAAAAAATTTACGTAAAACTATATTTTGGAAAATACGCAGTTAAATAGAATCAAAGTAGTACTCGCTGAAAAGAGATTATCCAATAATTGGTTAGCAGAAGAGTTGAACAAAAGTAAAGCAACTGTTTCTCGCTGGTGTACTAATGAAATGCAGCCTTCAGTAGAAACATTATTTGAAATTGCAAAGGTTTTGGATGTTGATGTAAGTGAATTATTAGTAAAAACAAAATATAAGTAATTAAGAATACTGCTTATTAGATTCTGAAATAATTTACCAGAAAAACTGAATCAGAACCAACTTATATTTGCATTCATATCAAATCCCTCAAAGTAGTCTTTTCAAGAATTCCGAATGTTGTATCGCGGATTTCTTTAAATACGCCTCTTATTTTACAAGTAGCCTCATCTTTGCAGAACTCGCAGGGTTGGTATTGTTTTTCCGAAACACAATAAAGAAGAGCTATTGCTCCTTCAAAATGTCTCACTATGTCTGACAATCGAACATCTTCAGGTTTCTTAATCAAATAATATCCGCCGGTCTTGCCAGATTTACTACCCAACATCCCAAGTTTCTTAAGTTCAAGCAATATATTTTCCAGAAATCGCTGTGGAATTTTTTCATTTTTAGCAATTTCAGTGCTCATAACTGCCCTGTTACTATTCTCTTTAGCGAGATAACTAAGGGCTACCATTGCATATCTTGTTTTCTTCGAAAGCATTTTCATAAGCATTAATACCCATCCAAATTTAAGATTTAATACTACTAATTTTCATTGGCGTAGATAATATATTTGTAAAGCACACTTATTTGGTAGACATTAGGTATTTAAACAAGATTGTTTTATGGACGTTTCGTTATTTGAAGAATTGAAAAAAGACGTAAGGTACATTGAGGGCCTGACATCGTGTATTAATTGTGGTACTTGTTCGGCAATTTGCCCTGCAGCAGAGTTTTATGACTATGATCCCAGGGAATTAATGAACCAGGTCCAGGCAAGCAATGAGCAGGAGTTGGAAACATTGTTAAAAAGCGATTACATCTGGTATTGCGGAGAATGCATGTCATGCAAAACCCGATGCCCCCGCAGCAATACTCCCGGTTTAGTTGTCATGGCCATGCGAAACCTGGCAATGAACAAAGGTTTTTTTGTAGAATCGGAAAAGGGACGGCAACAACTTTTTCTTAAACGGGTTGTTGTCGGCTGGATATTAAACCATGGTTATTGTCTGTACCTCGAAGGTATTGGCACTGATCTTTATCCCGAACAAGGCCCTGTTTGGGATTGGCGTCAGAAAAACTGGGACGGAGTAATGAAAAGGCTTGGGGCTAATTATAAGGGTGACGGATCCGGCATTCTCAGAAAAATACCTGACGAAGCCCTGGCGGAAATCAAAAGCATTTTCGATGTTACCGGTGGTACGGAGCGATTAGAAAATATTGAAAAGTTCTCTAAAGCCAAGGCCAAAGAGATGAATATAGAGCTCACCGACGAACTGATGAATGACTATATAAAGCACATCTATACTTACAACTCAAAACAGGAACAACCAAATGAACGATAATGGCAAGAAATTAATCTGGGAAAACTATCAAAAAGAGATTGCTGAAGACAACTATTTTTATGTCAGAAGTTGTGTTAGACAGAACTTTCTCCCCGGTTCGGAAACAGCATTTTTAAGAATATTAAAGGAAGAACTGGGAAAAAATGTGTATGAGAACCCGGCCCATACAACCTGCACCGGTATTGGTTATCATGGTGACGTTGTACCGCTTGAAACAACCATGACTGTTGTGGCTCGCCAATTTGCACTGATGACGGAAGCCGGGTACGAGAACATCATACCTTCGTGCATAACATCGTTTGGGTTGTATACCGAGATTTTGGATACATGGCACCATTTTCCGGAAATAGAAGAACGAGTCCGTAAAAACCTGAAATTAGCGACAGGACGTGAATTTAATAAGCCTAAAAACTTGGCACATGCCAGTGATATCTTTTATAAATTCCGCAAAGAAATTGGAGCAAAGGCCAAGTACCGCCTTGTGAACAAACAAACCGGCGAGCCTTTGCGGGTAGTGGAACATGTTGGGTGTCACTATTCAAAAATGTTCCCCGAGAAAGGTATTGGTGGCGCCGAATATCCTTATGTTCTTGTTGGTATGGTTGAGGACTGGGGCGGAAAAGTAATTGACTACCCCGAACGCCGGCATTGCTGCGGTTTTGGTTTCAGGCAATATCTGGTAAAGGCAAACAGGGGATTTTCAATTTCCTGTTCACATAAGAAATTTGAATCCATGGAACCCTATAAGCCCGATATGATTATCACAAACTGTCCAGGTTGTCCAATGTTCCTGGATAAGTGGCAATATGCCATCGCTGAACTATCAGGTAAAACATATGGTGAAAATGGTTTCGGAATACCTGTATTTACCTATGAAGAAGTGGCAGGCATGCTGTTAGGATATGATCCGTGGGACCTTGGTCTTCAGGTTCACCAGGTTTCGGCAGAACCATTGCTCGATAAAATAGGAATTCCTTACGATCCAAAGTATAAATATTCCCTTGAAGATAAAACACCCGGACAAAAGCCAGAATATCCGGAAATTCTCAAATGTATGGCATAGCTATATCAAATGAATTTAGCCAAAAAGTACGAAATACTGATTTCATACCTTAAATCTCTCGAATGCTTGGCGATTGCTCTTTCGGGAGGAATTGACAGTATTTTTTTGTTATATGCAGCATTTCAGGCATTAGGCAATAAAAATGTAATCGCGGTTACCATTAAAACGCTCTATTTACCTGAACGTGATTTAAGTGATGCATGTGAATTTTGCAGGAATTTAAATATCACTCACTTTATCATAGAATCAGAAGTGCCGGATAATATTCGTCCCAACCCTGTTGATCGTTGTTATTTCTGCAAACGATTTGAATTTTCTACAATTATTAATAAAGCCAATGAGCACAACATAAATAATGTAGCTGCAGGCTTAAATGCTGATGATCCCTCAGATTACAGACCTGGCATTTCAGCTATGAATGAGCTTAAGGTAATATTTCCATTGCAGGTTGCATCATTGACTAAAAAAGAAATAAGGGAGCTGGCTCAGGAGCAGCAAATTTCTCTCTGGAATAAACCTGCCAATGCCTGCATTTTGTCACGCATTCCCTACGGCGATTATATTACTGACGAAACCAT
>WSSedL1CaDRAFT_10001191_pt1 | contig 15975 bp, 20 predicted proteins | sample WetSurSL1Cattail_FD_9464 | JGI IMG/M metagenome (IMG submission 9464)
GTTCTAAAAGACAGAACCTAAGTACCGACGAATGCAAATACTCATCCATGGGAACATTTCCGCCCTAGTCTTAAGCGGTAGTCTTAGATAAGGCTGAACTGTAACAACAACTGTATCCGGACTGGAGAAAAAAGATTTCCCGGTCTTGTCACTCTCCTACTAGGCTGAACTATAATTATTATTTAATCTTGCAACGGTTACATAATCTCCCACTACGTATCTTTGCCCCGCATTGTACACAGGTAAACCAGGCATGTTCAGAATCATCCGAGAATTCCAGTCTATCCTCACGTATCCACTCAAATAGCTTGGACGGAATTATGTCATTCGCTTCTGATATCTGGGAAACTGTCGCTCTTGGATTAGCCATAATATAATCCCTGACTTGATCATATTTTTGTTCCTCACCACTAACCACATGGCTCAGAACCACTGCCGGACTTTCCTTTGTCGGTTCTACCTTCTTCTCGGACAAAAGCTTGGCACAATCCGCGCATAGTTCAGGACCATATATATACTTAAACAACCTTCTGCAATTTTTACATACCTTTACATCCATTTGTATCTCCTTCACCCCGAATCGTAAACAACCGAATCACTGTCTCGTTTATTACATATTGCTATATCTGCTTGTTCACAATTATATATTCATTATTAAATTGAAAATGCGGACAACAAAATTCTACATTGTTTAAAAATCTCATCATATCATCCTCATCCAGATGTATCTGACATTCATAGCAGTCATATTCCTCGTCATAGATATAGTGGAAACATTCTTCACAGTTATTCGCCTTGGACATCGGATTTCATTACCTTTCTCGTAGTGTCTATTATTATGTACTTAATTATCCATAAAATCACGTCATAATGCAATAGGACGATTGGGTAGTCATTTTAGCTAAGAGTGCAGTATCATAAATATCGCCCTTGTAAATTTAAATTTCTGTCATATAATAATCTTACAAATCAATATAACATCTTATCTTGAAAGGAACAACAAAATGGAAGAGATTTTAGCTTATCTGAAAGAGTGCAAAACATTTTATATTGCCACCTCTGAGGGAGACCAACCACGGGTACGCCCATTCGGTGCAATTACAGAATTTGAAGGAAATATCTACCTTGTTACGAATAACAGCAAGAAAGTCTATCAGCAACTGCTTCAAAATCCCAAGCTTGAAATCAGCGGTACTAATAAGGATTCATGGATTCGTCTGGAGGCAACCGCAGTCCGTGATGATCGAAAGGCTGCTCGCGAAAAAATGCTTACAGATGTTCCTTCCTTAAGCGGAATGTACACCGCTACTGATGAGCGTATGGAGGTTCTTTATCTGAAAGATGCCACAGCAACTATATGTTATTTTACAAAGGAACCAAAAACGATAAAGTTTTAAGTATCTTCTATAATAAAGTAAAGTGTAAAGTAGAAATGTGAAAATAAGCTTACCGGTTACAGATAAGAATTTACTGAAATACTTGTTCAACAACATCCACTATAAATATAGTACAAAAATGGATTCTGTAAAACAAAGTCAGTTCAAAAGAAAATCCGCTTTTTAGCTGTCCTTTTTACAGGATCCATTTTATAGCTTGGTTGTCCCTTTATATTCTTTTAACCCTAATTGAATTAATTACTACTGCTTTCTTGCAACTATCAAGAACCTATGCGTTCCACAAGATATATAGCCATTCTGAGTTATTTCCTCCTCCAATGCTTTTAATTTCTTAAAGCATTTCTCAACTGAAAAGTCCGGAAATTCCCACACACACTGTTTAGCAAAATAAACGACAGCTCCGAGGTCATAAAATTTCAACAGCGGCATTTCTTCCATCTGCTCCATAACCTGAAATCCGACTTTCTGCAATAACTCTACATTATGCTTTAAATCATGAAGTGGAAATGGCGGCGGAATATGACCCAGTAATTTTTCCATTAATCTTCTGTCGTTACGACCGCCTACCTGCTGAGAGATAAAATATCCGCCGGGCTTAAGAACACGATGAACCTCAGTTGCATCAAAGGATTCATGCTTGTTAATAACCAAGTCGAATTGGTCCTTGGGATAATCTAATCTATCATCTTCGTCAACATACTTTACTGTAATACCCAAAGGTTCTAACCGTTCTTTGCATAATGCTAAATTTGGCTGCCATCCTTCCGTCACAGATATTTGATGATATGGATGCCCCAAGCTTTTAATAAACTCTCCGCCACCGGTTCCCATATCAAGAAGAATATCAGTACTCCGTCTGTAATTATTTAGTATTTGAGTATAATCAAAGGATAGCGGTTCACTTTCCCATCTTCCATCCAAATAACTGAAATCCCATCCTTGAAAGGATTCTTGCTCTTCGCTTAATAAATATTTCTTTAAATTCTCATCATTCATATGCCCATCTCCTTTTATTTTTAATCATAAGGAAAACGGTGCAGTCCCGATAACATCTTGATATTTTCTACCTCGTTGCAATCTGCTACCAGACGACTTATTTATAAGCCTTAAACTGCACCGAGTATATACCTCGCATCCTCCACATAATGTGTTCACCCCTTCCAGGCTTTATCGCAATTTAAATTCTAACTCAATATTTGATTCTTCATCTTCACCAATTACTTCTACTGATATGGTATCAACAATTGTTTCAAATTTGTATTCATAATGTTCCAACATTTGAAAAACATTATCCATATCTTCTTTCGTCTGTACTCTTCCGACCGTCATATGGGGTTTATACATAACATCCGTTTTATAGCTTTCTAAAATGCCTTTATACAAATTACTATGTAATTCTATTATTTTCTCGTTTCCTTCCATTACATTCAGAAAGAGATAATTGCCAAATCTGTCTACTTGTTTTGAAAATCCTCCCATCTTCAAAGGAAAAGCTTCTATATTATTTAATGCTACGGCTAACCATTCCTCAATCTCTTCCTTACTAAATTCACTTGTAAACGGAAATACTAAGGTGAGATGCGGTAATAGCTTCTCTGCCAGTGGGTCGTATTCGTTACGGATTTTGTTAATTAGGTGCATATTCTTAAACTTGGGAAATATCATTATTGTTCTTTCTGTAACCATATAAACAACCTTCCCTTTGGCTTAGTTTGAGCCGAAGATTACGCAGGCGCAAGCTTCCAAGTGTGAAAATAGTCTCGCAAAATCATGCGAGCCAATATGCTTTTCAATAATTTACACTAGTTCTTACCTTCGAATTAAAATGCCCTTCATACACGATGAATTATTATGAGTTTGATATATTTTCTCTTTTTCCTCTTCGGTGCATCCAAGCAATATTTTAATTTCAGAATCCTTTTTCATTAAATCCACCGTACATATAATGGCATCAACTATTTGTTCCTTTTCTGTTCCCTTCCAAATATCAATTCCACCACCATCCATTGACGCCGTATCTTTTAAGTAGCCATAATCTACTTCATAAAGAAAATCAGGATATCTGGGGTGTGCTGTCCCCTTGGGCCTATCAATAATGATCTCCGATAGTTGAACCAGCCTATCTATAGCATTCCAAAATTCTTCATCATACTGCATTCATCTTCCCCCTATCAACTCAAATCTATACCAACTCTCGCTTGCGCTTTCTAAAGATTACCTGCTTCAAGTCTAAATTTCGGATGAGTTTCTTAGCATCATCAATTCCTTCTCCCAAATCTTCTTCCCTGTGAGAATCCGAACCTATTGTTACAAATTCTCCTCCTGTGAACTTGTAAAGCTCCAGCAATGCTTGATCCGGCATTGTCGTAGTTAAGCCTTTTCTAAGTGATGACGTATTAATCTCTAACACGATTTTTTGCTTGTGCATCGTTTCAAATATCTTAATAATTTGCGCTTCCTCAAAATAAAGTTCTCTATAATATCTTTTCGGAAAATCAATATGACCAAGACAATCAAAACCACCTTGTTCTACGGTTCTTAGCACCTCTTTCCAATATAATGAAAAGAATTCGCCGGCAGTTATTTTATCACGCACTTCTTGACACGGAAACATATCACCGACCCAGTGTACACTTCCAAGGATAAAATCATATGGATATTTTGCCAGCAAGCTTAGCTGTTCATTATACAAATGCGGTTCCGAAAATTCAATACCGGAGAGTAGGTCAAGGTCCATACCCTTTCTGACCTCTTCCAAACTATCAAAATATTGCTCGGGCTTGTAATACCCATATCCTTCATCATATTTATTAAAATCCACATGGTCGGTAAAGCATATAACGTCAATTCTCTTTTGCTTTCCTATCTCACAATACTTTCTCATATCTGCATCGGAATCGCCTGAGAATTCCGTATGTACATGCATATCACAATTCATGCCGCGCATCCCATCTCTCTGTATACTTTTAGTGTTTCCCTTGAAAAGTCCTTAGGATAATTGCGTCTCATTCTCTAAGATATACTCTTCAATCGCATCGGCTACTATTTTAGATACTCTGACAGCTTCAACAACAGTCTTCGCACCGGTTACTACATCTCCGGAAGCGAATACCCCGTCTCTCGTGGTATGACCGAATTCATCGGTAACTAATAATCCCCGGTTATTGACATCAATTCCCTTGGAATTATTCACGATGTATCTTCTTGGACTTTGGCCAATGGCCAATATTACCGAATCACACTCAAAGACGCCTTCCGCTCCTGACTCCTCTACTACTTCTCTCCCTGTGTCATCCATACTGACTACTTTAGTATCTATATATCTCACCCCTTGGTCTAATATCTCCAGTGGACTCTTATAATAATTGAATTTAACACCATCAAGCTTTGCATATTCCACTTCAGCCGCATCTGCATCCACACTCTCCGGACCCTTACGATACATGACTGTAACATCTCGGGTGCCATTTCTCAGTACCGTTCTGGCAACATCCATTGCTACATTTCCGGCACCTATGATGCAAACCCTCTTTCCCAAACTATATACATTCGGGCTTTTCAAATAATCGATTGCATAATGCACATGTCCGAAGGTCTCTCCCTTAATCTTCAAAATCTTGGGATTCCATACTCCGGTTCCGATGAATACGGCTTTATAGCCATCTCGGAAGAGATCATCCACGGAAATATTAGGACCGATTAGTGTATTCGGCCTGATCTTTATTCCCATTTCAATCAATTTATCCTTCAACTTATCCAGAATCGTCTTAGGAAGTCGAAATTCAGGAATACCATATCTCAATACTCCCCCTATTTTATCATGCGCTTCATAGATTGTGATATCATAGCCTTTTCTTGCCAGTAGAATGGCAATTGTTATTCCGGCCGGACCGGAACCTACGATAGCTACTTTTTTATCAAACTTATTTAACGGCTTTCTATCCGCATAGTTTAAATAGTACTCAGATATATAGTTTTCCACCATACCAACTAAGATAGGGCTACCTTTTTTCCCTAATACACAATATCCCTCGCATTGCCTCTCATGAGGGCATACAAGTGAACATACCACGGAAAGGGGATTATTATTAAAAAGCATTTCACCAGCATTGACAATATTACCTTCGAGCAGTAGTCTGACCACTTCGTTAAAAGGTGTGCCGACCGGACAACCCTCTTTACACTTTGGCTTTTTGCATTGCAGACATCTCTTGGCTTCTGAAATAACGATATCGGGCATAAACAGACTCCTTTTGTTGTTTATCATAAACACTTATTTACTATAACAGATGTTTTAATAGCCGTCTATGATGTTGTCACTGAAGGATCATCCACACAGTCTATAAACCCATGCCCTAAAGAAATCTGTCATAGAAATGTATCGTTTGCTTCTGTCTTCATTCACTGCTTTTAATGCAACCGCATATAACTCCTTGCTTAAATCCCATTTCTCCTCTGTGCATGGGAAAAAGCTGTTGTTTTCATACATCCGGCCTATATCACTTTCCGAATACTTGCCGAAGAAATGAAAAATCATAGCCCCTAAAGTAAAAATATTTGTTACCTCATCAATGACCGCTCCATAAATATATTCTTCCGGAGCCTTGAGCCTCTTCGTACCCCAGAAATCTGCGCCCATATTGTTATATGTTGGTTTCTTTCGAAAGAAATCTATATCACAGATCGTGGTAGTATCATTAATAAAATCATACATGATGCTGCCATCATAAAAGTCTACCGCAACATATCCCATTCTTTCTGTATGTACCAAGAATTCGAACATAGACCTTACCGATTTAAGGCGTTTATCTATCGGTAACTGCTTATATCGGCTACGTGGTGATTGTAAAAGCGGATCATTTGCATATTTTCCAAAGTTCCAATAGTCAAATAGGCAATCACCCTCCGCCCATTTAAATACCACTATATACAAACCCTCATGCTCAAAGTGTTCAACTAATTGTATTAAACTTGATTGCTTTAATATGTCATATAATGATGTTGCATTTTTAAGTACTTCCACCGCTTCCATCGTGTCTCTGTCGTAATTTGCAGTTTTAGCTCCGGCAACTTTTATAAAATATTTTATTTTTTCATCGCTTACTCCAAAGCTAATGTTACCTGAGTCATTTTGGTCAAAAACACAAAACACCTTCCCGTATTTTGATAAAAATGAAAAATCATGGGACTCCTTCATATGGAAAGAAATATTGTCTACTATTTGTGTGATCATTTTAATAACCATGCCTTTCTCATAGCCTGCAAACTTTGGGCTGCAGGCACAAATTTGCCGTGTGAATTATGATTCACACTACCTCCGTATTCGAGGGGGACTACACAAGATTAATCCTGCGCAAGTATCTCCATGGTTGTCTTATATTTATCTTCAAAAACTTTCTTGCTATTCGGGGACAACTTATTGTAGCTACGTTTCAGCTTATTCCTTACAAATTCTATCCCTTCTTCAATTCCATAGTGCCTTTTTTCATAAGCCAGGTAAAACAAAGATGGAAGACTATCAAAATGAGAAATTGCATCTGCATCAGCAACACACACTTCTTCTATTGAGCTTTTTTCCTGTGAAATGCTTCCTCGATGATTCAATATACATTTTTGAACCTTTTCAATTTTTTCAGAAGAGTAGTTCAATGATTTTAATATTTCAAATGCTATTTTTGTTCCATGAATATGGTGTTCTTCATATAAATCATAATCGGTAATAGAGGCAACATCATGTAACCAGGAAGCAATGATTACAACTTCTGTATCTGCACCAAATTGATCAGATAAAAGTATGGCATTTTTAACGACTGCTTTCATATGATAATAACAGCCCATACCAAAGAAATTATTCGGACTTTCGCACCTTGCCTTTATATCTTTTTCCAAAAACTCTATAATGTCATCTCTCATTTTTTTCCTCTTCACAGGCTATGATTTCAATTTGAGTCGTCTCAAAGCCCACTGACACTAATGACATACTTTGAATAATCGGATAAATATTCCGCTTCTAACTTACCACGCTTATTTTCAAGAATTATATCACTGTTCCTCGTCATTCGATACATCTTACTTATGCGATACCCTGAATTGAGCAATTGCATAGATTGCAGGACCTCATTAAAGTCTCTATCCTTCATGTTAGTACATATATTACTTATTGTATCATCCGCTATTGACGGTGATACCGAAACAACTCGCCAACCATAATACTCCGTTATAATAATTTTATAAGAAAATCTTTGATTTAGTGGTATATCTCTATTGGGGGATTTACATATCAAACAATTGTTAAAAGATATTCCGGCATCAATACTTAAATACTTTGAATAATAATCGACAAACATATGCCCTCCCCTATTGACTTTAACTTTTCTGATTTAAGCAATCCTTATTTTTGACATACGCAATGTATTATTGTCCCATCTTCAGGCTTATAAATCTCTCCCGTCTGACATAGTTTTATAGCATATCCCACTTGTTTAGCATAATCCGCCAGTTCGTCTATAGTAAATGCTTCCCAGTATATCTCCGTATCAGCATAGGGGAAAAACTTTCTCCCATTTAAACACTGTAGATAATTTTTACTTAAATAATTATAGTCATGTCCTGAAAAGCTCAGGATACCGTTCCTTTTTAAAACTCTGCGGCATTCCATAAGAAAAGTGATCTTATATTTATCTCCATACAATAAACCAAATGTCTGTGCCCAGATAATCACAACATCAAATTCATTATCATCAAAAGGCATACTGTATCCATCAAAATGAAGGAATGGTATATTGTAGCCTTTGATAAGAGACAATTCCGTTACTTGCTTTATAGCTTCGTTAGAAATATCAATTCCAGTAACAGAAAAGCCCATTTTTGTGAGATTAAATGCTTCTCTTCCCATACCACATCCAACATCAAGAATCTTTGCATTTTTAGGAAAGTATTTTTGACTAACTTGAGTTTCCCACAATTTCAATGTTTCTTTTTGCCAATGTATCATTTCATCAACGTTGGTTTTACTCTCATACCATTCATTAACAATATCCTGTGCCATATTATCGTCACTATTTTTCATGACATTTCGAAACTCTTCAAGAACAGCCATGTCCCTTGCTTGTAAAAATTTTTGTTGTAATGTCTCATGGGCTGATACTTTTAGCAATTCATATATTTCGTCACTATCATACCAGTCACAACTCGTACCCTCCTCTTCTTCCTCTTGAGTCAAGGTTGCATTTCTTATTTCCCCGCATTTCTTGGAAATATAATAATAAGATTGCTGCGTAAAATCCTGAAGTCCTCTGTTTTCATAAATGTATCCTAATTCCTTAATGATGTTACAGGAACATCCTGTTTCTTCAAGAACTTCTCGTTTTAACGCTTCCTCAAGACTTTCGCCTTCTTCTACTCCCCCACCGGGAAATAAGTATAATTTGTGTTTTGACATATACATTAATGCAATTTTATCTTCGTCATTTATTAATATTGTTCTAACTGTCAATCGAGGCTTTGATACTGATAAAACCTCGGAATCAATAAAGCATTTATCCGTTATTGTTTTTATTAGTTTCATAAATGCCTCCCAAGATATCTCTGTAGTTAAAAAGCATTTGCTTATTAAATATATTTGAATCAAAACGACCCGGAAATATGTCTAATTAAGTACGAGTTCGCTATTTCCATTTTTGTTCCAGATTGCATATGCTTCATTTATGTTGTCATCCAAAAACATTTTCATATATGTATCCATGTTAGGTGCTTTCGTAGAAGCCATGAATTCATTCAAGTCCATCCAAAATATTTTTCCTTCACTTGAAGATTCTATTAATTTCCCACCATATGCACAGGTCTTATATAGGAAGACCAACCACCGTTCCGGTTTCTCTTCATGATACCAATCTACCAGCCCGCATGGTTTGATATCGGATATATCCAGTCCCGTCTCTTCCTTTACCTCTCTGATCACGGAATCGATAAAGCTTTCACCATTTTCGATATGACCTCCGGGAAAAGTATATCCACCCCATTCATCCTCATCCTTTATCTTGTCTTGAACTAAAACCATATTTCTCTCTTCATCATAAATCATGCACATGTTTAGAAATGTAGCTTTCACTGTTCTATCTTTTGACATATTGTCCTCCGAGGGATTCGATTGATTCACATACCATAAACGTTTACCTATCAATTTATTCTCCGTCGTAATAGTCCACCTTGTCTTCATTTCTATAAAATGTGCTGGATTGATTATGAATTATAATTCCCGTTTTATCTGAATCCGGATAGCCAATAATATCAGGTGAATTTGTTGTATCAAAATCTATGTACTTAAGTATTTCATTCTCTGAATTATTTATTATTTTATGTGCACAATTTTCTGACGGAGGGCAAACAATAAAATCCCCTGATTTAATGTTTCTGTCCCCTTCCGGTGTTCTTAAGATACCTTGTCCGCTGATAACATAAAATACTTCTGTATTTGCTATATGATAATGATATGGATAATTTGATTTCATTGGAGGAATTTCATACATCGCAACATAACACTGACTAAAGTCCTTGCGTGGGGTGATCTCATATTTAACAAATTCATAAGGTTCATGCTCCACTTTGTGCTTTCCAGTTAGATTAATTTGATTCACAATTAAAACTTCATCCTTCATAAGCATCCTCCTATTATCCAACCTGTATTTACTTAAAAATATTTCTTGTGTTACAAACTTATTGTATACATCATACCAGATCCTTCTTTATCATTTGGCCTAAGTCGAAAGCTGCCCTTTGTCTGGAACTTTTGGTTCTGACCCATTTACTGAAACTGTGCAAGTATCTTACCATCAGAATCAGCGATGTACCAGGTGACACTAACAATTCTACCTCTCCATCCATTGTCGGGATCATAATACCTACATGTCACAGGAATTAACAGATAATCGCCATATTGTGTAACTCGTGTACTATAGTCATATTTCTTTTCTTGTTTGTAAGAAATATTAATAAACGATTCAACCAAATTTTCTTTATCAGTTCCGGAGGTATAGCGAAATACCGTAATCAATTCTTTCCCATCCGCTTTTGCACAATAAGTCTTATCTCCCAGGATATTGAAAGATGCTCCTATATTAGCAGCTTTGTATATGTAAGAAGTGGTTTTACCGGTCTTCGTGTTGTATTCATAATGTTCCCCGCTACCATCGGTTCCGTTATAGAAGACGCTGTTATCATTATGATATATCTGTTCTTCATATGTCTGCTTTGCGATAGCAGATTTTGTATTTGTACTGGGATCTAATTTTATTAATGTTCCGTACCAATAGTCGCCGGTACCCTCTATTACACCATATTGATAATAAATATCTCCGTTTATTTCAACAATATCGGACACCGTTGGATTCGACCTCTCCGATCCATCCAACTTAATCTTGTTGGTGGTTAAAACAGCTAACTTGGTCTGCTCCGACTTCAGCGTATATATTGTTAGTTTCGAAGTGGATTCCTTGAATTGGGTAAAATACAATGTATTATCCAACTTTTTTGCAAAACTGAAGGTCATGTTACCGGTATAAATCAAAGTAGCTTTCTTGCTGTCATAATTTCTTTTATATAGCTTACTTACTTCTTCTTTAATGACGGTATAGTAAATACTGCTGTCGTCAAGACATATGAGGCGGCCGCTACAAATAGTTTTCTTATCTTTGCCATCAATGGAAACCGAATAAGTATGAGTCTGATAGATGTCTTCTCCACTTTCATCGCAGGCATAATATAGGGTGTCATTATGAAGCAACATGCCCGAAATACCGTTCTCTGAAGATATGAGCTTAGTTTTCCTACTAGTGGCAACTTCCAACCGGTAGATGTCATATTCATATGTATAATCATCACCTTCTACCGTCTGTATATAATAGATACTTCCTCCGTCTTCCAGTATAGGAGAATATTCATAAACCGCTGCATTAGTGGCTGCACTGGCAATATAGACATTCTGAGGTGCCAGAAAGATAATTGTGAGAAAGACTAATATTACGTTGAGTATTCGTTTTGTTATTGTGTTCATTACATTCTCCTAATTCCTAAGTAGTTTTATTTAACTGTTTGGGTATTCTTAAGGAAAATCTATCTTTTCATAAGAGTATTCTTTAAATATCATAATACTTATCTTAGTATATTGATACTTCCTTTTCAACTACAATTCCCTTTCCGCTGATATCCTATTATATCTCCTATTTAACTGTAAATAACCATATCTAATTTTACTTAACGGTGTATATTTAATATATCCATATTATGGTTCAATACCCGTTCCTCCACAATGCCAGCATTTGCCGTCCTGATTGTTACACGTAGGACAATCCATTCTATCTCCCGTAAATTCATTATAATAATAACCGGAACCAAGACAGGTTTGACAATTGCCGGTTCCATAACATACCGTACATGTCTGAGTATAATTATCGAAAATAGTAGTCGAATCATCGTTACCTGCTAAGCCTGAAGAAGCACTGGAATCATAATTATCATCATTAACATTGGTATCGTTCGATGATAAATATGGGATGCCTGCTGCAAAGTATCCATCTAAGCTAAAAGCGTCTCCATTCACATCCGGTCCCCAAAAATAAAGATACGCATTAATAACCCCTTTGTTGTAATCAATACTATCAATCTTCAAGTAAACAGCGTCAAATTTCTTTGATGTTTCACTTTCATCAGTAATACCGGTTACAACATGATAATAACAGTAAGGGGCCGGTAACACCCATCCTGAATTATCCATTAGCGTTGTATCTACATACATGAATTTAGCAACAGAACCCTCATCAAAATTATAGAAGTCCTCATCTATGTACTCTTTTTCTTCTAATTTTGACATATTGAGATCAAGATAAAAAGTGACATTGTCCGAATACATTATCGTTACTTCTACTACAAAATCCCCATAATATTGACTACTTATATCTGTTGAATAAAGGGTATAGTCATTCTTTTGCCCATTAACTTCACCGGATAGATAGGATTCATTGACTGCCCAGTTTCCGTCACTACTTGTATAATCGTAATTACTATTTGCTTTTTCTACAACATTCGTAGGAGCTTCTGTTACTATATTTTGACTCGCTTCCGAACTATTTAAGGTTGGGGTTGGTTCATCTTCATTCTCTGTGAATGTATTATCCTGAGTATTTATATCATCTTCACTGCTATAATCGCTCGTTGATTCGTAATTATCCGTTTGTTGTTCTGCTGAACTACAGCCGGTTACTCCAAATATTACTGCAAAGCATATCACCATAACAATTATTGTACGGCTCACACAACTTTTATGATACATACAATTACACTCCTCAATTAATAATTTATCGCGCACTAATTCATTTACAAAATTATGCTCATAAATATATTATATGTTAGCCTATAAATATAATCTACTAAATTTCCATTTATTCTCATTTTCTGCATATATTTCATTGAAAACTGCAATACCTAACTTTAATATATCAAGGTAGAGTTGCCATATGTGATATTAACATTGATATTTGTGACCTCGCCACTCAATACTTTACCACCAAGTTGTAATTAATCTTTTATATAATGAACGCTAAGAATAGTACTGCAAAAGTTGCATAAAAGCTTTTCTTACTTAAAACATAAACAAGTCCCGGCAGAATTGACCAAATAAATACTCCCATTGCACCGGCGGGATGAGATAAAAAATGAATTGCACCCCAAGTAAATGCTAATCCAATGCTTGCCCAAGGGAAATGTGTTTTTCGAAACCATAAATCTCCCGCCTTCTGAAAACAAGCTATCATAACTAATACAACTATAGATTCAAACAAGTAATAAATATTTTGGAAAATCGATACCAGCCAAGCAAATGTACCATACATGCTTTTAAATCCATAATACTCACTTAATAATTGAGGGAATGCTAAATTATCAGCGATGGCCTCAATTATTCCATCTGTTATAACCAATATAAGAACAATAATAAGTGTTAACAAAGCAAACTTGTCTATCTTGAATTTAAATAATTCAAGGAATCTTTTATTCTTTTTTAGGTAAAGATAGAAAACAACTGAAGCGCCTCCCCAAAGTGCTATTGTGATTGTCCAATGAGCAACAGCTCCATACCAATGAATTGCCCAAGAAAATAGATCTGATATATTTCTTCCATCAATTATTCTATCTATGAAAAAAACCGGATATTCACATCCAAGAATAGCGAAAAACACAAGTGCTATCATAAGATAAGTTACTGGGGCAGTCTTTTTTGCATCCATATAATTCCTCCATTATATAGGGTTATATTTTCTTTCTAACGTTTCAGAGTTCCTTTTATAGCTTTTTTTCTTGTTTCAAAACTTCTATTTCGTTTAATAGTTCTTTGTGCCACTTTATTATCAAATTATAATATTCCTTTCCAAACAAAAGAGTTTTATGAGCGAAGGGATCCATCTCATTTAAGTAATCCTGCTCTATTTTATCAAGTTTCGATATTTCAATTGAAACAGAGTCAGTAAAGGATGAAATTAATACGGGAAGTTTTTCTTTTTCTAAATACCCATAAAAGAAAAGTTTTGAAAGATATTCATAATTATGTGGAGAAAATTTCACTGGTTCTTCTAACCAGCTCAAAAATTTTGTTTTACCTTCATTGGTTATTGAATATCTTTTCTTATTCCTATTACTTGAATTATCAGAATTACAAATAATATAACCTTTATACTCTAATCTTTTTAATGCCGGATATAGACTTCCGTAACTTGCATCAATGAAGTTTGATGTGCTTACCACCATAACTTTTTTTATTTCATAGCCTGTCAGGCTCCAACCGTATAAAAATCCAAGAATTATATTTTCTAGCATTGTATCTCTCCCTATATGATTTTAGTGTAGTCGGATATATCGATTCGATATATCCGACTACACTAAACAGTACTAAGGTTTTTTCATTCTGTCAATCATATTCTATAAGTTTCCTATTCACTTTAGTTTTTGAAAAGATTATTTAACTGATGTTTTAGGATCAAAAAAAGACCTCTGACAGGGCGGTTAAGTGAACCGCTTTTCGGTTCACTGCCCTAATCTAGGTCTGGTTTAAATTTATTCTCTACAGTACCACTCTTCCCTCAAAAGCACGAAGCAAGGTAACCTCATCTATGTATTCGAGGTCTCCGCCTACCGGGATTCCGCTGGCGATCCGGCTGACCTTAATGCCTGCGGGCTTTATCAATTTGCTGAGGTACATCGCTGTCGCTTCCCCCTCAAGGCTGGAATTTGTCGCAATGATTACCTCGTCAACGTCACCCTGAAGACGTAGCATTAATTCCTTTAGCCTAATATCTGCAGGACCAATGCCAAGCATCGGAGAGATGGCGCCGTGCAGCACATGATAGACACCCTCGAATTTACCGGTTTTCTCATAGGCTGCCAGATCCCTGGGATTCTCAACAACCATGATCTGTCGTTTATTCCTGCCCGGTGAAGAGCAGATTGGGCATAGCTCCTTATCCGTAAGTGTCAGACACTCCTTACAGTACCGGATATTCTTCTTAGCCTCTATCATAGAATCTGCAAGACCGCTCACCTGTTCCTGTGGCATATTGATAATATGAAATGCCAATCTCTGTGCGGTCTTTGCGCCTATTCCCGGAAGCCTTGATAGTTCCTCTATTAATTTGCTGATTTGTCTACTGTAATAATCCACTAGAAAGGAAAGCCTCCCATACCACTGAGTCCGCCGGTCAGCTGGCCCATCGTAGATGAGGAATCCTCCTCCATCTTGCGAAGCGCTTCATTGGCTGCAGCCACAATCAAATCTTCTAACATCTCGACATCCTCGGGATCAACCACTTCCTTAGAAAGCTTAATGGAGCTGATCTCTTTCTTACCGGAGACCTTTACTGTAACGGCTCCGCCGCCGGCAGTTGCTTCATATTCCTTTTCCTCAAGCTCCTTGGTCTTATCTTCCATCTGCTTTTGCATTTTCTGTGCCTGTTTCATTAAATTACCCATACCACCGGGCATCCCGCCGCCCGGGAATCCGCCATGTTTAGCCATATGTGTCATTCTCCTTTATATTTAAAATAATATTCATGGATTAGCCCATACACATTTCTATACTTGAGCTATCCCTGTTTGTTTCAATTAATTATATTATAATCCATCTGTATTTATTATGATAGTCTTAAATGCAAGTGGCTATTTTATTACAGTCTTTTCTATTCATATTCAATCGGGAATTTAATCAGCTTCGTCAAATCCGGTACCTCTTCGATGCGTTCCTTGTTCTTATCCAGAAATCTTGCACTGATCGGAACCTGTTTATTAAGAAGCTGTGCATACGCTTCCTTAATCAGTAGGATATGGGATTCTCTTTCAATTAGTTCCTTATCAATTTGATCTGTCACCACGATCACGAGATTATTACCATTATCGATACTGAGCGTGGCTCCCGTAAGCACCGAGCCCAGAGCAGGAGCTTTTCTTCCCATCTGTGTTACGATACTCTTCCAGTGCTTTGCTGCCTCTTTGATATCCTCGGGTAAGGCCTCCGGCAATACTACCGGCTTCTTTGCTA
>WSSedL1CaDRAFT_10001192_pt1 | contig 15975 bp, 13 predicted proteins | sample WetSurSL1Cattail_FD_9464 | JGI IMG/M metagenome (IMG submission 9464)
ATCGGTTCAGTCTCAAAAAGGCAAGCCGGTAAAAAGACCTGCCGAGCAGCCCGGCGAACCCCTTAAAAGAATCAGGACCGCCAAAGAGCCGGCTCAGCCGCTCAGGATAAAGCGGCAGACGATAATTAACGCAGTAAAGATTGGAGCAGGTTTTATTGCCGGAGTGTTATTGGCAGCAGTGATTTTCGTTTCACTGCCGGATAAGGGAACCGTTAACAATGAACCGCTCCAGGCTGATACAAGTACTTCCGAAAACAATGATAAAGCTTTGTATGAAGCGAAGCTGGCTGAGCTGCAGGGTAAATACGATCTGCTTCAGAAGGATAAGGATAGCGCAGTACAGCAGACCGATTACTATAAAGCGGTTATTAAATTATATGATATTGATGCACTGGCGGCAGATAGAAAATATGAGAATGCCGCAGATATGCTTTTGCTTATGAAAACGATTGAATTCAAAGACGCAGATAAGGTGAAATTTGATGCCCTTTACAAAACAGTGATGCCGCTTGCGGCAAAAGCTTCTTATGATCAGGGCTACAAGCTATACAACAGCAGGAAGTATCAGGATTCACTCAAAAAACTTGAAAAGGTGCAGGTTTATTACACTCAATTCTACCGTATGGATGCCGCCCTTTATTATATGGGAAGGTGTTGTCAGGCGCTGCAGGATTCCCGAAGTGCGGTGGCACTATTTCAGAAACTGATGAATGAGTATCCTGCAAGCGCTTATGCAAAGAGTGCAAAGGTCAGAATAAATGAACTTACGAAGAACCCTTAGCAATATGCAACAAATATGAATCACCACCTGTACATGCTCGAAATAAAGACTGTCAGGATAATATAGTACTGTGATGTTACCACAGTACTATATTTTTTTTGGCGGGGGTGGTGCGGATGTACCGGAATATCAAGCGGCTGAACATTGTTTTGAGCGGCGGTGGAGTAAAGGGTATTGCCTTTGTAGGAGCTTTCGATGTTATAAAGAAGAAGGGCTATATGCCGGCAAACCTGGCAGGTGTTTCATCAGGGGCAATTGCTGCCGCCCTGACAAGTGCCGGGTACAATGCCGAGGGAATGTGGAATACTCTTGAGGCTCTTGAATTGGAAAGGTTCAGTCTGAACACTATTGAAAAGAAGGTTCCTGCAGTAAGATACCTGGCAGAATATGCAAGACAAAGCAAGCTGCATCCAGAAATGATCATGGAAGTCTTCCTGAATCACTATACAACCCGCAGCAGAAATATGTGGCGTGACAAATCTGATAGGAACAGGGGAATCATTCAAGGCATTATCAAGCTTTGCAAGGATGGTTGCCTGTTTGACGGAGATCTGCTCGAAGAATGGATTGCAGAGGCTCTTCTAAAAAAAGGTATAAGAACCTTTGCGGACCTTAGGGGAGGAAGGCCGGATGAGAGCAATCCATCGGGTTATAAACTAAGGATGACCGGAGTCGACTGCAATCGGCTGAAGATTATTACGCTACCTGATGATGCAGCTTTCTACGGGATTGAACCTGATGATCTGGAGGTCGCAAGGGCGATCAGGATCAGTACATCGGTTCCTTTTGCATTCAAACCGGTAGTTATCACTAAAAAAGAAAAGGAATCCATGGTTCAGTATAATTTGATTGATGGCGGGGTTCTAGATCACTTTCCTACCTGGCTGATGGGTAATGGTGGTATACCTGTGGCAGGCTTCAGATTGCAGTCTTTCGAAAAAAAGGCCATAAACCTGAAAACCCCACTTTCGATATTCAAAAGTCTTGTAACAGCGGTACATGACATAGGTGCGCCGGAAGATAGCCCGACTGCACTTGCATATACCGGGGTGATCGACACAGGCGATGTCAATTTTCTTGATTTTGACCTTTCTCTGGAACAGAAGCATATCCTGTTCGAATCAGGCAGAAAGGCAGCAATGAATCTATCGATATAACGAGGCGAAAGATGTCTCCCGCCTCGTTGAACCGATGCGTTATAAAATCGATTCTGATTATTGGGAGTTTCCGGGCGTACTCCTGGGACTTGTAAAAAAGTCGTTCTTTTATTTTGTCGTTATTTATATTATTATATAAGATGCAAAAAGCTTTTCAATGATTGAAAAAGCTAGGGGGATAAGATGATGTATTACAAAAGTACTCGCGGAGGGTTGAACAATATTAGATCGGCAGAAGCTATCAAACAAGGTCTTGCACCGGATGGCGGCCTTTTTGTGCCGGATGCCGCTGTAAAGCTTACGCAGAATGAAATCTGTTCTCTTGCGGGTATGAGTTACAGAGAAAGAGCCGTTTTTATACTTGAACGTTACCTTGACGATTATACGCATGAAGAACTGTTGGATTGTGTCAATGGTGCCTATGGAGACAATAAATTCGAAAGTGATGCAGTCGTACCGGTTCATAAGCTTAACAACAATGCATATATACTGGAATTGTGGCATGGTCCTACTTGCGCATTCAAGGATGTGGCACTGCAGATCCTGCCGCGCTTTTTAGTCCAGGCAGTTGAGAAAACAGGCGAATGTGCCGAGACCGTGATATTGGTTGCTACCTCGGGAGATACAGGAAAGGCTGCTCTTGAGGGATTTAAGGATGTAAAGGGTACCAGAATCATCGTATTTTACCCTGAGGGTGGCGTCAGCCAGGTACAGAAAATGCAGATGGTAACGCAGGAAGGCGGCAATGTCTGTTCAATAGCTGTTAAAGGCAACTTTGACGATACGCAGAACGGTGTGAAGGCTATTTTTTCGGATACTGCCCTGAAGGCTGAGATGCTGCAGAAGGGCTTCAAATTCTCGTCTGCAAATTCAATCAACTGGGGACGTCTGGTACCGCAGATCGTCTACTATTTTTCCGCATATGCCGACCTTTTGGCTTCAGGTGAAATCAGCAAAGGCGAGTTGGTAAATTTTGCAGTGCCCACAGGCAATTTTGGAAACATACTTGCCGCATGGTATGCACGTCAGATGGGACTTCCGATTAAAAAGCTGATTTGTGCATCCAATGACAATGATGTTCTGACCGAATTTATCAATACTGGAGTATATAATTGCAACAGAGGTTTTAAAAAGACGATATCTCCATCCATGGATATTTTAATTTCAAGCAACCTTGAGAGATTGCTTTTTGAACTTACAGGACAAAATGGACAGCAGGTGTCCGATTGGATGGGCAAGCTGAAAGCCGAGGGCAGATATACGGTTAATGGAGAAGCAAGGCACATGATCTCGGAATTATTCTGGGCTTCGTGTACTTCCGAAGAAGAAACACTCGAAACAATAAAAGCCATCTATGACGAGTACGGATATGTTGTTGACACACATACCGCTGTGGGAATAGATGTTTATGATAAGTATGTGATTTCTACAGGAGACATGACCAGAACGATTATTGCTTCGACTGCAAGCCCATTCAAATTCAATGAAAGTGTAGCAAGGGCAATATTGGGAGAGGAAGCTATAAAAGGGAAAAACGAATTTGAACTGCTGGATATCCTTGCAAAAAAGTGTGACCTGAAGATACCAGCAGGGCTTGATGGGCTTGCTGACAAGAAAATACTTCATAAAATGAGCTGTGAAAGGGAAGATATGAAAGCTGAAGTTAGAAAATTGCTTAAGCTATAGAAAATGTATCGTCCTCAATCAGGATAGCGAAGCGAGACTTAATATCAGTAATACAAGAAATATAAGCGGGATCATAAGAGCAATCATGATTAACGCTTTTTTTCTTTTTGTTACGTAAAAGGCAATCAATCTTTTCATGTTTTATATATATTCAATTGTTCCGCTTCTTATTATACAACCGGCTTCCGTTTGGTTTACATAAATTGTTCATTGTATTTGTAACCCTCATGTTGTAAGGTATATGAGGATAAAGGGGGGTGAATACAATGGGTTTTATAAAAGGCCTGAGGGTAAAGCTTTTAACAATGATATTGATTATAGTGCTTTTAACAACTGCAGGATTTGTTTCTTCTGCATCAACTGATTCAGAAAGCGATACAAAGTTTAATATGAGTTATATTTATTTTGGCGATTCAAGTGCATATACAGATTATGTAGACGGAACTGGGGACTCATTGGATGATATATCACCCAGCTATTTTGACTTGAATACTGATGGTACATTAAAGCTTACTGCTGCTATTGACCGTGATTTTATAAAGCAAATGCATGATAGAGGAGTGAATGTAACACCTTTTTTAAGTAACCACTGGGTCAGACAGACGGGTATAAATGCGCTGGCAGACAGAGAGGCACTGGCGGCTCAGATAGCAGCCGCAATCGAGGAATATGATCTTGATGGTGTGAATGTTGATATTGAAAATTTAACAGAGACAGAAAAAGACAGTTATACTGATTTTGTGAGGCTTCTCAGGGAAAAGCTGCCAAGCGGCAAGACTATTTCAATCGCTGTAGCATCGAACCCCAGCGGCGCGATAACAGGCTGGAATGCATCGTATGATTATGCGGCTCTTGCGCAGTACTGCGACTACCTGATGCTTATGGCTTATGACGAGTCTTATCAGGGCGGCCCGGCAGGTCCCGTGGCAGGGTATTCGTTTGTGGAAAGTTCCATAAAGGCAGCCCTTGAACAGGTTCCTGCAAGTAAACTTGTGCTGGGTATAGCTTTTTACGGAAGACTGTGGAAACAGGGTTCCGATTATGGGGGATACGGAATCAGCAATACAACAGTTGAAAGCCTCATTGCAAAGTATCGCGGTACGATTACCTATGACAGTGCTGCGCAATCACCTAAAGCAACAATAACTATTTTGGACAGTGATGTGAAGCCCCAGGTTTCCGGCAAAACACTTGAGGCTGGGAAATATGACATCTGGTTTGAAAATGAAGCATCTATAAAGAGCAAGCTGGCGCTTGTGGAAAAGTATGATCTCAAGGGTACCGGAAGCTGGAGCCTCGGACAGGAATTACAGAGCACCTGGGATTATTATTCCCTGTGGCTGAATGGTATCTTTTTCTCGGATGCGCAGAGCAGCTGGGCCAGGCAATCCATACTGGATATGGTTAACAAGGGGTGGATGATAGGTGTCTCCGATACGGAATTCATGCCGGATTCACCGGTCACAAGAGCGCAGGCGGCAGTCATACTGGTAAGGGCATTGGGCATTGATACCTCCGCAGTTCAGGATCAGGTAACTTTCACCGATACCGCAGGTCACTGGGCACAGGCTGAAATTGAGGCTGCCAGGCAATACGGCCTTGTGGAAGGGACCGGAGACGGCAAGTTTGAGCCTGATGCGACGTTGACAAGAGAACAGATGGCTGTCCTGCTGGATAGGATCATGAAGCTCGGCACATCGGCTGATTCTGCATTCCCGGATGTTACGGCAGAGGATGAGTCATGGTCCTATGAAGCGATAAACAGGATTGCAGCGGCAGGAATTCTGCAAGGCTACCCGGATGGCAGCTTTCACCCCGATGACAGCATCGTGCGCGGGCAAATGGCAGTCCTGATGGACAGATCGGCGTCATACCTTGCAAGCAGTGTGGTAGTTGCGATGAATTAGAGCAGAAGGTATCGTGCGGGAAATTTGAAAAAATATCATGAAATAATGAAATAGGTTGTAACTTTTACAAATAGGATGGTATAATTAATTAAATACAAATAATCCTCCGTTTGACAGCCTAAAAGAGAAATAAGCCCACGAACTGCCTTTGATTAGCCAGTTTGTGGGCTTTGTTAATTGTCAGAAAAACCTAGCACAATTCACTTATTTTCGATGATGCCAAAATATTTTTTATCTCGTTGAGGCGGAGCCTCTTATTAGTAAAATCGATGCCAAAAGCTTTTCCGAGTTCATCAGAAATGTTGCTGCGATAGTCAAACAAATAAACATTTTCATGTTCAAGACTGCAACTGATATTCTGGAGGCAGGATATTATCTGCTCGGGCGTAAACTTATAGTCGGTTTTCTTTTGTATAAGGCGTAGAATGACCAAGGAAATAAAGCAAGTAAGGACATGTGCATTTATTCGGTCCTCACGGGAAACATGAACCGGTCGGATATCCAAATCGCTTTTAGAAACCTTAAAGTTGTCTTCAATATCAGACAAACCTCGGTAAATCTCAATTACACGTTGCTCAGGCATATCTAACTCGCTGGTTATGATGCAGTAATATCCATCGTATTTAGCATCTTCTGCAGCCTTCTCTTCATCGTATATCAATTTTTTGCCTGGTTCTTCAAATATTTCTCCGGTCTTCTTGTCGAAGGTAATGTTTTTAATGTATGCTGCTGCACCATGTACTGTGCTCTTGTTATGCTTTTTGGGATTAGCAATGATATCAAGTGCCTTTTTTATGGTTTCTTCCCGTTCTGCCCGTGCCTTATCCGCATATTTTTTACTCCAAAAAACCACTTGCTTTTCGTCTATCAGCATGCTTTTTTGAGAGCCGTTTTTCATAGTCACTTGGATTTCTCGAACTTCAATACGGGACTTAACCTTGTAGTCGTAGTCTTCCTTTAGAGTTTTACCATCCCTGTCGGCGTAGTTGGTATCATCTAAAACGTATTTTTTAAACGCTTCTGAGCCTTTGCGGATTGAAAAACTGAATACATAGCCATTTACACGCCTATCCCGATCTCCTCCCTTAAGAAAGTATATATTATTGGATGATGTGCATCCCATATCCGCAACGGCGATAATCCGGCCAGGATTAAATCTTACACAGACATCCTTGAAAACGGGGATAAAGGTTTTGCTGTCGTTGGTATTGCCGGGAAACAGCTTGTAGTATAGCGGTATCCCGTCGGCGTCCATAGCCAAGGCCATCTGTACAATGGGGTCGGGTCGGTTGTTTTTCTCTTTTCCGCGTTTACGCAGGTCGTCTGGTTTATCAATTTCAAAGTGAAAGTTTGTAACATCAAAATACATTAGCGTAGTGTTCCGACCATACTTTTCATTAATCTGGTCACTGATGAACCGTTGACATTCCTCGCCTAACTTTGAGAAATGGGACAAAGCACGGTATATATCATAAAGTTCAAAGTTAAACCGTTCAAAGAACCTGTCCTTGTACTCATAAGAATTCTTTTTAGAGGCTGGATGCAGGATTCTGGTTATGGTCAGCAAGTTCATAATAGAGTTGGTATTATATTCAAAGGTTTCGTGTCTAGCCTTATTATTGAAAAAACGATCCAATTCCAACTCGTGATATATTTTCATAATCACAGCGTAGCCCATATTATATCGGGAATGTGTTTCTTTTTGGAGCTTTTCATTCATATCGATTTCTAGTGTAAGTTTTTTACTTCCATTCTCCTCAGCATTCATCTGACTGATGACTTCTTTGAAATGGGCTACCGGGTCAGGATATTGTTTTTGAAGGTCATGTAAGTAACCCAAACTCTTGTGATGTTTGGTTCTTGACTGCTTTTTCCCTTTATCCCAGTACTTCTTTTGAATAATCAGGTAGGTTCCTTTTTCTTGCTTTCTTACATCCAGTCGATAAGCCATAAAACACATCCTTCTACTTTGTTTCCAGTTAACTTTATGCGATGACCACGATACATTTAGTTCTATTATATCATAATGTGCCATAATGTGCCAGTATTTTATGCATAAAATTTTAAAAAAAATTACCTCTCAACCTCAATGGTTGAAAGGGTTCTGGGAGTGTGGTTTATTTATGACCTGTCAAACAAGCGAGAAGGTATCGTGCGGGAAATTTGAAAAAATATCATGAAATAATGAAATAGGTTGTAACTTTTACAAATAGGATGGTATAATTAATTAAATACAAATAATAAGACAGTTCGTAACCATCCTGTCTGTAAACAAAACTACGGATTATACAGTGTGAGCCATCTCATACGGTATATAATGTTGAGTTGCAGAGCGGAGACGCTCTTTTTTTTTATGTGCGGAGCATCACGAAGTATTGCTTCGAAATCGGGAGACGCTCGATGCCTGCGGGATTGTGCAACAGGCTGATGGTCGGAGAGAGGATTCAGGAGATGAATAAAACAAGATTCAAAACAAGATTTCTGGCTGAGGCAGCAATAATCGCGGCACTGTATGCTGTGCTGACGATCGCAATACCGGGAGGTTCCGGGCAGATACAGGTAAGGGTGTCAGAAGCGCTGACGATACTGGCATTTTTTACGCCGGCAGCGATTCCGGGGCTTTTTCTGGGTTGTCTTACGGCGAACATCTTTGTCGGGGCGGGACTGTATGATATTATTCTGGGCAGCCTTGCCACACTGCTTGCGGCATATCTCACAGGAAAGATGCCTTCGAAGTACCTGGCGCCGCTTCCACCGGTCATTATCAATGCGGTCGCTGTTGCAATCATATTGAAGCTTTCGGTCAATGCTCCGCTTTTAATCACAATGGGCTTTGTGGCACTCGGTGAATTGATAGCCTGTTATGGTCTTGGCTACCCTCTGATGATATTTTTACAGAAGAACCGGAGCAGACTTTTCGGAAGACAATGAAAATTATCAGTCCCTTACCACTCATAGTGGCTGCATGAAGCAAAATTATCTCAAATAGATTCCTGGAATATCCTGTATACAGACGATAGCCTGATTTTGGACGGCTGGGGCATCAGGGATGAAGACTACATCGTCAATGACAGTGGCAAGCTGGACATGTCTAAAGAGATAAAAGATAAGTTCGCCAATATAGCACTGGGTGACAATTCCAATGAAGCCCTCACAGTAGCGAAGATCCGCACTCCGCTCAATGATCTTGTAGTCAAGGCGATCGTTGCTGATTCTGATGCGCAGATTGAGCAACTGTACAAAGATGCAATCGCTCAGTTTGAATTGGATGGGTTAAGTGACCTGGAGAAATCCGTTCAGGCTGCCATTGACGCAAGACGAAAGTAATATAGTGACAAGTGCAGCCAGCTTCCGAAGAAGCTGGTTTTGCTTTTGACAGGATCTATACAGGGCAGGAGCACTGTTCATATATGTCATTTTCGGGCGCATATTTTCCAGTATCGGAGTCTTGTTGAATCTGTCTGCTAATAACTATAAATTTGATTGAAGGTCTTTTTGATAATTGTTTTTGCATAGAGCATCCTCGTTATTCGCAAGATATTATGATTTATGTATGATAATATACAAATATTGATGACAATTCAATAAGAGAATCAACCGGAAGATAATAGAAGACATGACCAGCGGCAGCGTTAAAGGATAGCTGCCGTAAACTAACAAATTGAAGGAGGTTATATTTTGCATATGAAAACGGAATATCTCGAAAAAATTTATGCCGGATGGCTGGCCAAGATCATCGGCATCCGGCTGGGTGCGCCAATTGAGGGCTGGACCTGCGAAAAAATCAAAAATGTTTACGGTGAACTGGACTGCTACCCTGTGGACTCTTCTTCGGATAATTAAATCCGGCTAATCCTGAACGCGCAGCGGAGATGGCATGGAGAGATGCAAGTATTTAACACGTAAAAAATGGCATTTATGGGGAAATGTTTATAGCTGCAATGCTGGCTCATGCATTTATTTGCAACGACTTTGAAGAAATTATAAAAATCGGTTTATCGGAAATACCCAGGAACTGTCGTCTTAAAGAAGCAGTAAATGAGGTTCTGGGATGGTATAAATCCGGTATGACATGGCAGCAGGCCATCGATAATATTCATGAAATTTATGATGAGACGAACAAGTATGACTGGTGCCATACAATACCTAACGCTATGATTGTCTGCATCGGACTTCTTTATGGCGGGCAGGACTTCGAAAAGGCAATTGCCATAGCAGTTATGGGAGCGCTTGATACGGATTGCAACGGTGCTACAGTGGGTTCGATAGTGGGGATGGTACTGGGCGCGAAGGCATTGCCTGAAAAGTGGCTTAGCCCGTTAAATGACAAGATTAGATCTGGTGTGGATGGATTTGGACTTGTAAATATTTCAGATCTGGCAATACGGACGGCGGCTTTTATAAAATAATTCAGGAATCGATAAATATAATTTCCGATAATTTTTTCGGGAAACTGCACTAACCGCTCCATTCCCGGAAAAAGAATCGGAATTAATATTTTAGCCGATCCTTAGCTTAATGGTGAGGCTGAAACATAAGTTCGCAGGCAAAAATGTAGAAGTCGTGTAAAATCAACTGATTTTGCACGACTTTTCTTTAGCTTTCTCTGCCGACATGCTGTGATAAAAATGCAGTCACTGGTATAGTTCAACAATCTTTGACATCAAGATGATCTTTCAAGAACCGGGACTTTACCTCAGTATGTATCACATGTCCGCCTTCATGTCCATTAAAGGGATATATTTTTATCTCCTTCGGGCTTTTAATCCGGTTGTAGGAAGCAAAATAGCATTGGGCGGGGCAAATATTATCTTTTAGGGCAACTGAGGCAAGTAGTTTGCATTTAATCCTGTCAGCCATGTTCATTGTATCAAAATAGCTTAACGTACTAAAAACCTGTTCGGTCCTGTCCGGATATTTTTTAAGGTACTCTGTCACGGCTGCAAATGAACCAGAGGCACCCTCAATACGTTTTTCCATATTACTGCAACTGGGCACATCTACCATTGCGAGCCAGGGTCTGTTGTCAAGTGAACATACTGCCATTCCCAGAGCTCCGCCCTGGCTGATGCCGTGAATAATTATTTTATCCATATCCACTTCCTCACAGGTTTGGGCGAAATCAACAGCTTTTATGCAGTCCATGTATACTGCACGATAATAGTATTCCTTTTTATCCAATAGGCCCTTTGATACGACATTTTGCGTCATACCGGCTGAATAAGCCGCACTATTTCCAGTCTCACCGCTCTGTTCACGGCAGTCAACAGATAAAACAGATATTCCCATTATAGCCCATGACATAAAATCGGAAGGCATGCCCCTGTTTCCTGTAAAGCCGTGATAGTTTATAAGGCAGGACAATTTAGGCCTATTGACAAAATTGGGAACAATATACCATCCATGTATTCTGGTCTCATCAAAGCCATTATAGCTTATAGAATAAACCTTTACAAAGGGACTCGGAAAATCATACAATTCCATTTTGGGGTTAAGGGGTACCGCTTTCGCCTGTCTAATTGTATTTTCCCAAAATTCTTCGAAGTCATTTTTTTTGGTCAGCGGCGGACTGTATTCAAAAAGCTCTTTTGAAACCCTTTCAACATATCCCATAATGATTAAAACTCCGTTTCTTTTTCTATTTTTCTGTTTCTGAAAAACAGGATTATGTCAATCGATACCATCACTGCATTCAACATATAAAGGTATATGACAATGTCATAGCTGTAAATAAGCTTGTGAATTATTCCGGATACATAACCAGCCATAATTATCACCAGAAACAGTACACTTTTGCCGTTTGTCCTTCTGGATACATAAGACTTGTAAATTGATAATGGCCATGCAGCCCCGAAGCATAATAACATAATTATTTCAAAGATACTCATTTGTCCCCCTGGTTCCTATATCATTTAAAAAACTCATAGTATTTGATTAATTTTGTAATTAGTATACTATATTTGATTAATAAAATCTTCTTAAAAAGGATATTATACTGCGCAGAAACAATTATAATATGGAACAGAATGTTGGGGGTTGGTATAAGCCTGGAATTTCCTTGCCGTTATTATTTGATAAGTGCAGGAGTATTATAAGAAGCACAGACAATAAGAAAAATAAGAAACGTGAACGGATTATTTTGTTGACACCGGGTGTCATGTAGATTATTATAGGTTCATAACATAATAAATCTGGGGAGCTGGTGAAATCCGGCTGAGAGGGAACTGAATTGTTCCGACCCATCAAACCTGAAACGGATAATGCCGGCGGAGGGAGTATACTTTGGTTTTATAATCAATGCCTTCCTTTCTGTTTCAGATTGGAGGGCTTTTTGCACCCCGGAAAGAAAACGGAGGGTTAACATGAAGAAACAAAACACATGGATGCTGGTTGAGGGCGCAATGATGATCGGGCTGGCAATTGTACTCAGTGAATTCGTTAAGATACTGAAAATGCCAATGGGAGGGTCTGTCACACTTGGCGGAATGGTGCCTCTTTTCCTGTTCGCCTACAGGTGGGGAGGAAAGCAGGGCATCTTTGCAGGAATCATTTTTGGCATTCTGGATCTGATCATTGGCGGTGTTTACTCACTGCATCCGGTATCGCTCATTTTTGATTACCCTGTAGCCTATGGGATACTCGGAGTTGCCGGCTTTTTCAAGAAAACGCCTGCAGGCCTGATTGGAGGAGTTTTTGTTGGTATACTGGGACGATTCATCAGCCATACCTTTTCCGGTGTGGTAGTGTATGCGAGCTATGCACCCGAAGGACAGTCGCCGTTGCTGTACTCAATACTCTATAATGGTACATATCTGCTGCCTGAGTTTATCATAACCGTGATCCTGACAGTACTGATCCTTAAATTGGTCAAACTGCCCGAACCCAAGAGGGCCAGGAGTCCGCTCGGTAACTAATGTATGCAGAAGTTTACGAGCGGACTCCTGCATACACCAGACAATCTAAATCAAAGAGGGGACGTTCTTACTTTGAATTCAAAGCAAGAACGTCCCCTCTTTGATTTTTTGATGCATCCAGTGAAGCCGAACCGCAATAACCGGTGAAAGTCAATGGCTAAGGTATCCGATTAGAATTGAATAAGAAATAACATACTGCGCAAAATAATACAAAAGCAAATTAATTATAACATAGGGAGCTTTATTCTTTTCGCTTCCGAAGTATATCTGACTCAGTACCATATCAGAGAGAAGAAAGAGAATCATCCCTATTAAAAATACACTTATCGAATTCACACCAATACCTTTGAAAATAATAAATGTTGCGGGCAATGCTGTAATAAATCCAATCACAGCCGTGTACAGAACCAAATCTATCGTAAACTTTCCATAATCCAGTTTCATTGGCTTTTGTAAGGAATAAATCAATACGGTAATTATTAGTGCTGCAGTGCCTGCTATTGCAATATGGATCCATTCGAATGGAAATGTCAGGAACAAAGCTATCCCAAAGAACAAATGACCAATGCCGAATGCAGTGAATCCCATATGCGTATAAGGTATGTCCTGTTCCGGGTGTACATATTTCTGATCAAGGAAAATATCACCGATAAGTCCGAATATCTGACCAATTATAATAAAATAACCATAAATCGGTGCATCCATCAAATACAGAGCAGAAAATGACATCAGTAAAAAACAGATGCTTGTTCCGGTCTTCAAACAGACAGCAGGCAGACCACCCTTAGTTACTCTTACAGTAAGGAATGAAATCAGAAATATTACACCCAATATAAGGCAAAAATATATAAATATCATATTCCAATAAAGTCCTTTCTGCATATAGATGCATTTTCAATATCCATCTATTATTAATTATTGATTACATAATATATCCACATCTATTAATATATTACTATAATCCCTTCTACTATTTAAAGCAATAAAAACCGACCTTGATATTTCTCTCCATGTATGCTGGGACAAACAAAGAGGGGATGTTTTTTGTGATTGCTAGCTCATTATCTCTGCTTCATGATTCGTTCCTTTATCACACGGGCGACATAAACGCCGCTTACGCTGGCTTGGGACAGGCCCCTTGTGATACCGGCGCCGTCCCCTATGGCAAACATGTTCGGGAGTTTTGTCTCCAGTTCGTTAGTCAGTTCAAGTCTGGAACTGTAGAATTTGACCTCGACCCCATATAGAAGTGTGTCATAGTTTGCAGTTCCGGGCGCAATTTTATCCAATGCATAGATCATTTCAATCACGTTATCCAGATGTCTCTTTGTTAAAACAAGGCTGAGATCACCCGGCGTCGCCTTCAGTGTCGGCGTCGTAAAGCTTTGTCCCAGCCGGTGTTCATTCGTTCTGATCCCTTTCACAAGGTCTCCGAATCTTTGCACGAGCACGCCTCCGCCCAGCATGTTCGAGAGCGACGCGATGCGCTTGCCATACTGGTAGGGCTCGTTGAAGGGCTGGGTGAATCTGTTGCTGACAAGCAATGCGAAATTCGTGTTTTCACTCCTGAGTGCGGGATCGGTGTAACTATGCCCATTGACTGTAATGATTCCGTCCACATTTTCAGAAACCACATGCCCGTAAGGGTTCATGCAGAAGGTTCGCACAATGTCTCCATACTGCTTGGTCCTGTACATGAGCTTCGATTCATAAACCACGTCTGTGATATGTTCAAAAACTTTAGCAGGTAATTCCACCCGAACACCGATATCAACCTGGTTGTTAATCAAAGAAAGCTTTAAAGCCTTGCATTGCTGTGAAAACCACTCGGCGCCGGATCTTCCGGGGGCATTGATCAGGTAGCGGCATTTTATGGGTTCACCATTCGCCAACTGCAGTGAATAAATGCCATCTTCGGGTATGATGCTCCTGACTTCCGTCCTGCACCTTATTTCTACGTGCTCTTTCAGGTGTTCATATAGCTTGCGCAGTATCTGCAGGTTATTTTCCGTGCCCAGATGCTTGACAACTGCATGCAGCATATGAAGATCGTTCTGCAGCGCCTTCTTTTCTATCTTGATCGCTTCTTCACTCTTTGTGCTGAAGCGCTCGTTGGTCGCACCTAATTTTACATTCACATTGTCAACATATTCAAAAAGCTGCATGACTTCATCATCCGGGATATACTCTGAGAGCCAGCCGCCGAACTGCGTCGTAAAGTTGAACTTTCCGTCCGAGTATGCGCCTGCGCCGCCAAAGCCATTCATAATGCTGCAGGACTGGCATTTCATACAATCCAGTTTACGGTTCTCGATCGTAGGACAATTTCTGGTATAGATGTCCTTTCCCTGCTCTATCATAATGACACTTAAAGAGGGCATGCTTTCAGCCAGCTCATAGCCCGCGAAAATACCTGATGTGCCGCATCCGATTATTGCTATATCATAGATTTTATTCTCCATAGTCGCTCCTGTATAAAAAATTTGTCCAGTAACTAGTTCGGGGACATTCCTCAGACTCCAAAGCCATACTTCCTGTTGAGGTGTGTCCAAATAGCTTCAGCGTCAAAAGGGGACATTCCTCAGACCCCAAAGCCATACTTCCTGTTGAGGTGTGTCCAAATAGCTTCAGCGTCAAAAGGGGACATTCCTCAGGCCCCAAAGCAATACTTCCTGTTGAGGTGTGTCCCCTATCATTATACACCATAATAAGAACATTCTGAATCGCAAAATTTGTCTTCAAAAGGGTAGTGAATCAGAAATAACAGTGTGGGATATGTTAACAAAATCACATATTACTGTTAAATTAAGGTTAACAAAAATTGCACTTCAATAACTTCAGTTTTGTACATTATGCGTATTGCTTTTTAAATATCGATAGGTTACAATTATTTTGACTTATTACACTAGACCGCATACTTTAATGTACTCGTATAATTCCGGTTGCATTGGCGGGCAGTTATTGAAGACAACAGTCACAATACAGCATTTTCCCTGTTTTTTATCCATGAAACCGATTTGCTTCCTTTAAAGATGGCAAGAAAGGATAAACTGCCTGATTATGGAAACACTGAAAAAGAGGATATTGATTGAAGGTAAGGTAATAGGCAACAACATTCTCAAGGTGGACAGCTTTTTGAATCATCAGATAGACGTCTCACTTCTGAACGACATCGGGTTGGAATTCGCAGAGTTATTTAAAAAAGAAAAAATTACTAAAATACTTACAGTAGAAGCTTCGGGTATTGCGATTGCCTGCATGACAGCGCGCCATTTCGATGTTCCCGTAGTGTTCGCAAAGAAGACCGATGCGGCCAATCAGGACACAGAGGTCTATCAGAGCGAGGTTTATTCGTTTACACGCCAGAAGACTTTTAAAATACGTATTTCGAAGAAATATCTTACAGCATCGGATCGTGTGCTGATTCTGGATGATTTTCTCGCTGTCGGGAAAGCGGTGAACGGCCTGATCGATATTGTCGGACAGGCAGGCGCAGTGCTTGTTGGTGTTGGCATCGTCATCGAAAAAGG
>WSSedL1CaDRAFT_10001193_pt1 | contig 15969 bp, 12 predicted proteins | sample WetSurSL1Cattail_FD_9464 | JGI IMG/M metagenome (IMG submission 9464)
GCTTATAGCGCTGCTACTTCAGGCAAGCTTCTCGGTTCTGCCACAGTCGGTTCAACAAAAACAGAAGGGAATGTTACCATTACACAGGTTGGCTCAGGTGAAGGAAGTGTCTATGTCACTGTTAAAAGCAAGGGCGAACTGGAGAGTGAAAGAGTAAAAGTTGATTTTACAGCAGAAGAGAAATCCATTGCCCCTGATATTGAATCAATTACGATTACCAATAATGCCGGAATAGCGGATATAATCACAGTAAACAACCTGTCTACCAGTGATGTTGTACGTGTGTATAATGCGGTAAAGGGGGGGACTCTTTTGGGGTATGCATCCGTATCTTACGGGAGCACGGACATTAGAATTTCCATCAGCCAATTGGGAAAAGCCTCAGGGAGCGCCTATGTGGCAATTGCCAGTAAAGGTTTACTGGAAAGTGACCGGGTAAAGGTAGAATATAGCGCAGAAGGGGTTGCCGCATCCATTTCTGCAGCAAATGTAACGGTTACTAACAACTCCGGTTCCAATGACACTGTAAAAATAAAAGGCTTAAGCAGCGGCGACATTATCAAGGTATACGATGCTGTTTCCGGCGGTAATCAAATTGGTACCGGGACAGTCTCCTCCTCATTGAGTGAGTTGACAATCACCATATCTCAATTGGGTACTACTGCAGGGAGTATTTATGTTACTTCAAAAAGTAAAGGGAAATATGAAAGCAGTAGAATTAAAGTTGATTTTGCTGCTGAAGAAGGTACGGATCCGGTAAGTACGGATAATGTCATAATCGTGAATAATTCCGGAAAATCCGATACGGTCAGGGTGCTGAGCCTTACCACAGCAGATGTTGTCAGGGTTTATGACAGCGCAACCGATGGAAATCTGCTTGGATCAGCCACCGCTTCCACTTCAACTGCTGAGGCGACCATAACCATAGCACAGCTTGGAAAGACGTCAGGAAGTGTGTATATATCCATTACAGGCAAAGGTAAGGCGGAAAGTTCAAGAAAAGAAGCAAAATATCTTGCCGAACCGATTTCCGATACGATCGATTCTTATAATATAACCATCGTGAATAATCCGGCAGGAAAATCCGATACGGTGACAGTATCCAATCTGACCTCCGGCGATATTGCAAAGGTATATGATGCCGCCAGTTCAGGAACTTTACTGGGATCGGCAACCGCATCCTCTTCCAGGACAGAGGTAACTATTTCCATAACACAGCTGGGAACATCTGATGGATATGTATATGTATCTGTTACCGGTTCGTATAAGAATGAAAGTGGAAGAATAAAAGTGGAGTATTCGGCAGAAACAGAGACGGACAGCAGCAGTGAAGACAGTATCACTGTTACGAATAACGTAGTAGGCACAGCAGATACGGTGGAGGTAACAGACCTGACGGGCGGAGACCTTGTCAAGGTTTACAGCCTTGCTTCGGGTGGGAAACTGCTTGGTTCGGCCACTGTTGCCGATGCCGGTTCCTATGTAACAGTCAGTATAACCCAATTGGGGACATCAGCCGGAAGCGTGTATGTATCCGTCACCGGCGAAAGCAAGCTGGAAAGCGGCAGGGTACAGGTGGACTATGCGGCGGAATCGTCCTCGACTGCAATCAGCAGTGATAACATCGCAGTGACCAATAATGCCGGAACAGCTGACACCGTGGAAGTAACAGGATTGACAGAGAAGGATGTCGTTAAGGTATACAGCGCCGCAAAGGGCGGTTCGACGCTTGGTTCTGCAACAGTAGCTTCCTACGGCACATATGCCACTGTTACGATATCGCAGCTTGGTACAGCTGCCGGCAGCATATATGTCTCTGTCACAAGTGATAACAAAACGGAAAGCAGCAGAACAAAAGCGGAGTACACGGCGGAACCACAGTCAGGGTCTGCAAACACGGACAATATTATAGTGACGAATAATGCGGGAGCATCCGATACGGTGCAGGTGACAGGATTGACGACGGACGATCTCGTAAAGGTATATGATGCGGCAAAGGGTGGAAATCTGTATGGCTCTGCTACCGTATCTTCCGGCACAACGGTAACCATCACTATTTCACAGCTTGGTACGACCGGAGGAAGCATCTATGTGTCCATTACGGGTGACAATAAGCTGGAAGGCGACAGAACAGCCGTGGAATACTCTGCAGAAAGCCAATCGGAGGCGCCATCCGCCTCAAATGTGGCTGCTACCAATAATGTCGGTACATCCGATATTATTGCTGTATCCGGTCTAAACGGAGGAGATGTCGTTACTGTTTATGACGCACTGAAAGCAGGGACTCAGCTTGGCACGGCAACCGCAGGCACTTATGAAACATCGATAAGCATCAGTATTACACAGCTGGGCACTAGTACAGGCAGCATCTACATTACGGTAACGTCCAAAAACAAGCTGGAGAGCAGTAGAACCAAGGTGGATTACAGCGCCGAATCCTCAACTTCGACCTTGGACAGTGATGATATTACCGTTACCAACAATGCAGGCTCCTCTGATACGGTGCAGTTGTCGGGACTTAGCAATAATGACACGGTCAATGTGTACGATGCATCAACAGGAGGGAATTTGCTTGGCTCAGGAACAGTGTCTTCCGGTACTACGGTAACGATAAGCATTGAACAGCTGGGCACCTCTTCCGGTAAGATCTACGTTTCACTTACCGGCAGTAAAAAGCTTGAAAGCGGCCGTACTGAGGTTTCGTATTCCGCCGAAGATACGTCGTCCGCACTTGATGCGGATAATATTTCAATCACAAACAATGTAGGAACTTCCGATATGGTAAAAGTGAGCGGTATATCAGGAGGAGATGTCATCAAGGTATATGATTCGGCGAAATCCGGTAATTTACTTGGTACTTCGACTGCAGATACCTACGATTCAAGTGTGACGGTCACTATTACACAGTTGGGCAGTATTGCCGGAAGTGTTTATGTTTCTGTCACCTCCAAAAACAAGCTCGAAGGTGACAGAACACAAGCTGATTATACTGCCGAGGCGCAATCTTCTGCACCGTCGGCGGACGATATCACTATTGTAAATAATGCCGGACTGTCAGATACGGTGCGTATTGATAATCTTTCCGGCGGGGAAACGATCAATATTTATGATGCGGCTAAAGCCGGTAATCAGCTTGGTACCGGAACTACCGGCACTTATGACTCTTCGGTAACCGTAAGCATCACACAGCTGGGTACTACGGCAGGCAGCGTCTATGTGACGCTTACTACGGAGTCGAAGCTTGAAAGCAGCAGGGTTAAAGTTTCCTATGTGGCCGAAGCGAAAACGGGTACGCCGGCTGCAAGTACGGTCGAGATTACAAATAATGCAGGTATTTCCGATACAGTCACTGTAACCGGCCTTTCGGGAAGTGAAACCATCCGTGTGTATGATTCCGCAACAGGAGGCAGCCTGCTTGGATCTGCAGCAGCCGGTACTTATGATTCATCCGCAATGGTTACCATTGACCAGCTTGGTACTTCATCAGGCAGCGCCTATGTTACGGTAGCTAAGAAGGGTTATTCCGAAAGCGCCAGGGTACAGGCAGATTACGCGGAAGAACCCAAATCAACGGCATCGGATATAAGCAATATTGTTATACAGAATAACGCCGGCGCTTCCGATACCGTTCAGGTCAACGGACTGTCAGGAGGAGAAACGGTATATGTCTATAACAAAGCCTCCAGTGGAACACTGCTTGGGTCTGCCACAGTTAGTACATATGATACGTATGTAACTGTAACGATCTCGCAGTTGAGTACTTCAGCCGGCAGCATCTATATTTCCACAAAGAGCAAGGGTAAACTGGAGAGCAGCAGGGTTGAGGTCTCGTATGCTGCAGAACAGACAACAAACGCACCGCAAGCCGGTAATATTACGATCACAAATAATGCAGACCTTGCGGATACCATTGAAATGGTTTATCTTGAGGCAGGAGATTATGTGAAGGTATATGATGCGGAAACCTCCGGAACACTGTTGGGCTCCGGTACAGTAGCTGACGATGAAACAGAGGTAACTGTTGAAGTTACACAGCTTAGTTCAGTCTCAGGCACGGTATACATTTCCGTCACAAATAAAAACAAGCTCGAAAGTAAAAGAACTGCGATTTCTTATGCAGAAGAACCTACAACAGATACTCCTGAAAGCAGCAATATCGTAGTTGTCAATAATGCAAAAATATCGGATACGGTAACGGTTTACTTCCTGGAAGAGGATGATACGATTAATGTTTATAATGCATCAAGCGGCGGAAAGCTGCTTGGATCTTCCACTGTTGTGGAAGATGAGACACAGGCAACTGTGAGTATTTCCCAGCTCGGTACAACGGCGGGAAGCATTTATGTATCGGTTACCGGACTTGGGAAAGAGGAGAGCGCCAGGGTTAAGATTGGTTATACCGCCGAACAGCAGTCGGATCCCCTTTCTTCAAGCAATGTATATGTATCCAATAATGCAAGCATGTCTGATACCGTCACGGTGAGCTATCTCGATGAGTCGGATGTTATTAAGGTTTATGCGACTTCCTCCAGTACGACGGTTTTGGGAACAGCGACTGTGGCATCCGGCTATTCGGAAGTGACAATAAAGATAACCCAGATTGGAACCAGTTCAGGTAATATATATGTGACGATAACGGGATATGGTAAAAGGGAAAGTGAAAGGGTGTCTGTCTATTATCCTGCAGAGCCGACTTCCGATGCACCGGAGACAGCAAATATTACGGTTACAAATAATAGCGGAAAGTCTGACACTGTGTATGTATCAAGTCTTGTGGAAGGGGATATTGTAAAGGTTTATAATGCCGAATCCAACGGCAGTCTGTTAGGCAGTGCAACTGTAGCCGAAGATTATACTACGGTTACAATCAAGATTACACAGTTGGGTACGACGACCGGCACAATTTATATATCCGTTACTAGCACCGGAGCCTATGAGAGTGACAGGACTGCAGTAAGTTACAGTGCGGAGTAATACACAAAGTTCTGGCAGGGATTAACGGAAAATTCATTGGAACAAATATGGAATACTGACATTTGATAGTATATTTCGACTATATTTACTATTATAAAAAAATAAATGCCACAATATATTGTCAGAATGCAAATAAAACTACATTATGTTGTTGTATTTGTCATATCATTGTGTTAAAATCAAATTAGTAATATGGAATATTATGTATATGTTAAGAATTGCTCTAAACTTTACATAAAGGATATTAGGGTGTTATGTCGAAATAGATATAAGTAGTTTTGAACTTTGAGTATGTGAGAAAGGATGGCAGGCTGTATGTTGGACAAGCTGACAAGCAGTTTGAACTTAAGAGAAAAGGCACTTGATGCGGCATGGACCCGCAATGAAGTAATAGCCCAGAATATTGCAAACGTAGATACTCCAGGCTATAAGGCAAAAACTGTCCGGTTTGAGGAATATCTGGAGGATGCGCTCAACAAGGATGACTTCAAGGGGAATACGACGGACAGCAGGCATATAGAGATAGGCGGCGGTAATCTTGACAAAGCAAGTGCCAAGGTGACGACGGAAAACAGCAACCTCAGCACAAGACTGGATGGGAACAATGTCGATGTTGAAAGTGAAATGGCTTCACTGGCAAAGAACGATATCAGATACAATGTGATTACGCAAAGCTTAAACAACGGTCTTGCCAGGCTTATGACGGCAATAAGGGAAGGGAAGTAATGAACTATGGGCTATTTCGGAGCGCTTGATATCGGAGCCTCGGCTCTAACTGCACAAAGACTGCGAATGGATACCATCTCCCAGAATATCGCAAATGCGAATACTACCCGCACGGAGGATGGTACGCCCTATAGAAGGAAAGAGGTCATATTCGAGGAAAAATCGGGTACCCAGTTTTCCGAGTATCTGACAGATAGCAGCAAAGAACTTATCGGCAGCGGTGTAAAGGTCTCGAAAATCGTAGAGGACAGCAGTCCCTTTAAAAGGGTGTATGATCCGGGAAATCCCGATGCTGATACAGATGGGTATGTTCAGATGCCTAATGTTGACATCATAACTGAAATGGTTAACATGATATCTGCAACGCGGGCCTATGAAGCGAATGTAACTTCGATCAATACAACAAAGAGTATGGCTATGAAAGCTTTGGAAATCGGCAAATAGTTTGTAGCTTTTTAATCATAGAAAAAAGTTTGAATCAATTCAGAAGATAAAGAGGGGGTATAAGATATGGCCCTTGACCAAATAGGGACGGTTGGTTCACTGGCTCCATCGAAATCCTTGTTTGAGACAATAGAAAAACAGGATACGGCTAACAATGGAGAGATACCTTTTTCAGACTACCTGAACCAGGCCTTAAACAACACAAACAGCCTGTTGCTGGACGCTGACAAGCTTGCTGATGAGTTCGCCGCCGGTAAAACAGATAATATTCACCAGGTGACGATTGCTGCAGAAAAGGCGGATATCGCGTTACAGTTTACAATGCAGATCAGAACCAAGATTCTTGATGCATATTCGGAAATAATGCGAATGTCGATTTAACATGGACCTTATACATATGAAGAAAATTGTTACAGGGTGGTGAGACTATGCCTGACGTAATCAAAAAATATCTTGATCAAATAAAAGAGTTCTGGGGCAGCCTTGAAAAATCCCAAAAAACACGTCTTTACATAACCTCCGGAATCGTTGCGGTTGCCATAATAATAAGTATTGTTGTGCTTACCAAACCAAACCGTATAGTGCTGGTCTCAAATACCGACCAGAAACAGATTGGTGAAATGGTCACAGTACTCACTGACAATGGTATCTGGAATGAAGCACAGAACAACGGTACCAGCATCGTCATTGACTCCAAAAACAACAACAACGCACAGGTTTTGCTTGCACAGGCCGGTTATCCGAAGGACGGAATGACCTTTGATGACGCAATCTCAAAAATAGGCATAACTACAACGGAGAGCGACAAGAAACACATTTGGAAGGCGCAGCAGGTTTCTGACCTGGAAACAAAAATTAAATTGCTTGATAATATCGATAATGCTGCAGTGACGCTCGCTACGCCGGAATCCTCCATTTTCATTGAAGAGGGTCAGACGCAGCCCAGACCGACAGCCTATGTCATGGTTGAACCAAACCAAAAGCTTACTGCCGCGCAGGTGGAAGGCATTGTGATGCTTGTCTCAAGAAGCGTTGAAAATCTCGACCCGAAGGACATTACAGTTGCAGATAACAACAGCAACATCCTCAATACGAACAACTCCGATGATTCGATAAGTGCTGTGAACAGCCAGGAAGATCTGAGACGCCAGCGTGAGAGTGAACTGGAGCAGAAAGTCCTGGATTATTTCAGTGTGGGACAGTATGACAATTTTGACACATTGAGGGTCGTTGCAAATGCAATATTGGACTTCGATAAGGACAAATCACAGATCAAATCACTCACAAATCCGCAGGGCATGGATGCCGGAGCAGTCATCAGCAGCAAATCCACCGAGGAAACCATCAAGAACGGTACCGCCTCGGGAGAACCCGGAGTGGACACCAATCCAGGTACGACGAACAATCCTTCCTATCAGGTAGGCACCGATGGAAATTCCGATTATTCCAATAAGTCGGCTGAAACGAACTTAGGTTACGACGAAAAATTGCAGAATACGGAAAAAGCGGTAGGAAAACTGATACCTGCGGAATCTGGGCTTGCGATTTCACTCTGGTACGGTAAAAAAGTCACAGATGATACGAAAATCTCCGACACCTTCATCACCGATTTAAAAACAGCTGCAAGCATGGCAACGGGTGTGCCGGTCAAAAACATATCTGTAAACAAGATGAAGATGGCTCAGCCCGAGGTTGTGCAAATACCTCTTAATGACAAGATCAAACAGCTCATTGCTGATTATGGCTTCTTCGCCCTGATGCTGATGTTGATTATAGGGCTTCTTATTGTTGGGATGCCGCGTAGAAAGAAGGAGCAGGAGGAAGTATTGCAGCCGGCAATGGCTGGTGGCGGAGGACCAAAATTCATTGTTCCGGATCAGGAAGACCCACTTCCGGAAATAGAAATGGAAGAAAGATCTGAAATCAAGAAGCAAATTGACAAGTTTGTAAAGCAGAAACCGGATGCAGTTGCGCAGCTTTTGAGAAACTGGCTTTCCGACGAATGGGATGGTTAACGCTTACAATACCTTACTAGGAAAGGCTAACAAATATGGCGAGGTCATCAGCTGTAAAATCAGAACGTTCCGGCCGTGAAAAGGCTGCAATGCTGTTAATTTCCATAGGACCTGAAAAATCTGCGGAAATTTTCAAGCATTTGAAGGAAGAGGAGATTGAACAACTCACTCTTGAAATTGCGAATATCAGAACTGTATCTCCTGAGGATAAGGAAAAGGTAATGGAGGAATTCTACCAGATATGCCTTGCTCAGGAGTATATCGCAGAGGGTGGTATCGGATATGCCAAGGAGATATTGGAAAAAGCGCTTGGCACACAGAAAGCCCTTGATGTGATTAATAAACTGACTGTTTCATTACAGGTCAGACCTTTTGAGTTTGTCAGAAAAGCTGACCCGTCTCAGCTCCTGAACTTCATACAGAAGGAACATCCGCAGACAATAGCACTGATATTGGCATACCTCAAACCACAGCAGGCATCCGTTGTTCTGGCAGCACTGCCGCAGGACAAGCAGGCTGATGTTGCAAGACGTATCGCAACAATGGACAGGACCTCCCCTGAAGTTATCAAGGAGGTTGAAAGAATACTTGAGAAGAACCTGTCATCTCTGGTTACAGAGGATTTCACAGCAGCCGGCGGTGTACAGGCGATCGTCAACATTCTCAATACTGTGGACAGAGGTACGGAAAAATATATCATGGAAACACTGGAAATCGAGGATACGGACCTTGCGGAAGAAATCAGAAAGAGGATGTTCGTATTTGAAGATATCCTTACATTGGATAATCGTTCCATACAGAGATTCCTCAGAGATGTGGAAAACAACCAGCTGGCTATCGCTCTCAAGGGAGCTACGGAAGAAGTGCAGAAGACCATATTTGGCAATATGTCAAAGCGTCTGTCCGAAATGATCAGGGAAGATATCGAATTTATGGGTCCTGTCAGGCTGAAGGATGTTGAAGAGTCACAGCAGAAGATTGTCAATATTATCAGAAAACTCGAAGATGCTGGTGAAATCGTCATTTCCAGAGGCGGAGGAGATGAAATCATTGTATAACAAGATTGTAAAAAACAGCCAGATTACATATGGGGCACCTTTCCAGATCAGAATTCCTCTGAGACTGCAGAACGTTTCCCAGTATAATGATTCCGAAGATGAAATCCCGGAAAATACCGATGAGGTTGGTGTAATGTCCCTCAGCCCTGAAGAACTGCTTGAAAAGGCACACAGCGAATGTGAACTGATCATAAAAGAAGCTGGTTTTGAAGCTAAAAGGCTGCTTGAACAAGCCGGGAAAGAAGCTGAGAAAAACGCTGAAAATACATTGGAGGAAGCCTGGCAGAAGGGTTATGGAGAAGGTATGGAAGCCGCACGCCAGCAAAACGAATCAATACTGGCCAAAGCTGAAGAAATACGACTGATTGCATCCGAGGAGCATGATAGTATCATGGCCGGTATGGAGGCTGAGATCGTGGAACTTGTACTTGAGGTCGCACGAAAGGTTGTAGCCTGCGAAGTTTCAAGCAATGGAAATATCATAATGCAGCTTGTAAAAGAAGCATTGCATAACTGTTCCGTTAAAAATGGAGCAGTTCTAAGAGTCTCCCCTGAGGATTTCGAAAATCTGAACGGGAACATGGAAGAATTGCTTTCAACGGCTGAAGGCGCAGACGGTCTCGAAATAAAGAAGGATAGTACCCTCAGTCAGGGAGACTGTATTGTTGCAACTACTTTCGGAAGCGTAGACGCGGGTGTGGAAACCAAACTGGATAAAATCGGGGAAGCCTTCAGAGAACAGCTGAAAGGCAGATGAAAATATGCACATAGACCTTCAGAAATACCGCAGCATACTTGAAAAATCGGATTTTATAAAGTATTCCGGGAAGGTATCGAAGGTTGTTGGCCTTACTATAGAATCGGACGGCCCGGAGGTCGACATAGGAGAACTTTGCATGCTTCATGCATCCAGGGGGAAGTGTGTCATAAATGCTGAGGTTGTCGGCTTTAAGGATAACAAGGTTCTTTTGATGCCGCTTGGTGAAATGACAGGAGTAGGCCCGGGAAATCTGGTTGTCGCCTCGGATTCAGTATTAAAAATAGGCGTGTGTAAAAATTTGAAAGGGCGTGTTCTTGACGGCCTTGGCTTTCCGATCGACAATCTGGAACCGATCAAATCCGAATTATATTATCCAATCAATAACCAACCTCCGCATCCATTGAACAGAAAAAGGATTACAGAGCCGCTGTCGCTTGGTATTAAAGCGATAGATGGCCTTTTGACCGTGGGTAAGGGGCAGCGCATCGGTATATTTGCCGGCAGCGGCGTTGGGAAAAGCACCCTGATGGGTATGATAGCCCGAAACACGAAAGCGGATGTGAATGTGATAGCACTGATCGGAGAACGTGGCAGGGAAGTACGCGAATTCATCGAGAAGGATCTTAAGGAAGAAGGCCTTTCACGTTCGGTGGTAGTTGTCGCGACATCGGATCAGCCTGCTCTGGTAAGGCTCAAAGGTGCTCTTGTCGCGACAGCAATAGCTGAATATTTCAGGGATCAGGGCAAGGATGTCCTGCTGCTGATGGATTCGTTGACGAGGTTTGCCATGGCCCAGAGGGAAATCGGTCTCGCAATAGGAGAACCTCCCGTTTCACGCGGTTATACGCCCTCGGTCTTCGGGGTCATGCCAAAACTTCTGGAACGTGCCGGTAATTCGAGCAAAGGTTCAATAACCGGACTTTATACCGTCCTTGTCGATGGTGACGACATGACAGAACCTGTGACCGATACGGCAAGGGGAATACTTGACGGACATATCGTACTTTCGAGGTCGCTGGCCAATAGAAATCAATATCCGGCAATTGATGTACTCTCAAGTGTTAGCCGTGTCATGCCTGATATCATTTCAACAGAGCACAAAAAGGCAGCAGCTGAGTTAAAGAGGGCACTTGCAATTTACAGGGATGCCGAAGATCTGATTAATATCGGAGCTTATGTCAAGGGCAGCAACAGTAAAATCGACCATGCAATAAGCCTTATTGATGGGATAACAGGTTTCATTCAACAATCCACCGAAGATCGGTTTACCTTTGAAGAAGTGCTCAAAAAACTCAATAATGTGTTTGAAAGGTGAGCAGGGTGAATGAATGGCAACGTTCAGTTTTAAGCTTCAGCCTGTATTAAATGTCAGGATCCAGCAGGAAGATAATCTTAAGAATGAACTTGGGAAAGCCATGCAAAATCTGGAAACTGAGAAATTTCAGTTACAGCTGCTTGAAAATGCATTAAGAGATCTTGTGAAGGAGTTCAACGAAAAAACAAAAAAAACCACAATCCATTCCCTGATAGAATTTAACGAATACCTGTCTCTTCTCAATTCTAAAATCAAGCATCAAAAAGAAAATGTAAATATTGCCGCTCAAAATGTCGATAAAGTAAGAGAAGAACTAGTAAAGGCAGTTAAAGAAAGGCAGATTCTTGACAAGTACAGGGAAAAGAAACTGGAAGAATATACTTTGGAACAAAAACGGCTTGAACAGCGAACGAATGATGAAATTGTCTCTTACAAACACAGAAATAGTAATGCAGAAAGTGATGAAATGTAGGGATATATTAAAGTAATTCAGGAGATTCAGGATGGCAAAAAGCGGCGAGGCTGCAACTAAAGCAGAAAACCCTAAAGTACAGGATAGCAGAAAGAACGGAAGAGGCATCCTATTTACTCTTCTAACGTTTCTGACAGTAATTGTCATACTAGCTGCTGTATTCGGAGGGGTTTTTTATTATGTCATACATAATAATGTAAACGGACTCACTGACAGATATCGTTCAAATATACAGAACATTCCTCTGGCCAGGCTGACACTGCCAAAAGTTGCAGATCCGCTTGATCCGAAGAATATGACAGCGGATGAGATCAAAAAGAAATATATTGAATTAAGAAACGATAACACGGTGCTTCAGAAGCAATTAGCCGATATGAATACGAAATTGAGTGACGCACAAAAGTTTAAGACTGATTATGATAACCTGAAGCTGGAGTCCGATAAACAGCTGCAGGATGTGAAGGACCGTCAGGCAGCGATGGATCAGAAAGACCTGGAACTCAAGGATTTAAAAAAGACGCTTGATGAACTGAAAGCAGCAGGAGACAAGGAAGCTTTCAAGACCTATTTCGAGTCGATCGACCCTGAAAATGCAAAGCTCATTTACGCAGAAGTAGCAAAGGAACTGCAGACCGACGCGAATACCGAAAAATTTGCGCAGATATATGCAGCAATGGATGCCTCAGCTGCTTCCCAGATATTTGAGCAACTTGGAGCTTCCAAAATTGACATGATCGCGCAAACACTTCAGGCAATGAACAAGGAAAACACTTCGGCAATACTGGCTGCCATGACCCCTGCATTCGCAGCGAAGTTAACAGAAAAACTGGCTGCGCTTTATAAGGGGGATTAACGAATCTTTTTTGCATGACAGATAACAAAAAGATATTGAAAGGAGGTGAAAAAATGACATTAAAAGATCTGATGCTTGGAAATATCCAATCCAGTCAAGGTGCCGCAGTGATACAGTTTGGGGTCCAAACTACACAAAAAATCGACGACAGGAACCAAAACAAGACATTTGGTGAAATACTGGGCAGCAAATTGAGCAGTGCTGAAAATCAGAACACTGTTAAAAAATCTGACGCAGATCAGGCTTCAAATAGTAAAGCTACAGCTACACTGACTACCAGTGAAGATAGCAAACCCAAATTTCTTACTTACAAGGAAGCAAATGATTCCAATTCAGAACAGACTGTGTCCGAATCTTCATCTGTGAAAACAAAAAATGCAGATGACAGTACGGACAGTAAGTCTGTTGAGGCGGAGGATGAATCCATGAAGGAAGCTGTACAGGATAATACGCCAAACAACATGATCCAGGCTCTGGCACAGATTTTGGGACTGGATATGAAGGAGATGCAGAAGCTTTTGGATAAGGCAGGTATAACATCCGAGTCCTTCAACAATTTGAACAGCATGAGCGAGAACGTATCAAAATTGTCGCAGATGCTGGGTCTTGACAGTGAACAGCAGGAAACACTGTTAAAGCTGTTTGAGTTGACGGGAAACATAATCGGTTCTGATGAGACCGCTGCCGGTGAGTCTGCTGCAAATACCTCAAGCACACAGGATACAGTGATCCAGGGGAAGGCAGCGGGAGATTCGGAGACTTTTGGTAAAACTGTCGAAGCGCTTTCTCAAAAGTCGGATAAAGCGGCTCAAAGTTCGGAAACAAATCAACCAGATTCAGGAATTGAAGCACTGCTTGCAAAACTGAATGACAAAATTAAAATTCGTCTGAACGAATTGGGAAATGAACTGGAAAAGGATCAAAGTTCAGTTGAAGCCTCAATAAAGCAGATTTTACAGCCGTTGTCCAACAAAGCAGCTGGTACGATTCAAGAATCTTTGCAGCCGGCAGATGGAGCAACAGAAGCTGAAATTTCTGCAGAACCCGGGTTGACGACTACGGCAGCAACTGATACGGCAGCTTCAAAGGACGATAGTGACGGACAGGAAACCCAGGCGAAAACAGAAAAAGAGACAGCAGCTCAACAGCCGGCGGCAGCAGTGAAAGAAACGCAACCACAGACAATTTTTACTGTTGCACAGCCGGATAAAACAATCGTGACCGATGTTGTCCAGAAAGCGGATATTACAAGGGCACCAGCAGACACAAAGGAAATAATCAGCCAGGTTATTGAAAAGGCAAAAGTTATTCTGACTCCCGACAAATCAGAAATGATCGTCGATCTGAAACCGGACAGCCTCGGAAAGATCTCCCTTAAGGTAGTGACTGAAAACGGGATGGTCATGGCAAAGTTTGTAGCGGAAAGCCAGCAGGTGAAGCAGATACTGGAGTCAAACATGCAGTTGCTGAAGGATTCCCTGGAGAAGCAGGGAATGAGCGTGCAGGGCTTCAGCGTATCTGTCAGGCAGGATTCAAACAGTTCGGCTGAAAAATGGAAACAACCTGATGACAGCAAAAGCTACAACACAGGTGGGACAGAATACCAGATACCGGGAATTAGCGGCAGCCTCGCAGGAGCGATTGAAGCATCGGGCAAAAACAATCCTTACGCATGGGGAAGCAGTACAATCAACTTAACGGCATAGGAGGTGAAAAGAATGAGTGATACCACAATTACAAGCACACAAAAGACGATACAGCAGATCATCGATGATAATGCATCATCAACCAGTACGCGTAACACCGGTGAACTTGGAAAGGACGATTTTCTGAATCTTCTGGTCACACAGCTCCAGTATCAGGATCCGCTCAGTCCGACCGAAAATACGGAATTTATCGGGCAGATGGCGCAGTTTAGCGCGCTGGAGCAAATGCAGAACCTGAACACCAGCTTCACCGCCTCAAAAGCTTACAGCCTGATCGGCAAAAACATTACGGCTACGGTCACTGATGAGACAACGAGTGAAACCTCTGAGGTAACGGGTAACGTGACAAGTGTTAAGGTCAGCTCCGGTTCATATTTTTTAGTTGTGGATGATAAGGAAGTGCCTGTTGAGGATGTTACCAATGTTACAGAAAGCAGCTATGCATCCTCAAGTAATCTTTCGAATTTCACAAACCTGATAGGATGTGATGTGAACGGTATCGTTTATAATTCGGATGACGGCGACATGATCAAGGTCAGCGGGAATGTCAAGTCCTTACAGAAAGGCGTCTATGAGGATTATGCGGTGATGGACGGAGTAAGCGTTGAGATTTCAGGTCTGGATACAACCGTAAAAACCACTGATACCGAATATCTCGAGAACACGCTGACTACAGCCTATGAAAATGGCGATGAGGTTGACATTATCATCAAGGACAGCAGCACCGGCGAATACGTTCCTGTTACGGCAACGCTTGCAGAATTGAATATTTCAGCCTCCGGAGATATTACGGCAGTTTTGAACAACCTGCATGTTCCGATTGACAGCATTACAAGCATAACGAAATCGGAAGAGACCTCAACAGAATCCGAATCTTCGGATGAGGCAGGTGTTTAAGATGGTAATTGACAGTTCTGGAAACAGTATCAACAGACAGATCATTACCGGAAAACCTTCAGTTTCCGTCGGAAGCCAGACCAGTACAATAAACAGGCAGGAAGGTACCCAGACAGCCGGATTCGACAGTATACTGAAGCAGAAGCTTGCAAAGAGTGAAGAGATAAAATTTTCCAGGCACGCGGAACTCAGGCTCCAATCCAGGAATATCAGTCTTACGCAGGCTCAGAAGGACAAGATGAAGGAAGCAGTGGCAAAGGCCGAGTCGAAGGGCGTGAAGGATTCGCTGGTACTGATGGACAATTTGGCCTTTGTGGTAAACATAAAGAACAGGACGGTCATCACGGCGGCAAACAGCAATGAGCTGAAGGACAACGTATTCACTAACATAGACGGAGCAGTAATAATATAACAGCCGGACCCTTTCGGGAGGCTGTCCATCCCCGAATGACAGACGGGATGGAGTTGAGATAATGAAGGAGGTCGAACATCAACTATGATGAGATCAATGTTCTCCGGTGTGTCGGGGTTGAAGGCACATCAGACCAGAATGGACGTTATCGGCAACAACGTTGCCAACGTCAATACGGTAGCTTTTAAGTCAGGGAGGGTTACCTTTCAGGAAATATTCAGCCAGACTCTTCAGGGTGCAAGTTCACCGGACTCCACTACCGGCAGGGGCGGTACCAATCCAATGCAGGTAGGCCTTGGGCTTGGCATCCAGTCCGTGGATACCATTACCACCAGCG